>Ga0265314_10001008_pt1 | contig 32993 bp, 26 predicted proteins | sample 4126metaG_FD_203106 | JGI IMG/M metagenome (GOLD analysis project Ga0265314, IMG submission 203106) | Rhizosphere microbial communities from Carex aquatilis grown in University of Washington, Seatle, WA, United States - 4-1-26 metaG | ecosystem: Host-associated > Plants > Roots > Rhizosphere >...
AATGGGTTTTGTTTCGTAGAGCGCCATGCCGATGCGAAAGCGGCTGCGGTCCATGCCGCGGATCAAATGGTAAAGGCCAGTGAGCGAACCACCGAGCACGCCGCCACTCGATGCCTCGATGAACAACACGCTGGTCATCGATGCGATATTCTGCCGGCGTAGCGGTTCGCGCGCAGGCTCGCCGGCCGCCCTCGGGCATCGGCCGACGAGCCGCGCTGCGCCCCCCTCATGCAAGCGATTGCGCCGGCTCCGTAGCTGCCGCGTGCGGCGTGTTCTCCGGCGCCGCGAAACTGCGCCGCAGCGCTTCGTCGATCGGCACGCGCGGCGACCACCCGAGCTCGTTTTGCGCCCGAAAAGTGACGAAGGTCGCGCTGCGCAAGGTGCGCTCGACTTGATGCCGCGTGATCGGCAACGTGCGCCCCGCCAACCCCGCGGCACGCTCGGCGGCGCCGAGCCCCAAGCGCAACAAGCCGAGCGGCGGATACACCGGCAGCCAGCGCTGGCCGCCGATCTGTCGATACAAGCGCGCATACTCGGCCTGGCGTGCGTGGACATCGACGATGGTATAAGCGCGGCCGCGGGCCGCGTCGTGCTGCGCCGCGAGCACGACGGCGTCGGCGACGTTGTCGACGTAAGCGAGCGGCAGCAAATAGTGGCGGCTGGCGAACAGCACGCGCAGCGGGCCCAGCCCGACGGCGCGGCGCGCCAGCGGCGGCTTGTGGCCAGGGCCGTACAACAGGCCCGGGCGAATGATCGTCACCGGCGCGCCGGCCTGCATCGCCGCCCGCGCCACCTTGTCGGCGGCCAGTTTCGAGCGTGCGTAGAAGCCGCGCTCCTCACCGCTGTCATCGTAGGCGCTTTCCTCGGTGACCGTCGCGCCGTCTGCCGGTACGGCGTAGACGCTGAGCGAGCTGATGTGCACGACGCGCCGCACGCCCGCGGCGACCGCGAGACGAATGATCGCCTCGGTGGCCTGCACGTTGGTCGATTCGAACTCGTCCCATGCACCGGTGGTACTGACACGCGCGCCGGCGTGAATGACCCAATCACAACCCGCGACTGCGCGCGCCAGCAACGCTTCGTCGCGCAGGTCGCCTTCGAGGCGCTCGTCCGCGTCGCTCGGACGACCGGGGCGCACCAGTGCGCGCACGCGCACGCCGTCGGCGCGCAAGCGTGCGACGATGCGCGGGCCGAGAAACCCCGACGCGCCGGTGACCAGTGCGGTCGTCATCGCGTTAGCCTGCGAGCTTCGCTGGCGTCGCCGCAGCGGCGCTCTGGGTGAGGATCTCGTCGTACCACGCGACGACGTCGCGCCCCTCGGCAGCGCTGACCGGCGGTTCGCCGCCCTGCGACACCGACGCATACAGCGCCGCCAGGTGCCGGCCGATGCCGGGATAGAACCGCTGCTTGCCGGTGGCGAAGGCGATAACGTTGCGCACCGTGGACGTCGAGAGCTGCGCCGCTTCGCTGAGATTCGGCCATACCTTGCCGACCAGTTTCGGCAGGCGGCGCGGGCGGCGCTCGATCAGCGTCATATTGTTCAGGTTCACTTCGAGACTGGCGGCGGTGCCGAGCAGCGTCAGACGATTCATGAACGGCTGCGCGCGCATCGACATCGTCACCGCGCCCAAGGCGCGCTCGCCGTCGGCGATGAGGCGCACTTCCTCCAACTGGCCGCTGGGCGAGCGGCGCGCGATGACGCGCAAATCGCGCGCCGGACCGGCGAAGCGACGCATCAGATACAACGGATGCGACGCCAAGTTGGCCAGCAGACCGCCTGGCAAACGCGTGCTCCAATGCGCCTGATCGCCGGGCTTCTCGGATTCTCCAGGCTCGGCACCCTGAAAGACCTCGACGCCGACGAGGCGGCCGAGACGCGCGTACTCGACGGCGCGCGCCGCATCCTGAATGACCGGATCGAACCAGCGGTTGTGGTCGACCGTCACCCAACGACCAGCTCGTCGGGCGGTGGCAATCACCTGCTCCGCCTCGCCGAGGTCGAGTGCCAGCGGCTTCTCCACCAAGACGTTGACGCCCGCCTTCAACAACTCCATGGCCAACGACGCGTGCGTGTGCGGCGGCGTGAGGATGTGCGCCACGTCGGGCTTGCCGCGCTCGACGAGCTCGCTCACCGAGGCGAACTCCGGCAAGCCGGTCTCGCGCGCAAACGCCGCACGCGCCGCCGCATCGGTGTCGCAGACCCCGATCAGCTCAACCGACGACAGTTCCTGCAGATAGACGCGGTGCACGCGGGCTATGCGCCCGCAGCCGACCAATCCAACGCGCAACCGCGCCGTCACGTTCACGCGGCTCCTTGCAGGCGCCCGTTACTGCTCAGCCACTTGGCGTTGTGGAACTGATCGTGGCGAAAGTCCGACACCACGCCGCTATGCATCAGTTGTCCGACCTCGGAGATGGCGTCGTCGACCGTCCGCTGCGGCTTGAAGCCCAGCTCGTTGCGGATGCGATCGAAGCTGACGCGGTAGCTGCGCAGATCCTGCGCGTTGGCGGCGTACTCGATCTGCGTATTCGGCACTTGCTTCGCGACGTGCTCGGCGATCTCACCGACGGTGAAATTCTGCGCGTCGGACCCGACGTTAAAGACCTTCTCTTTGGCGGCACGCGCTTCGACGGCGCAGAGGAACGCCTCCGCGGCATCTTGGACGTGCAGATGCGGGCGCCACTGCGTCGCGCCGCTCACCTTGATGGCGCCTTGTGCCAGCGCGCAGGCGGTCATGGTGTTCACCATCAGGTCGAAACGCATGCGCGGCGATACCCCGCATACCGTCGCCAGACGCAGGATCACCACCTCGATGTCGCGCTGGCTGAGCAGCAACTCCTCGGACATGATGCGCGTGCGGGCGTAGAGCGATACCGGATTGAGCGTCGAGTCCTCGTCCAGCACGTCGTTGTCCTTGGCGCCGTACACGCTGCACGACGAGGCGAAGACCAGCCGCTGCACACGGGCCTCGCGGCAGGCGTTGAGCATCTGTCGAGTCGACTCGTAGTTGATGGCCATCGTCCGGTCGGGGTCGAGGTCGCACGCCGCGTCGCCGACGATCGCCGCCAGCGCGACTACCGCATTGACGCCGGAAAGGGCGCGCGTCAGGGCCCGCTCGTCGCAGATGTCGCCGCTGACCAACTCCAGCCCGGCGGGCTCGCCGAGGTCATCCAGGCCTTGCGGCCCATAGACGAAGTTGTCCAGCACGCGCACGCGGTGCCCGCGCGCCAAGAGTTTGCGCGTGAGGTGCGAGCCGACGTAGCCCGCGCCGCCGGTGACCAGAACCAGATCCCCCATGATCATGTCCCCCTGTCCGAATCGCGAAATGCGAAATCCCTCGAACTACGTCAATGGCGCGCCACTGCCATGCTGCCCGCTGACAGTCCGGCGCGCTCTCCGCCAAACGCTTCGGCACTGAGTAAATCACTCAACGCCGGGACGATCCGATATTCAACGCCTGCCTGCTCACAGACATCGACGACCTCGCGCGCGGCGTGGTCGCTCAGATCAGACATACACACGAACACGGCCTGGATGCGGTTGGCCGAGACCGCCAGCGGCAATTCCGTCGCGCCGCCGAGCACGCGGACGCCGTGGATCAGCGAGCCCCAGCGCTCCGGCACTTCGTCGATGAAGCCGACCGGCCGATACGGACAAAGCGGATCCTCGAGCAGTGTGCGCGCGATCGATTCACCGCCGACGCCGGCGCCGACGACCAGCGCCTTCTGCCGCCGCTGACCGCGCTGCCGCCAACCATGTCGCACACCGGCGCGCAGCCCGTACCGCACCCCGGCCAGCATGAAGAGGATGATCGCCCAGTCGATGACGAACACCGAGCGCGGGAACGACTGGAAGCCGAAAAAGAAGGTCAGCCCACCGGCCACGATCGAGCTCAGCGTCACCGCCTTGGCGATGGCTGCCAGATCCCACAAGCCGAAATAGGCGAAAACGCCCTGATAGGAGCCGAAATACATCAACGCAATACAGCGCACGACCAGGGTGATGAGCAGCGGCAACAGCAAGAAGCGCGGATCATCCGGAAAGTCGAAGTCGTGACGGATCATGTACGACAGGTAGCTGGACGCGGCGATGAGCAAGCAATCGGCGCCGAACAACGCGACGCGGTGCCGCCGCCGCCAAAGGAACTTGGTCTTCACCGCGCCGCGCAGCGTCGCCCAGATGCCGCGCGCCAGCAGCCCCATGTCGCCGAAGAACGTGGCACGCTCTACGTACGCGAGGTCGCGCATCAGCTTCTCCGGCAGAATGTGATCCCGGTAGTACGCCTCGGTGTCTTTTAGGCCCTCGGGATAACTTTCGAGCTCGTCGCGCCCGAGGATCTGGCTAGGTCCCACCATGCCCGGCCGCACCGACAGGACGCCGCGCTGGCTCTCGGTGTAAAAGCGCACGAAGTACGGATCTTCCGGGCGCGGGCCGATCAGGCTCATGTCGCCGATGGCGACGTTGATCAGCTGCGGCAGCTCGTCGATTTTGAACCAGCGCAGCATTTGTCCGATGCGGGTGACGCGCGGATCGCGCTTCGTCGTCAGGCGCGAGCCCATCTTGTAGGCGCCCTGCACCATGCTGCGAAATTTGAAGATGCGAAACGGCCGTTCGTTCAACCCGACGCGCTCCTGGCGAAAGAAGACGGCCCCGGGACTGTCGAGCTTGATCAACAGCGCCACCACCAACAGGAACGGCAGCAGCACGATCAAACCGATCGTGGCGATCACCAGGTCGACAGCACGCTTCAACATGACAGGTTCACCGGCGGTGGCGACGCAAGATGTCGCGGAGGGTTTCGGCGACCCGTGCGACATCGGCGTCGCTTAGGCCAGGATAGAGCGGCAGCGAAATGAAGCGTTGCCATTCGCGCGCCGCCACCGGCAGCGAGGCAGCCTGCTCGCCGAGATGCTCGCGGTAGTAACTGTGCTCGTGCAGCGGAATGAAGTGCACGCTGGTCCCGATACCGGCGGCCGCGAGCTCGGCGATGACCGCGGCGCGGTCGATGCGCAACTGTTCCAGCCGCAGGCGTACGACGAAGAGGTGCCAGGCATGCTCCACGTCGGAGCGGCTCGTCGGCAGCTCGAGCGCCGCTTCCTCGGCCAGCGCCGATTGATAGCCGGTGACGATGCGGCGGCGCGCCGCCTGCATCTCGTCCAAGCGGCGCAGCTGCACGATGCCGAGCGCCGCATTGATATCGGTCATGTTGTACTTGAAGCCGGGATAGGCGACGTCGTACCGCCACGTGCCGGCGTCGGTGTAGCGTTTCCACGCGTCGCGCGTCATGCCGTGCAGCCGGCGCTGACGGATGCGATCGGCGAGCGTGGTGTCGGCCGTCGTCACCATGCCCCCTTCGCCGGTACAGAGGTTCTTGGTGGCGTAGAAGCTGAACACGGTGAGCTCGCCGATGCTGCCGATGCGCCGGCCGCGATACGCAGCCGGCAGGGCATGCGCCGCGTCTTCCACCACGTGGCCACCATGCTCACGCGCCAGGTTCTGCACCGCGTCCATGTCGCACGGGTGGCCGGCGAAGTGCACCGGCACGATCGCCTTAGTGCGCGCCGTCCACTTGCGCGCGGCGTCGGCGACGTCGAGGTTCAAGGTATCCGGCTCGCAATCGACCAGCCGCGGCGTCGCGCCGACGTGCAGGACGGTGGCCGCGGTCGAGGTGAACGTAATCGTCGGCACCAAGACCTCGTCGCCAGGCCCGATGCCGAGCGCGTCGAAGGCGAGATGCAAGCCGGCGGTGGCGGAGCTGACCGACACGCTGTGCGACGCACCGACCGCGGCGCCGAACTGCTGCTCGAATGCCGCGGTCTTGGGACCGATGCTGAGCCAGCCCGAGCGCAGCGTCTCGACGACGGAGGCGATCTCCTCTTCGCCGATGTCCGGACGCGCGAACGCGATCTTGTGCACCGGCTCTGCCGCGTCCAACGTGCGATTCGATTCCCGTGCCAAGCTCACCACGCGGCTCCTGCTCTACTCACACGCGCCGGAAGACGCCGAGTATGTCCGCCTTCAGGGCCTCGAGCCCCGGGCGGTCGATGAAGCGTTCGAACAGCAGCGACCCGATATAGAGCGGTTTCACGAAGCCGAAGGAGTGCGCCAAGGCGACCCTTTCGAGCCGCTCGACGCGAAACGCCGCGGCCGCGCTCAATCGGCGCAACCGGCCGACGGAATTGGCGCGATAGAACGTCGGGAACATGTCCTCGTCGTGGTCGGTCCACTCCCGTCGCGCCAGGTAGTAGCTCAGTTTCTTGTACCAGAGGTGAAAGCGATACGGCGTGGCGGCCGCGACGAGCATGCCGTAGTTGAACAAGTTCGGCGTAAAGACGACGAGCTGCGCCTCGGGAGCACAGACGCGCGCGATCTCGCTGAACGCTACTTCGGGGTCTGCCAGGTGCTCGACGACGAAGGAGCTGGTCACCAGGTTGAAGACGCCGTCGCGGAATGGCAGCGCCGACGCGTCGCAACGCACCAGGTTGCGGATGCTGGAGTGCTTGGTGAGGTACGGATCGAGATCGACGCCGACGGCGAAGCGAGACCGCTCGGGCAGCGACTGATTCAAGTCGTCGTCCATGCAGATACGCTTGCCGCAACCGAGCTCGAGCCAGACGGTGTCCGGCTTGACCAGCTTGTCGAGCAAGACCTGGTAACGCACTTTCGGCGAGCGGTAGCGCGGAAAGTAGCGGCGGATCAGTGCGGCGTTACGTCCTTGCATCGCCTCACCCCACCTGCCCGAAGCCGCCCTGCTCGGCGAAGCGCAGCAGCCCGTCCGCCTTGCGCCAGAACGGATCGCGGCCGCCGCGGCCGGCGGCCCAGCGGTGCACCAGGGCGCGCACCGGCCGGCGCTCCAGCACGGCCTGTGCGAGCGGATGAAAGACGATGCGTTGGCGCAGCGGCGCGGTGCGAAACCCCATGCCGAATTTGAACTGATCGAGCGGCCCGACCGGCTCCAGCGATTCGAGCCCGAAGGTGATCTGCCGTACGCCGCGCTGCGCCAGCATCTCGTGCGCGACCGTGTAGATGAGCGCGTTGTTCGGGTACGCATCCAGACAGTCATTGCGCGACCGCGCCAACAGAAATTCGACGCAATCGTCGATCATCACGGTGACCAAGAACGCCGCCATCTTGCCGTCCGCAAAGGCCGCCCACCCTTCCATGCTGGATGTCGCAGCGGCGGCCTGCCAATAGCGCGCCCAGCGCTCGTCCGCGTGACGCGAACCGCGGCTCTGCCGCGCCACCGTATCGGCATCGGCGGCGCGCCCCTCGTCCGCGATGCGCGAGAACGGGACCGCCGTCACGGCGCAGCGCCGCAAGCCGCGCCGCACCTTGCTACGCGTGTTGGCGCTCAGGCGCTCGAGACCGTACGCGCGGTCATCGCAAACGATCTGGTAACTCAGCTTGCCGGGCGCATCGAGCGGCGCGGTGAAGCGGACCCCGGCGCATCCGGCGCGCCGCACCAGCGCGCGCAGCTCGGCGGCATCGGGCGTCAGCAAGCGATGCGACGGAACGGCCAGCAAAAACCCCTTGCTGGCGTCGTACCAGTACGTCCCGGCACCGCGCAGGACGCGATGACCGGTCGCGCTCAGAAAGTGCGCGAAGGCTGCGGCATCCGTCCGCTGATCCGTCGCGGGCGCGTCGCCGCGCGGCGAGTGCGCAGTCATCGTCAGGCGTACCCCGGCTGCAGAGCTGGATGGGCGACCGGATCGGGCGCCCACCACAACGGCTGATAGCGTTGGATCAAGACGCCGGCGACCCCGAGCAGGAAGTAGGAGAACACCAGGTCCCACAAGTCCGCGAACAGCGAAAAGACCATGAAGGAGATGAGACAGACGCGCGTCGCTTTCAGCAACCAATCGAGGCCGTCGTCGCGCGCCTGCTCCATCACTGCTGGAGAGCTCTCGCAACGCAGCAGATCGCGCACGGTGATGTAGAAGAGAAACAAATAGAGACCGAGGGTCACCACCCCACCTTCGACCAGCGACTCCAGATACGAGCTGTGCGGCGCCGCCGCCGAGCGGATCGGATCGTTGAGAAAGCGCACCAGCGGCCAGTTGCCCGGTCCGACACCGATCACAGGCGCCTTGGCCGCCAATTGCAGCCCGAGCTCGTAGGTGTAGGCGCGGCGCTGCGTCGAGCCCTCGCCCTCGGCATCGCCGCCGTCGTCGTGGTGCAGTCCGGGAATGTTGCTCAGGCGCTCGATTGCCTCTGGCGGCACCAGCTCGAGCACCAACACCCCGCCGACCAACATCGCGACCAGTCCGTACACCAGCCGTCGCGAACCGCCGCGCCGGCTGACGAACAACATCGCGCCGGCCACCAACATGCCGAGCAACCCGCCGCGCGAGGCGCACATGAAGACGGTCAACACGAACAGCACCGCGGTGCCCATCGCGGCGAGACGCTGCCAGCGCCGCAAGGCAAACGCCTGCGAGTACTCCCACACCAGGACCAGCCCGATCGTGGCCACCATCGCGAGGCGGTTCGGATTCTGCGAGCTCTGAATCAACACTTCCGTGCCGCCGGCGCGATAGTCGGCGACTTCCGGACGGCCGCCGCCGACGAACGCGGACTCGTTGCCGCTCCATGCCGTAATCACGGCCAGCCCGATGAACACCCAGACGATCATGCGCAGGTCGCGTGGTTTGCGCAGAAAGAACACGAACAACACCAGAAAGAGGCCGCGCGAGATCAGCTGCCGCGTCGGATCCTGCGCACTCGAGCTCAGCAGTCCGACCTGATCGAAGTCCTCCGGGCCGATGCCGCTGACGAACCCCGAGAACGCCAGCACCGCCGTGATGATGATGATCAGCTGCACCTGGCGGTTGCGCAGCACCGACCAGTCGGCGCCGAGGTAGACGTGGTAGAGCAGCAGCAAGGCGAGAAAGAGGCCGAGCATGTTGTTGACGGTGAACATGCCGCTGCCGGCCGGCAGCAAGCTGGCGATGCCGGCGACACCTTCACGGTCGTAGCGGCGCGAACCGTACTGCACCATCAGCGTCGTGAGGATGATGGCCACGCCCCACTGCGGCCGCGTGCCGACCACGATGATGCCGGCAATGCCGATGAGGGCAGCGGTCAGCGCCAGCGGGCCGGCGACGAGCGACACCAGCGCCAGCAGCGTAAAGCCAATCAACGGCAGCACGCCGACGCGGCGCTGCACGGCCGAGAGGCTGGAATCGCGCAGCGCAGAGACCCGCATTACAGCAACGCCTGCAAGGTGGCCGGCACATAGGAGCGCCGGCGGTTGAGCACGACGCCGAAGATGCGCGCGCCGACGCGGTCGAGACTTTTCTTCGCGCTTTCGGCGTCGACCACCGGTGTGCGATCGGCTTCGACGACGAGGATGACGCCATCCACTTTCGGCGCGAGAATCGATGCGTCGGAGTATCGATTGACCGGCGGAAGATCGATGATCACGTAGTCGAACTGCTCCATCACCTGCGCAATGGCTCCGGCAATCGCCTCGCAATCGATCACCGCCGGGCGGAATCCGGCGCTGATCACCGACAGGGGACTGCCGGTGAGCGGGCCGATGATCGAGGCGGGACTCGCATCGCCGGCGAGAAACTCGGCCAGCCCCGGTCCTTTGCCGATCGGCAGGCGCTGCGCGAAGGACGGCGTGCGCAAGTTGCCTTCGACCAACAACACGCGCGTATCGCCCTCGCTGGCGAGCGCGCGCGCCAGGCCCACCGCGACGCGAGTCGCGCCTTCGCCGTGTCGCGTCGCCGTAATGGCGATGGTGCGCACGTCGGAGTATGCCGGAGCGAACAGCAGGCTGGCGCGCAAGCGACGATAGTCGTCTTCCTCTTGGCCGTGCCCGCTCTGACTGGCGTGGCCGTTTTGACCGTTCTCGGGCGCGGTCGGCGCCTCGAGTGTCTGGCCCGGCTCGCGACCGCGATCCCGCGCGGTCTCGCGCTCACGCTCGGCGCGCTTCAGCGCATCGTAGATCTTACTCACGGTTGCCGAACCCCAACTTCCCTCGCCTGCTCAATATCCAAGCGCACGCAGGCGCTCCTTCGTCGACGGATCCACCTCGACGGCCTCCGTGCACCCAACACAGACTTTTTCGCCGAACTTATCTAACAGACCCTGCAGTTCCCCCAGGCCGTTTTCGCGCACCGCCGCGGCATTTTCCAGTAGATTTCGCTGCTCTCCACCGTCCGCGGCCAAATCGTACAGCTCGGTCTTTTCCTTTCCGCGGGCTTCGTCGCGGCTCACGTTGAGCTTCATGTTGTCGCGCTCGACCATACGGGAGACATAGGTGCCGCCGTCGTACCACCAATGCTCGGCGAAGGCCGCCGGCGACGTGCCGACGTCGGCCGGCCCGAACAGTGCGCGACCGTCAAAGCCACTGCCCGGATCCTTCGCGTCGACCATCTGCAGCAGCGTCGGGAACACATCGACCAGCATGCTCAAATCCTTTCGCCGTCCCGGTGGTAAGCGCGATGGCAGGCGAAATGCCAGCGGTACGTGGACGATTTCGTTATACAGCTGGTTGCCGTGTCGCCAGTTCTGATGCTCGTAGAACTCCTCGCCATGGTCGGCGGTCATGACCAGCAAGGTGTTGTCGAGGCGCCCAGAACGCCGCAGCGCATCGACGACACGGCCCAACTGCTCATCGGCAAAGGCGATCGCGCCGTCGTATTGCGCCACCAACGCCGCGCGTTCGCGATCGTCGAGCGGATCGGCGTGATCGAAGACGGTTTGCACGCGTGCCGGCGGCTTGGTCGGGCCGGGCCGCCCATCCCAGTCGGCCTCGCGAAACGGGCGCACGTACTCGGTCGGCGGATTGTAGGGATCGTGCGGGCCGATCAGATGCACATAGAGAAAAAACGGATCGTTGCCTTGCCGCCCGATCCAGTCCACCGCGGCGTCGGTCAGCAGGCGGTCGCGCTCGGAGTTCCCGAGGTTGCCGCTGGTGCCCCAGAACACGGTGCCAGCCAGATCCGTTCGGCCGCCGGTGACGCGGTCGAGGCGCTTCAAGAACCGGTAGAGGTTGGTGAGCTGCGCGCTCATGGCACGGCCGCTCTCGAAGGCGTCGAATCCCTGGTCGAAGCGAAACTCTGGTGTGATCCACGGATTCGAGGTGAACGCTGCCGTTTGATAGCCGCGCTCGGACAGCGCCTCAGCCATCGTCTTTTGCTCGCTGCCCAGCGCGTCGCGGCTCGATACGACGCCGTGGTGATGGACGAAGTGGCCGGTCATCAGCGAGGCCACCGACGGCTTCGTCCAGGCCGCTTGGGCGACCGTCCGATCGAACACGACACTCTCGCGCGCCAGCGCATCGAAATGCGGGCTGGTCGGACGCGAATAGCCGTACGCGCCGAGATGGTCGGCGCGCAGCGTGTCGATCAACACCACGACGATATTGAAGGGCAGCGGCTGTTGGGCGCCCCGGGCATGCTCGGCGGCGCCACGATGCGCCACCAGCGCCCAGCCGTTGGCGCCGACGATCAGCACCAGCGCCAGACCGGCCATCAGGCGCGGCAGGCGCAGGCCGAGCGGCATTAGCGCGGCGAGCACGGCAAGCGCGGCCGCACTGCCGAGCAGCGACGCCGCGCTGCCGGCGCGCGGCAAGTAGACGAAGTTCAGCCACGGCAGGACGACCACTGCGGCAAAGGCGACCGCGGCGATGACGCGGGCGCGGCGACCGGCGACGATTCGCGCGACGACGAAAAGCAGCGCCGCGATCGCCGCGTAGCCGAAGAACAGCGAGGCGCGGATCGCCCAACCCGGCGGCGCGATGCCGCCGGCCTGCATGCGCAGGACCTCGATCGACTCGGCGATGCCGCCGGCGAAGAGGGCAAACCAGCACGCGGACCGCAAAGCGGTGCTCCAGGTAGACGGGCGATCGGATAGCGGTGGAGGATCCACATGCGGCAAAGCAGGACCTCGCCGGCGCAGCCCGTCGAGGGCCGCGCCGATTCAGAAGTGTCGTGCGGGCTCCCCGCGCTCGATGCGGGGAGGAAGCGACCGCGGTATACGGTTACTTCTTCGCCTCAGCTACTGCGCCGAGTACCGGCAGGCCGAGGTAACGTTCCACGTCGCGCTCGAAGCGCAGCGTCCGGTTCAGATATTCGAGACCGAAGGCGCCGCCCAGACTGACCGCAAGGCCGGACATGATGGCCAGCACCAGCGGGATCTTCTTGTCGTCGGTGCGATCGAGCGGCAGGCCCGGGCGCTCTACGACGGCGACGTTCACCAACTTGCGCTGGTCCATCGCATCTTCCAGTTGTGCTTCCTGGCCGCGCTTGACGTACAGGTCGACCGCTGCGCGCTGCCGCGACACTTCGGTGTCGAGGCGCTCGAACTCCAACGCGTGCGTCTTCAGCGTCACCAACTGGCGCCGCATCCGCGCCGAATCTTCCTCTACCGCGATCTTGTGGGCGCGCTGCTCGCGCACTTTGCCCTCGAGGTCGAGCAATGTGCTCAACCGCGCTTCGTACACCGGATTGGGGGCGTAGGTCTCACCGGACACCGACATCGGCTCGCTGGCGAGCGAGTGCGTGAGCTGGTGCTCGATCAGGGAGATCTCGGACTGGTTGTCGCGCACGTGCCGATCGTTCTCGGTGTACTTCTGCAGCAGCGCGGCGCGGTCGACTTCGCGGTCGGTGAGTTGTTCGCGCAGCTGACGGACCACCGGATTCACTTCCATTTGTTGGGTGCGCTTCATCGTTTCCGGCTGCGCTGCGAGTTGCTCGCGCACCACGCGCAGCTCCTCTTCGGTGCCGGCGATCGCCGCGGTGCGCTGGCGCAGATCGTTCTCCAGCGCCGAGACGCTGTTCACGGCGGCCAGAATCTCTGCATCCGGCGAGACGATGCCCTCGCGCTGCGCGTACTCGCCCAGCGCGTCTTCGGCGCGCCGCAGGTTCTGCGCCAACACCGCGCTCTGCTCCTCGTAGAAACCGCTGAGGCCTTGCTGCGAGTGTACGATGGCGTGGAAGGCGAGGTACTCGTCGATGATGCGATTGACGACCTGCGCGGCTTGCGACGGATCACCCGAGCCGAAGGTGATCTGAATGACGTTCGAGTTGCGGATCGGCGTCACCTTGAGGCGATTGGCAATGCGCATCGCGCGCTCGCTGATCTGCTCGCGATCGTCCGCCGCATTGGCGATGTTCATCACGTTACCGCCGGCGCGCGCCAGGGCGAGACCGCGCACGACCTGTTCGAGCAGCTCGCGGCTCTGCACGACGTGCACTTCCGAGTTGATTACCGCTTCGTTCAAGCGCAGTAGCGCCAGACTGTCGGCTTCGGTGGGCTGAATCGTCGCATCGGCGCGATCATCGGTGATCATCACTTTGCCGCTGGCCGAGAACTGCGGGCCACGCGACAGCACCGCCAACAATCCAGACAGTGCCACCACGGCGAACAGACCGGCGATCAACCGCCAGCGCTTGAAGACGACGTGCAGAATCTCGAACAGTTGTTCTTTGGCTGAGGCACTGCGCTGTTCGGGCCCGCCATTGCCGTTGCCGTTTCCGTTGCCGCCGTTGCCGTAGCCGTTACCGCCGCCGCTGCCGTAGCCGGGATGGCTGCCGCTGCCTTCGGAAGCGCTGCGATAGCCGTTGCCGCTCGCCTGGTAGCCGTTGCCGCTGTAGCCGTTGCCGCCGGCCTGCGCCGTGTGAGCACCGTTGCCACCGTTGCCGCCGCCTGGCTGTCCCTGCCGCTGTGCGGCGGTGAGCATCGTGCCTGCCTTGTAACCTGCCATCGCTCGACCCCTCCCAACCCTACGGGTTCAGCCCCACGCCAAAGCGCGGCATGGTGGGCATCAGTCCCCGAATGTAGAGGCGGACAAACGCGTTCGCGTCGCCGATGAAGGTGCGGGGAACATAGATCACGTCATTGACAGCCAGCGTCTGCAACTCTGGGGATCCCTTCTTGATCTCGTTGCTGAAGTCCAGGCGGGTTGCGTCAACGTTATTGCCGTGACTGCTTACGTGCAAGACGCTGTCGATGCGCGCCACCTCGGTGAAGCCGCCGCGGTCCAAAATCGCCTGCATCGGCGTCATGCCGACCTTGTAGAGCACCGGCCCCGGCAGACGAACTTCGCCGCCGACGTACACCTTGCGGGGACCGAGTTGCGAGACGATGATCGTCACTTCCGGGTCGCGCAGGTTGGTGCTCGACAGCGTCTCGACGTCGGTCGCCAGCTCTTCCGCCGTTTTGCCGCTCGCCTGCACTTCGCCGACGCCCGGAATGGCGATGTTGCCATCGGGGTCGATCGTCACCTTCACGTCCATCTCGGGCTGATAAATGAACTTGACGCGCAACTCGTCACCCGCCTCGAGACGGTACTGGCCGGTGTCGGTGAGGCTCGGCGTCAGCGGTTCGGCGACTGGCGGCAGCGGCGCTTCCGTGGGTGTGGCCGAGCAGCCGACCAACACTCCGAGCGCGAGGGCGCTGGCGAGCGCGCGCAGGCTGCGCAACGACGTCCCTTCCGTGCGCCGCGGGGCGCGCGGTGCGAAGCGCTGTGATGCGTCGGTCATGCCTTGCTCCCTATCCGTCGCGGGGCGACCCGGTCCCTGGCCGGAGCGCGCGCCCACTACTACCTGTTCATATACGTCGACGACGTTATTCAAGACCCGAATGGGGCTAAAGCGTTCTCGGGCGACGGCCCGGGCTTGTCGTGCCAGCTGCGCGCCGAGCACCGGATCGCGCACCACACGCAAGGCCGCGCGCGCCAGCGCGTTCGCATCGCCATCATCGAAGACGAGCCCGCTGATGCCGTCTTCGATGGCGTGCGCGCTGGCGCGTGCGTGCACGACGGGTCGGCCGAGTGCCATGTAGTTGAGCGCCTTGATCGGAAAGCCGGACCACGAGCCGCGCGGACAGACGAGCACATCCGCTTGCGCCAGGGCGCGGATGGCCGCGCCGAACGAGTTCACTTGTTCGATCGCGACTCCCGGCTGCGCGGCCAGTGCCGCCGCACGCCGCGCGATGCGCGGATGGGCCGCGCGGTGCGTCACCAGTATGAGCCGCGCCTGCGGCTCGACGGCGCGCAGACGGTGAAAGCCCTCGAGCAAACAGTCGAGGTCCTGGTACGGATCCAGGTTGCCGCCGTACATCAAGAGCGGCGCCCGGTCGCGCGTGGCGGCAAGCGCCGGCGCCGCGTTGAGGCGCGGCGCAGCGGGTGGGATCACCCGCACACGGCCGATCGCGCCGCGCAGCGCGAGATAGGCGGCGAGGCGATCGGTCAACGCGATGACCGCATTCGCATGCCGTGCCAGCAACCCATCGCACAGCGTTCCGACGGCGCCAGCCAGGCGGCGCGAGAAACGGCGCCGGAAGTAGCAGGGCAACTCATCGGACAGAGCATTGTGCGCGTGGTAGACGACCGGCACCCCGGTCAGCCAGCGGACGATGAAGGCGACCAGCGGCCCCTCGAGATTGTGCGCGTGGATGACCTCAATGCGGTGCCGGCGCACCACCTTCCACAGCGTCCAGGCAAGCAGCAGGTCGAGCACGATCTTCTGCCAGCCAAGCGGCCGCGTCGTCCACAGGCCGGGCAATTTGCGCACGCGATGAATCGCGATGCGCTCGACCGGCACCAGGTGCTGCGCCGTCGGGTAGGTGACGACGTGCACGGCGTGGCCGGCCTGCGCCAGGCTCTCGGCGATCTCGCGCACCAGCACCTGCGAGCCGCGCAAGCTTGGGAACGGGCACGCCGCAACGACGGCGACGCGTCGCAATGCGCCCGCGCTCATGCCAGGTACCCCAGTTGCTCGAGGCGGCGCTGCAGCACCGCGCTCTGCGCAGCATCGTAGTCGTGCTCGTCGCCCTGCGACCACGGCGCTTCGCCATCGGCGGCGGCCGCTGCGCCGACCACCGGCAACGTGCGACCATCCCATCCCTGGGGGACCGCCACGTCGCAGAGCGTTAGAATGGTCGGCGCCAAATCCATGATGTGCGCTCCGTCGAAGCGTCCGGCGACAATGCCCTCGCCGCACAGCGCGAACAAACCGTCCGGCCGGTGACTGCCAGTCATGCCCGCGAGTTTGCCGCCCAACGAGGCCGGATCGAGCGACTGAATTGCCGGCCCGGGCGTGCCGTAGCTGGGCACGCCGACGTACGAATACCCGCCCGGTGTTTCGAGCTCGAGGACAAGATCGGGCGCCGCAGCGACGCAGGGCCCCTGATACAGCTCGTCGCGCGGCCAGACGCGGCGCACGACGCGCCCGCCATTCACCGGATCGCGCCACGCGAGCAGTCGTTCGCAGAGTGTCGTCACGATGTCGCGATACTCGGCAACCGGAACGATGCCGCACTGATCACGCCCCTGCACGTTCAGCCAGATCGACGGGAAGTAGCCGAGCTCTTCCGAGAACGCCTGCGTTCCCGACCAGTCGACCCCCCCGAAGCGCACACCGCTCTCCAGACGGCTCGCCAGGCGCCCATCGGCGAGGCGGAAGCAGCGCGCTTGCCAGCGCTCCGGTACGGCCCGCACGGCAGCAGCACGCAGTGCGCCGGCCCAACGCGCGGCCGCCGCACGCGGCGCAAAGCGCAGATAGCCTTCGTCCGCCAACCACCGATTGAGCGACACAGACGTGGTTCCGGCACCGCCGAAGCCATGGTCGGACACCAAGAGGACGGACTCCGGTCCGACCCGTTCGACCAGTCGCCCGATGGCCGCGTCGAGCGCGACATACACGGCGCGCAACGGATCACCAAGCTCGGCGGCGGCACGCGCATCGTGGCGCGGCGACGCGCTATCGTGCAGCGCCCAAAAATGGTGCGCCGCGGTATCCGACTCGCCGAACAGCAGCATGAAGCAATCGAACGACTCACGCCCGAGCAGGCGCTCGGCGAGGCGCACCTTGCGCGCGATCCCATCGCACAGGCGGCGGCACGCTTCGGCATGCCATCCCGGACCGATATCGAACTCCTGAAAGTCGGCGAAGGGGAACCCACCGGCCGCCGCCACCTCGTCGGCAAACGCCGGCGGATACACGAAGCTGGCGTCCGCCTGCGTCGTCACCGGCGTGTCGAAGCCGCTGATCATGTAGCCGTTCACCGGCTCGGGCGGATAGGTTCCCGGCAAACCGAGCACTGCAATGCGCCGGCCCGCATCGCTGAGCAGCTGCCAAATCGTCTGCGCCTTTCGATACGTCGCATTGACGAAGCGCACCGCGTACGCGCCGCCGTCGCGGCGGGTGAAGTCGTAAACGCCATGGCGACCCGGATTGACGCCGGTCATGAAGCTCGTCCAGCTCGGGAACGTGGCCGCTGGAACGGTCGAGGCGAGGCGCCCCCAGGCGGCGCCGGCGAGAAGACGCTGCAGGTTTGGCAATGTGCCGTCGGCAGCCCAGGGCTCGATCAAGTCGAGCGTGGCGCCGTCAATTCCCAGAATCAGCAGCATGCATCCCCGCCGTACCGCTCTTGCCGTCGCGCGGGCGCGAGACGAGAGCTTTGAACTGTTCCATTTGCGCCAGCATCTCCGAGGCGCGCCCACTTTCACTGCTCGCCAAGTTGCTCCCTTCGCCCGGGTCGTTGCCGAGATTGTAGAGCGCGGTCGGCGGCAAGCCGCGCGGATTGCCCGGATTGGCAGCGATCACCTTCCAGTCGCCGCTGCGCAACGCCGTGAGCTTGTTGCCTTCGAGGTCCTCTTCCGCCAGCAACGGCTCGTTGACGGTGCCGGTAAACAAGTCGATCCCTTGAAACCCGCTCGGCGCGGCAACGCCGGCAGCGGCAACCAACGTCGGCGCGATATCCAGACTGCGCGCCAAATCGGTGCGCACACGACCGGGCTCGGATTCCGCAGGACGCTTGATGATCAGGGGCACGTGCAGCTGTTCCTGGAATAGGTCGGTGCCGTGCCACCAGCCTTGGTGTTCGTAGAACTCCTCACCGTGATCGGCGGTCACCGCCACCAGGCTCCGGTCGTACAAGCCACTGGCGCGCAGGCGGTCCAGCAGCACCTGCAGGTAGCGATCATGGTAGCGCACCCCGCCGAGATACAGTTGGTGCAGTTCGTCGGCGCGGGCGGCCGCCGGATCGGGCGTCGACACGCGCGCCACGCCCTTCCCGTTGTACGGATATTCGAAGTAGGGATCGTGCGGATCCATGTAGTGCACGAACAGAAAGAACGGCTCGGGCGGCTTGCTGGCCAGCCACGTGTCGATGTGCTCGTCGACCGTCTTGGCGTCCTGGTAGAAATTCTCGACCCAGATCTTGCTCGACATCTTCTCGCGCGCGGCGCGCAGCCCTTTGTAGATCGCCAGCTTCGTGGCCGAATCGGTGGCGCCGAAGTAGAAGCTCGGCTCCAGATAATGGAACTCGTCGAAGCCCTGTTGGAAGTTGAAAATCGGCGCGACGTTGATGTTCGTCGTGAAAGCGGCGGTCCAGTACCCGGCCCCTTTGAGCACTTCGGCGACCGTCTGCGCTCCGTTGGGCAGGATATCCATCTTGTGTTGCGTGCCATGCACCGACGGGTACTCGGCCGTGAGGATCGTCGCGATCGACGGGCGCGTCCACGATGCCTGCGAAAAGGTCTGCGAGAAGCTGACGCCGTCGTGCAGCATGGTCGCAAAGCCGCCGGGCTCCTGCGCTGCCCACTGCGCCGCGTCGAAACGCAGCGTATCGACGACGACCAAGATGATGTTCGGCTTGCCGGCCGCGGCCGCGGTGCTGTGCCGCGTCGGCGGTGCCGCCTCGGTGTGGTCGGTGGCGATGCCAACGCCCCACGCGACGCCAACCAACACCAGCAGTGCGCCGCCGACACCGATGGCACCGAGGGACCGAGTTGCCGCGTGCGCCAGGCCGGCGCCGACCAGGCCGGCAAGCAAGGCGCCGACGAACAGGGCGCCATAGGTCATGGCGCCGAGGCTGGAGGCGAAGCTCAGGCCTTCATCGAAGAGGCGCTGATTGACCTGGTACTGCGCCACGACGAAGGCCACCAACCAGACCGCAGCGCCGCTCGCGACGGCTGCCAGTTGCGCATGGCCGGCCCCGCCGCGTCGAATCAGCTGCCAGAGAAGAGCGACGCCGACCCCGATAACGGCGCCCAGCCCGCCATACGCCAACGCGCCGAAGAGGAAGATCCAGTATTCGTTGTTGGCCGCCGACGTGAATGTCACCAACAGCGCCTCGGTCAGACCGACCAGGACGCCGCCCAGCCCGCCGGCCAGAAGAGCGATCAGCAGTCCGCGAACGTGTCGAAGCAGTCCGTGCATGCGTTGTGCGCTGGCGCGCTACCTTCCCGGCGCCCGCGGCGCCTCGTCCGATATCTCCGGGCGGCGTATATGGCTCCGCCCTCCCGATCCCGAGCTCTGCTACCCGATGCGCTCTGGCATCACGCGTGGGCCCCCTTGGTGACGCATCCACCCCCTGCGACCCATCGCCGAAGCGATGGGTCCCACTGCCCACGTTCAACTCGCCCCGCCGACCTTGCCCGTCGGCGGTGCGCTATGTCCGAACCGATATTGGTCTCGCGCGACTCACGCGTGTGCGACGCGCTCCAGCAACTGCGACGGCACACTGACTTGCGTGCGGCGCCGCAATAGCTCCATGAGCACGCGCACGCGCGCCTGCCCGCTGGCGTGGCCTTCGACGACGCCGAGCAGCCCGCCCAACGGGCCGTGCGTGACGCGCACGACGTCGCCGTCATGGAACGTGCGCACGACGCGCACGACGCCTTCGGCGCCGCAGCGCGTCTGCAGAAATCCGATCACATCCGCGTCCACGGCGGCCGGCACTTCACCGAAGGCGACGAAGCTGCGTACGCCGGGAGACCAGATCACGCTGTTGTACTGCGTCAGAATGTCGATGCGCGCGAACAGATACCCCGGGAAGAGTGGGCCAACCGTCGCATCCAGACGTCCGCGGGCCGGCTCGAGGATGCGCGGCAGAAAGCTCTCGACACCGCGACGCAGCAGCTGGTCTTGCGCGTACGCTTCGCGCCGCGGCTTGCTGCGGACGACATACCATTCGCGTGCCCCGCTCATGATCAGCTACTCCGCCATCTGCGCGATGCGCGTGTCTTCGCGGAAGACGCGCTGCAGCTGCTGGCCGACCGTCTGCGTTGCCTGGCGGTCGTTGAGATTACCGATCACGACGCGCCACAGCTCGTTGCCGTGCCCGAAGTCGGCCCGCCCCACCCGCGCTTCGAAGCCATGCCGCTTCAGCGCCTTGCCAATGTCGCGGGCACGCGCCTCGCTCGGCGTCGACATGAGCAGCAGCGCGTAGCGACCATCCGGCTGCTGCAACACCGCCAGCCCTTCGTCGAGCTGCGGTAGACGCAACTCCTGGCCGACGCCGATGATGTCAATGTTGCGGATCGACGGATTTGCCATCTTCATGAGATCCAACACCGTCGGGCTGGCCTGACCGTAGGTCTCGCTGGCGATCTGCGACACGGAATCGCCTGGCTTGACCATGACTCGCTGGTACGTCGGCAGCACCAACTTGAGATCGGTGACCGTCTCCGCGGCGGGTGTGGTCGACGCGGCCGGCATGTCCACCGGCTGCACCGCCGCCAGCGGCGCTCCGGCGGGCTCGGCCGGCACGGCGGCCTGCGGCACTGCGGCAGCTGCGGGGACCGGGGGCGCCGCCTGCGGCTCCGGCGCGACCGCGACCGGAGCCGCAGGCGGCGGTGGTGCGGACGCAATCGGCGGCATCGGCGCTCCGCCGGCGGCAAGGGCGGCGCGACCGACTTCGCCCGGCGGCGCAGCGACTGGCGCGGCGACGACCGACGCCGGTGCGGGCGGCGCCGGCGCGGCCGCCGCGGCGGGCTCGTCATCGACGTCCGTCACCTGTGGGCCGACGACCTGCTTGCGCGGCGCGCCTGCGGTGGGAGCGGCCGCGGCGGCGAGGTCGCTCGCCGCCGGTGCAGCATTGCCTGCTGGCGCCGCGACGTCGCCTTGCGGCGCGCCGTCTGCTCCGTGCTGCGCTGGGTCTTCTCGGTGCCCGGGCTCGACGACTTCGAGGGGCGCGCGTGGCGCTGCGGTCCGGTCGGTGCGGCCGTCGCTGCGCAGCAGGCTGCGACCGACGGACAACAGTCCGACGACCAATGCCGCCGCCACGACGCCGACGACCGCGAAACGGGACATGCGGCGGCTACGCGGCGCGGCTTCGCTCACAGCCGGAGCCGGCACGTCCGCGGGCACGCTGACACTGCTGCTGCGGTTATCGACGGTCAACAGATCGGCGGCAGCTTCATTCACAACATCCGCGCCAATCCGTTTCTTGCCGAGCGCGTAGCCGATCACCAAGGCGTTGTCGCAAACGATATTGACCAGGCGCGGGATCCCGGTCGAGATCTCGAAGATGCGCTCTTCGGCATCGCGCGAGAACAGCTTCGGGTCGGCCGCGCCGGCCGCGGTCAGGCGCGCCTGAACGTATTCGGTCAATTCCTCGCGGCTGAGCGGCATCAGGCGACAGTTTACCGCGACGCGCTGGCGCAGCTGTCGCAGTCCTGGATTGCCGAGCTTTTGGCCCAGCTCCGGCTGCCCGGACAAAACGATTTGCAGGATCTTCTCTTTCGCCGTCTCGAGATTCGACAGCAGCCGGAGGTCCTCGAGAACCGAATAGTCCAGGTCCTGCGCCTCGTCGATCAGCAGCGCGACGTTGCGTCCCTTGCCCAGCTCTTCCAACAGAAACTGGTTCAAGCGCTGCAACATGTACAGGCGCTTGCCGTTGTGCACCGGCAGATCGAACTCGCCGAAAATGTACTCGAGGATCTCGTCGAAGGTGACGTTGGTGTTGAAGACAAACACCGTGCGCGTGGTCTGATCCAGGTCGTCGAGCAGCTTCTTCAGCAGCGTCGTCTTGCCGGTGCCGGCTTCGCCGATCAGCGTCACGAAGCCCTTGCGCTGCGTGATGCCGTAGTGGAGCGACGCCAACGCTTCGCGGTAGCGCGCGTTCAGATACAGGAACTTCGGATCGGCCGTGACGTTAAACGGCCGCTCGCGCATTTGGTAGAAGTCGCAATACATCGGCGTCAGTGCACCCGGCCGTTTTGACGGTATTCGTCGGCGCGAAGGCCATGCGCCTTGATCTTGCGATGCAGCGTCGCCTGATCGACCGAAGCGTGTCGCGCACAGCGGGCGATGCCGCCTTGATACTGGCTGAGCAGCTGCGCCAAGTAGTCGCGCTCGGCGCCCTTGAGGAAGTCGCGCAAGGGCAGATGATAGTGCGCCGCGGCGCCGCGCCGGCCGTCGGCCTTGCCGCTGGTCGGCACATCCACTTCTCGCACCGTGTCGCCTTTGGCGCGCAGCACCGCGCGCTCCATGACGTTGGACAGCTCGCGGATGTTGCCCGGCCAGTCGTACGCCATCAATTGATTGACGGCGCGCTCGGTCAGCCGGTTGAGCTTTTTCTCGCGCGCCAGTGCGTTGTTGCGCAGAAACTCGGCGACCAGCAACGGCACGTCTTCGCGACGCTCGCGCAGCGGTGGCAACGCGATCGGCACGACGTTGATCCGATAGTAGAAGTCTTCGCGCACGCGTCCCTCGCGCACCAGCTTCGCCAGATCGACGTTGGTCGCGGCGACGACGCGCATGTCGACCTGCACGCGCCGATTTCCGCCCAGGCGCTCAATGGCGCGCTCTTCGAGCACGCGCAGCAGCTTCGCCTGCATGCCCAACGGAATGCTCTCCACCTCGTCCAGGAAGAGCGTCCCGCCGTTGGCGAGCTCGACCTTGCCGATGCGCTCGGTCATCGCGCCGGTAAACGCCCCACGCTCGTAGCCGAAGAGCTCGCTCTCCATCAGCGCCTCGGGCACCGCCGCACAGTTGATCGCCACGAAACGGCCGGCGCGCCGCTTGCCCTGATAGTGAACGGCCTTCGCCGCCAGCTCCTTACCGGTGCCGGACTCACCGGTGATCAACACCGTGACATCGTTGCGCGCCAACATCTCGAGCGTGGCGAAGATTTCCAGCATCGCCGGATTGCGACTGACCATGTTGGCGAAGGCATAACGATCGACCAATTGCTTGCGCAGGTACTCGATTTCGTCGATCAGCCGGCGGCGCTCCAACGCTTTCTGCACCGCGTGCAGCAGTTCCTCCGGCTGAAAGGGCTTGGTGATGTAATCAATTGCGCCCTGCCGCATGGCTTCGACGGCATTTTTGATGCTGCCGTAACCGGTGATCATGATCACATCGACCGCCGGCCAGTGCTCGCGGACGTCTTTCGTCAGCGCGATGCCGTCGCCGCCGCCGATGCGCACATCAACCAGCGCGAGAGCGAAGTCGCGCTCCGACAACGTCTGCATCGCATCCGCCACGTTGGCGACGCACTCGACCTGCATCGGTTGCGCGGCGAAGAGCGACTCGAGCTCGTCGCGAATCAGCGGATCGTCGTCGACGACCAGCAGGCGCGGCTCGTACGCAAGCGCTTCGCTCATCCGGCCACCGCCAATACGACGCTGCACGCACAGGCCGCGCTGGGACGCTCGCGCAGCTCGCCGCCTTGCAACTCGATCAGACGCCGCGCCACCGCCGTCGCCAACGCGCTCGGCGCCGCCGAAGCGACAGCTGGGCGCTCGCCACCGCGCACTTCGAACTCGACCCGCTCGCCGCTGGCGTCGCGGCGCGCGGCGATCGCCACCACGGCGCCCTCCCATTCGCGAGCGCCGGCCTGTGCCAACAGGGCAAAGCAGCGGCTCAGCGCCCGCGGATCGGCGACGACGGCGGGAACGGTAGACGGCTCGATCGTCACTGCCGCGCCGTGTCCGCGCAATTGCGCCGCGAGGCTCTCCGCAATGCGCGCAGCATCGGTGGTACGGAGCTGCAGTTCCACCGGTGAGACGTAGTCAAAGAACAACCCGAGCAGTTGTTCGAGCTCGTCGAGCCCAGCTTGCAGCCGCTCGCCCTGGACGCCGAGCGCACCGCGTGCGGCGCGCGCGACGTGATGCATCCGCTGCAGGAGGTTGCCGACCGCATGCTCGACGTCGCTCAGTACGTCAGTACGCAATGCGACGAGCTGTTCATCCGCGCGCTCGCCGCCAGCCGGCGTTTGTGCCGTCGTATGCACTCAGCCCCCTCGATCCAAGTTTCGGCTAACCTATTGAAAGCGCCTGCTGTTTGTGGCCGCCATCACCGTCTGGCACGACTCGATTGCGAGGCGTCAACGCCTGGTCACAGTCTCGCAAATCTGTCTGCCCACAGATGCAGCCCTGCAATGGCTCAGTGATCCCGGGTAGCACGCAATCCTAAACTTTTTCAAGAAAATAGTGTGGATCTTCCGTCTCGAAGCAGCCCTCGGGTAGGGGCAGTCAGCAAAACAGTGTCGCAAAGACCGAAAAGCGTTGACTTTTTTTGGCAAACTCAAGTATGTGCATTTTTGAGCACGGTCGCAGCTTGGCCGGTTGGCGGAGGGGTTGGGGAGGTTTGGGGCGTGGCGCTGAAGCGCATACTCGTCGTGCACGATTTGCCGGCCGTCCGTGAGACGGTCGGAATTTTATTGGGCGCCGAGTACGACGTGCAGAGCAGCTCAGTCGACGCATACTTTGCGCAAGCGAGCCCTGCGGCGACGCCCGACCTTCTGATCGCCGCAGCGCGCCTGGCCGGGCGACAGCCGCCGGGCTGCGCTGTGCTGTGGGTGGATGACGGTACCGCGCGAGATCTATCGCCGCCGGCGTTGTCCCGTCAGTTCTCGCCGCGCGAGCTTCGTCAACGAGTGACCGCCGCGTTGGCCCAGCCGGTGGTTCCGTCGCACACGGGCGCACGCCACCGCCTCGAGCCGCCGTTCGTGCCAATCGACGCAAGCCGCACGCTGGTCGAAGCCGCGCACAGCGCCCTCCCCCTGCACTTGGTTGGGGAGCCCGGGGTAGGCAAACGAGCGCTGGCGCGAGCCGTTCATGCCACCCGCGGGGCGGGCGATCTGCTGTGGGTTGATGCCGCGGAGCTCGACAGCGCCTTGGATCACCTGCCTCCGACGGCGACGACGTTGTTCATCGACCGCGTCGAGGCGCTGTCCGCCGGGTCGCAGCAGCGTCTGCTGGCGGCGCTGGACGCAACCGGCGCCCTGCACCGCGGCGATGGAGCGGCAGTTCGTATCATCAGCGCAGCCGTCGACGATCTTGCGGCGGCGACCGATGCGGGCCGATTTGCATCCACACTTTTCTATCTGTTGACCCTGCTCACGGCGGCGCTGCCGCCGTTGCGCGAGCGCCGCGACGATATCCCCGCCCTGGCGGCGCAATTGGTCGCCGATTTGTCCGCCGCGCTCGGCCGCGCCCCGGCAGCCTTGAGCCCGCGTGCGCTCGATCGCCTGAGCAACTATCTCTGGTTCGGCAACGTGGCGGAGCTCGAAGCGGTACTGGCACGCAGCCTGGCACTCTCGCGTACCGATCGGATCGAGGCGGATGATCTGTTGTTCGATGCGCAATTGCGAGCAACGCGCAGCGGCCGATCCGACATGGCCGAGACGTCGGCGGCGTTGCCCTCCGAGCCGCTCGATCTGATCATCAACGAGCTGGCACACGAGTTCAAAAACCCGCTCGTGACGTTGAAGACCTTCGCGCACCACCTCCGTCGTCGCCAACCGATCGGCGACGACGAGGCGCAGGTGGCGCGGCTGACCGGCGAAGCGGTCGAGCAAATCGACCGCACCTTGGAGAACCTGCTCGAGTTCACGCGGCTTGAGACACCGTCACCGCAGAGCGTACCATTGGCGATGCTGCTCGATCCCGTGCTGCAAGATTGCCGGTATACGCTCGGCATGCGCGGGGTACGTCTCGAGCACGACGCACTGCCGAATCTGGCCGTCTGCGGCGACCCCCAGCAGCTCGCTTACGCGCTCAGCAATCTGCTGCGCGCCGTAGCGCGAGACTTGCCGAGCGGCAGCGAGCTGCGCATCGGCTATGCCGAGCCGGCCGCCATCACGCTGCAGTTGCCCCGCGGCACGGATCCGCTCGGCAATCATCTCGCGGCCGTGCTCGAGCGCGCGGTCGATCTCACGCAATCGCCGCCGCTTGGGGTGGCGATCGCACACACGGTACTGGCGCGCAACGGCGCCGAAGTCGCCGTGGCCCCCGATGCACCGTCCACCGTGATCGTGCGCTTTCGCCCGGCCGACTCCGGGCATTTGAGGATACCGACCAATGGAACAACCGCGCGTACTGGTCGTTGACGACGAACCGAGCGTTCGCGAGTCGCTCCGCTTGATTCTCAAGGAGCGTGCGGTGGTGACGCTGGCCGAGTCCGGCGACGCTGCCCTCGCCGCGGTCGAGCAACAGATATTCGACGTCATCCTTCTCGACATCCTGATGCCAGGCCTCGACGGCCTCGATGTACTGGAACGCATCCGCGCCCGCACGCCGGTGCCACAGGTCATCATGTTGACCGCCACCAAAACCGTGAAAACCGCGGTGCGGGCAATGAAAGCCGGCGCCTTCGACTACGTCACCAAGCCGTTCGACATTGATGAGCTCCTGCTGTTGGTCGAGCGCGCCGCGCAATCTGCGGCCCTACTCCAAGAGGTCACTGCGCTGCGGCAAGAGGTGGGACAGCGCTACAGCTTCGACAACGTCATCGGCCGCGCGCCGGGGATGCAGGCGGTACTGGATACTGTCAGCCGCGTCGCCCCGCTGCGCACCACCGTCTTGCTCACCGGCGAGAGCGGCACGGGCAAAGAGGTGATCGCGAAAGCAGTGCACTATCACAGCCCGCGCGCCGCAGGTCCGTTGGTCGCGATCAACTGCGCCGCCATGCCGGACACCCTGCTCGAGAGCGAGCTGTTCGGTCACGAGCGTGGCGCATTTACCGATGCGCACGCACGCAAGCTGGGGCATTTCGAGAGCGCCCACCGTGGCACTATCTTTCTCGACGAGATCGGCGAGATGAATCCATCGACCCAGGCGAAGCTGTTGCGCGTCCTGGAGACCGGCACGTTCACCCGCGTCGGTGGCGCGCAGCCGGTGACGGTGGACGTGCGGGTCATCGCCGCCACCAATCGCGACCTCGACAAGAGCATGCAGGACGGAAGCTTTCGACCTGATCTCTATTTCCGCCTGAACGTCGTCGCCATCCAGTTGCCTCCATTGCGCGAGCGCCGCGAAGATCTGCCGGCGCTCATCCGACATTTCCTGCAGCTCAAGGCAAAGCAGATTGGGATCACGCAGAAGGCCTTCGACCAGCAAGCGACCGATGTGCTTTTGCGCTATTCGTGGCCCGGAAACGTCCGCGAGCTCGAAAACATCATTGAGCGGGCGCTGGCGCTGTCGCTCGGCGACACGTTGACGATCGCCGATTTGCCCACCGCGCTGGCCATGGCCGAGGCGCCACTGCAGCGCGCCGCAGCCGCCGTTGCCGCGACAACTACCGACTCGACCACGGGATCGCTCAGCGACGCCGTCGACCAGCTCGAGATCACGCTCATCACCGACGCGTTGACCAAGGCCGATCACAACCAAACGCGCGCCGCCGAGATGCTCGGCACAACTCGCCGCATCCTGAAATACAAGATGGACAAGCTCGGCATCGTCTCTCAAGACAACAGTGAGCTCGCGTAATGGCCCGGCAATCCGTAGTCTTCCGCAATCGACGCTGCTCGATTGTCAGGCGGTAGACCGTCGCCCGGTCGACAAGTTGGCAGAGGGCCGGCGCGGTTGATCCGAACGGCGCACGGTGAGCGTTGGCTCGCGTCCAAGGCTGCGAGCTTGGCGACCTGCCTGGGTGGTGTCGCAGCAACTGCGCGGCGCCGTCATGCACGCTCAGGCGAAGTCCACGCACTGGCTCGGCTGAGGAAAGCGTCAGCCGTCGATGCGCAAGACCTTCGTGTAGGCTCGCTGCGCGATCGCCCACACCGCCGTAAGATCGCTGTGCCCGATTCCCAACAGGCGGATCATCCGCGCCAGCTTGCCCGCGGCGGATATCTTGCGAGCGCGCGCATGCCGAACCACGCGCTCAGAGGCGTCATAGATCGTCGCGGCCGAAATAGAACCGCACGGAGTGGTTGTGCTGAAGTACGTCATGCCGCCATCCTACCACACCGGGCTCAACCGCGGTGATCTTTTCAGCGCGATCGCCGAGGCGCCCGTGTCGAGCCACGTTCCGTGTTCATCGTCCCCTTGTGTCGTTGCAGGAGGCAGGTCGACACGTACGCTTTGATTCCGGCGGCGGCATCGTTATCTTGAGGTCGCACGATCCCATTTGGATCGGCCCGCCGTTAGGAGGCGCAATGCCGACAAAGAACCCGCGTCGAGTCACAGCACAAAAGGCTTCGGATGCCCGAAGCCGAACGCTCCATGAAGCAGGCTTTACCAATCTCCAGGAAGCGGCGGCATGCGCCAATGCCGTCACAAGCGACTTGGAGGAGGGACGCATTGACGCCACCGAGGCGAATCGAATCAACGCCGCGGTCAGTCACTGGCGGCGGGCGCATATTCGACGCGGTGGTCGCTAGGCCACTAAGCTACTACGCATCCGAAGTCAGGGCATTCGGAGCGACCTGGTGACGAATCGCCCAGCCCGATGTTGACCCGTGATTTTTATCCGGGTAAATATCGGCCATGGATCCGTCGAGCATTGATACCTTCACCGCTTTCAGTGGTCATCGGCTTCTCAGCGCAGGCCGACTGCGCGAAGTCGCGCTAGCAGTCAAACGCGCTGTCGACGACCAATCCGGCGGACCGGTTCATATCTATGACGATCGCACTGGAAGCATCCTCGACCTCGACACGCGCGGTTCCGATGAAGATGTGCTCGCCAGGCTACCCAAGTCTACGGTCGCCGCTGTTGCGGATCTGCCGCGCGGACGGGGCCGACCGAAGCTCGGCGTCGTCGCTCGCGAGGTCACCTTGCTGCCGCGACACTGGGACTGGCTGAACGCGCAACCGGGCGGCGCCTCGGTCGCCCTCCGCAAGCTCGTCGACGAAGCCCGCCGTAGCCACGCGCCCAAGGATCGAATTCGTGGCGCGCAGAACGCGGCATATCGCTTCATGTCGGCAATGGCTGGCGATATGCCGGGCTTCGAAGAAGCGACGCGAGCGCTCTTCGCCAACGACGCCCAGCGCTTCAGCACTCTCGTCGCCAACTGGCCGATCGATGTCCGCAGTTACGCGACGCGACTTGCTTTTCTGCCAGAGGCAACTGAAGTCGGCGCGAGCGACGGCTAGAGCCCTGGCCCGACCAGGCGCCAAAGTTCTGTCGCCGCCTTGCGGCGATTAACGAGCGTCATTTTCGTACGCTTGCCCGGTTCGGATTTGTACGCCGTCACATTGCTCGGTCGCGGCTTCGCTTTGTTGCCGAATCCTGAGAGTCGTCTGGATTCCTAGGACTTTCAATCGGTTACACGTCACCATCCATGCGCCTCGCGGGCTCCGCGCGAGCTCCAAGTGAAGGTGGCACGCACGATGCTGTGCGTGGACGACCTTCGCTTGGGGGGAAGACAGCCGCATGGACAACCGGGCCTCACTGCTGATCGTCGATGACGAGCGCGGACCGACCGAATCGCTCCGCATGGTTTTCAAGTCAGAGTACGATGTCTTCACCGCCCCAGGCGGACAAGAGGCGCTCGATATCCTCCACACCCAGCCGATCGACGTCGTGACGCTCGATCTGCGGATGCCCGGCATGCCGGGTGTCGAAGTGATGGAGCACATCAAGCGGCACGATCCGGACATCGAGATCATCGTTGTCACCGGATACGCCTCGCTCGACACCGCCGTCCGCGGGCTGCGCAACCGAGTCTTCGACTACGTTACCAAGCCGTTTGATGTTCCGCAGATCTCGGATCTCGTCCATCGTGCTGTGCAGCGGCGCCGCGAATCGCAGCGCGCCCGGCGGGCCAAAGACGACTTCCTCGCCAACCTATCGCACGAGTTGCGCACGCCGCTCAGCGCCATCATCGGGTACAACTCGATCCTGACCGAAGAGCTGCACACGCGCCTCAACGAAGACCAGCGCGTCGCCTTCGATCGCATCCAGGCCAACTCGCAGAAACTGCTCAATCTGATCGAGACGGTGCTGCTGCTCAATTCGCTCGACGCCGGCGAGTTGCAGATCACGCTGTCGAGCTTCGACGTGCGCGAGACGCTGCGTCGCGTCGCGCGCCAGTTCGCCGCCGCGGCGCGGCAGCGCGGCCTGACGTTGAGCGTCGATGGCGACGCCACGGCGCTGTGGCTCACCAGCGATGAGCACAAGCTCGAGCGCATCCTGTGGGCGCTGATCGACAACGCGGTGAAATTCACACCAGACGGATCGATTGCGCTGTCATCCCGCCTCAGCGCCGATCGATCGATGGTCGAGATCAGTGTGCGCGACACCGGCGTGGGCATCCAGAACGCCGACATCGCCGCGCTGGTCGACGACATCACCCCATCGCCGCGTGCCCGTGGGCTCGGCCTTGGCCTGCGCATGGCGTCGCGCCTGACCGACTTCCTCGGCGGCCGCCTGCGCGTGCGCAGCGCTCCCGGGAACGGCACGCATTTCACCGTCGCCGTACCGGTCTTTGCCGTGGATCCGCGCGGCTCCGCTTTGCACTCCTGACGGAGCAACCATGACCGACGCGTTCATACTGTGCCGTCGTTGCCAACTGCTGAGCCCGCTGCGCACCCCCGGACCGTGGCCCGAGCCCGACCCCGATGCAGCTGCCGATCTCGCGGCCTTCCGGGCTGCGCACGAAGCGCACGGCATCGAAGGCGCCGAGCGACTGGACGAGCGCGGCCTGACCGATCTGCCCCTGTGGGATCCGATGGCGACACGCTGGTTCCGCGTGCGCGCCGGGGCGGACGTGCTGGCGGTGCGCAGTTGGCGGACCAGCATCGACGCGGCGCGTTGCTACGCCATCGAGCCCGCCGGACTGCCCGGCGTCGCCGCCTGCGTCGAGGTCGACGAAGCGCTGCTGCGCCGTGCCCTCGACCGCGATTTCTATCCGCATGCGATTCGCGCCGCGCAACTCGACGGCTTCGTCGCAGTGGTGCGTGAAATGCTGTCCCCGCTCGACCCCGATTCGGTCGACACCAGCTTCGATGATGCGTCGTTGCCAGACGCCGAGATCGGGCCCTTCCCCACCGCGCTGCGCCCGGTGTTGCTGGAGCGCTGCGGCACGCTGTTCGACAGCTGGGAGCTCGAACGGCTGCGCGGTTTCGTCGGAGCGCATGCCAATGAGGACGGCGCCCTCGCCGTTCGCGTGCGCCGCATCGTCACGCCCCGCGCCGCCTGACCAAACGCGCGCCGCCGCGACACAATCGCGGCGCTGCCTTGACTCGCCCAGACGGCGCTTCTTATGGTCGGCGCCGAATGAGGCCCTACGCGCATGGACACGGCGCTCGACGCTGAGCCGCCGCTGCGCCAGCTCGCGGCGCTCGCCGCGCCGGCGCAGCGGGCGCTGCAGCGGGCGCTGCGCGGCGAAGCGATCGACCGCAGCGAGGCCCTGCACCTCCTCACCCTGCCGAGCGAGCATACCGCCACCCTGCTCGCCGTCGCCGGTCAGGTCCGCACCCACCGCAAAGGCCGCGTCGTCACCTATTCCCCGAAGGTGTTTCTGCCAATTACCAACTTGTGTCTCGATCGGTGCTCCTACTGTACGTTTCGCCAGGATCCCGATTCTGCCGCCGCGTGGACGATGCTGCCCGAGGAGGTGCGCGACTGGAGCCGCCGCGGGCGCCGACTCGGCTGCATCGAGGCACTGCTCTGCCTGGGCGACAAGCCCGAGCGCGCCTACCGGACGTATCGGCAGACCTTGGCCGTGCTCGGTTGCGACTCGACCATCGACTACGTCGCGCACAGCTGCCGCATCGCGCTCGCCGAAGGGCTGCTGCCGCACACCAACGCCGGCGTCATGACGCGCGACGAGATGGCGATGTTGCGGCCGCTCAACGTCAGCATGGGCTTGATGCTCGAGTCGGTGAGCCCGCGCCTGCGCGGCCGCGGCGAGGCGCATCAACAGGCGCCGGACAAAGAGCCACAGCTGCGGCTGCGCATGCTGCGCGAAGCGGGCGAGCTGCGCATCCCCTTCACCACGGGTATCCTCCTCGGCATCGGTGAGACGTTGAGCGAACGCGTCGACAGCTTGGTGGCCATCGGCGAGTTGCACGGCACATATGGGCACATTCAAGAGATCATCGTGCAGAACTTCCGCGCCAAGCCGACCACCCGCATGGCCAATGCGCCGGAGCCGGAGAGCTTCGACGTCGCGCGCACCATCGCCGTCGCTCGTCTGTTGCTGCCGGACATGAACATCCAGGCGCCCCCCAATCTCAGCCCGCACGATCACCGCTTGTTCCTCGCCGCCGGAATCAACGATTGGGGCGGCATTTCGCCGCTCACGCTCGACTACGTAAACCCTGAAGCGCCGTGGCCCCAGATCCGCACGCTGTCGGCGACGTGTCGGGACGCTGGTTTCACCTTGCGCCCGCGCCTGCCGGTCTACGACGAGTACCTGCACAATCCGGAGTTTCTCGATGCGGCGCTCGCGCCGCTCGTGCACGCGTCTGGCGCGTCAGAAGGAGCCCGTCATGTGGGATGATGTTCGCGCAGTCGTGCAGGACCCGCGTACCCTGCAGCAACTCCTCTCATGCGCGTCGCCCGCCACGTCGCAGGCGCTCGAGGCGGCGCTCGCTCGACAAGAGCTCAGTGCCGAGGATGGCGAACGACTGCTGGTCGTCGACGGCGACGACCTCGCGGCCCTGGTCCGCGCCGCCGATGTGGCACGCGCCGCCGACGTAGGCGACGACGTCACCTACGTCGTGAACCGCAACATCAACTGGACCAACGTCTGTTTCGTCGGCTGCCAGTTCTGCGCTTTTGCCGTCCATCGCAAAGATCCCAGCGCGTACAACCATTCCATCGACGACGTGCTGGTGAAGGTGCAGGACGCCATCGACCGCGGCGCCAGCGAAGTCTGCATGCAGGGCGGCATCAACCCGGAGACCGACGCGTTCTTCTATCGCGACCTGTTACGCGCCATCAAAGCGCGCTATCCGCAGCTGCACATCCACGCCTTTTCGCCGATGGAAGTGATGTACGGCGCCCGCCGCACCGGCATGACGTATCGCGACTACCTGGCGATGCTGCGTGATGCCGGGCTTGGCACCGTCCCA
>Ga0265314_10001009_pt1 | contig 32944 bp, 27 predicted proteins | sample 4126metaG_FD_203106 | JGI IMG/M metagenome (GOLD analysis project Ga0265314, IMG submission 203106) | Rhizosphere microbial communities from Carex aquatilis grown in University of Washington, Seatle, WA, United States - 4-1-26 metaG | ecosystem: Host-associated > Plants > Roots > Rhizosphere >...
GTCTCGGCAAATCGCAACTGCTATCGCGCCCAGTGTTTCGCTACCGCGCGCGCCTTGGCGGGCGGGCTTGGCCTGGCCGAAGGTTCCTGGAGCGTGAGCTTTCAGTCTCGCCTGGGTCGCACGCCGTGGATTCACCCCTACACGGATGTTGTCATTCCGCGGCTGGCAGCCGAGGGGAGGAAGCGCCTGGTGGTGTTTTCCCCGGCCTTTGTCGCCGACTGTCTCGAGACCGTCGAGGAAATCGGCATGCGCGCCAAGGAGCAGTTTCTTGCCGCCGGGGGCGAGCAGCTGACCCTGGTGCCATCACTGAACGCGACGCCGGCCTGGGTCGACGCCGTGGTGGCACTGGCCCGCCGGCAAGTCGCGGGCGACATCGCGGCCCGCAGTCTTCGCTAGCTTCTCAGTGCAGGACGCTGTCGTGGAATCGGCTGTCCGCCAAGGGCGGATTTGAGAGAACCAAATTCAACGTCACCAGCCGGGTCGAGGTCGCCGGAGGGCTGTGCGCCGCGGAATCAACCGTGGAAATATTTGTTCGATTCGGGCGGTTTCTAGGTTGGTGCGATCATGCGAATCACGTTCTTCACCGAGCAAGCGGCCGAGGCCGCCGTCGAGACCTGGGAGCGCCACGGGTTCGCCGCAGCGCGATCAGGAACGGTCGTAGTCACGGACTGCCCCACGCTTTGGGCAGTTCCCATCATCAACCGAGTCATCGGCTTTCATCAGGTCGAGCGGCTCGATGTCATCGGTTCGACCAAACCAGCAAAGAACACAGACGACCATGGGGGGCTCTCCGCCGCGGGGTTTTCTTGACGCCGAGGGGACCAATAATGAAAAAGAGCATTCACAAACCATCTGAAAGCCACGTGGGCGACGCTTCGACGGATATTCCCCATCTTCGCCATGAGGCCAGGGTCGCTCTCGATCTGGCTGTGGTGGCCTTGGCGCCTTCGCAGCTCGTCGAGCGGCTGGCCACCGCGGTGGGCTTGCTAGAATCTCTGGGCGACCTTCCCGCGGATAGCCCGCCGGTGCTAGCGCTGGTCCCGAAAGCGATCGCGCTTGCGAAAGGCGGCCTCGACGACTGGCGCAGTTGGCACAAGCAACATCTTGAGAGGAGGATTCCCTCCGGCTGATTTGTTCCCAAGTTGTGCCGCCTTACAACTTGCGAATCGAATCGGGTTTCTTCATCATCGTAAGGGTAGGCGAAAGGAGCCCCCCTCGACATGGCAGTTGCCCGGAAGCAGAAGATGTTCGTGCTCGACACCAACGTCATCCTTCACGACAGCAAATGCATGTACCAGTTCGAGGAGCACGACATCGTCATTCCCATCACGGTGCTAGAAGAGCTGGACGGGTTCAAGAAGGGCAACGAGTCGGTCAATTTTCACGCGCGCGAGTTCCTCCGCGCCGTCGACGGGCTGGCGCAGCAGCCGCTGTTCAGCAAGGGAGTGAAGATCGGCAAGGACTTAGGCAACCTCATCGTGAAGGTGGGCGGTGAGTACCACAAGGATCTGCGCGTCGCCTTCGATACGCGCACGCCCGACCACGAGATTCTCAACATCGCCTACCAGCTGTGGCGCGCATTCCCGCGCCGGGAAATCATTCTGGTCAGCAAAGACGTCAACCTGCGCATGAAGGCCAAGGCCATGGGTCTGACCGCGCAGGACTACCGCAACGACAACGTCAAGGACATCGCCTCGCTCTACACTGGAATCCGTCTCAAAGAGCACGTGGAAGAACCGCTGGTGGACCACATGTACACGCAGCCGTTCACGATCAGACCCGAAGAACTCAAATTCGATCATCCGCTCGTGCCCAACGAGTATCTCATCATCCGCAATGGCAAGAAATCGGCCCTGGCCACCTACGACAGCGACCATTCGCTGGTTCGTCGCGTGGACAAGCTGACCGCCTACGGCATCACCTCGCGCAACGCCGAGCAGGCCTTTGCCTTGAATGCGCTCAGCAATCCAGAGATCAAGCTGGTCAGTATTTCGGGCAAGGCTGGCACGGGCAAAACCCTGCTGGCCCTGGCCGCGGCGCTCGAGCACAAGAAGGAATACCGCCAGATCTTCATGGCACGCCCGATAGTGCCCTTGTCGAACAAAGACATAGGCTATTTGCCTGGCGATATCCAGTCGAAGCTCGATCCGTACATGCAGCCGCTCTACGACAATCTGGGCGTCATTCAGAATCAGTGGGGGGCGACCGACGCGCGCCACAAGCGCATCCGCGAGATGCTCGACGAGGAAAAGCTGGTCATCGCGCCGCTGGCTTACATTCGCGGTCGCAGTCTGGTGAACATCTATTTCATTGTCGACGAGGCCCAGAACCTCACACCCCACGAGGTCAAGACCATCATCACCCGCGCCGGCGACGGCACCAAGCTGGTCTTCACCGGCGATATTTTTCAGATCGACCACCCGTACTTGAACAGCCACTCGAATGGGCTCAGCTACCTCATCGACAAGATGCAGGGGCAGAGCATTTACGCCCACGTGAACCTGACCAAGGGCGAGCGTTCGCAACTGGCCGAGCTGGCAAGCAACCTTCTGTAGAAGGAATGGGCTCGCTCAGCCTTGCCGAGTGGATCCGGATGCGCGAACCAGCTGGTTGCATGCCGAACAGAATTGCGCCGACTTGAGGTCGATGTCTTCGACGTAGGTCGAGCTGCGCATTACACAGGTGGTCTGGTGGCAGTGAACGAGCCCTCGGTTGTGGCCAAGCTCGTGAATGGCTTCCTTGGCCAGCCGGTCGAAAAGAACACGCTGATTGGTGGCGAGGCCATAGCGAACCGGGTCCAGCCGATAGGTCGACACGACCGCGGCGCGGCCCGCGAGTTGCGCCTCGCCGAAGACGTAGGTCAGGATGGGAATGAACAGATCCACGCCCGCGATGCCCAGCACGTTGGCGTCGCTGCCCGCGGTCTCGTCAAGCAGTTGTGCGAGGAGCTCGGTGGAATTGTATTGGCCGCGCGAACTGTCGAAGGCCAGCTCGGGATCGAAGCGATGGATATGCAAGGTCACGGTTGCCGCAAAAGCGCGGCCGATCTGGGCGCTGACGTGGTCGAGCAGGGCCGGTTGGCTCGGCAGGCAGATGGGGACGAGAAGAACCACCGACACGGTCGCCCGCTTATGTCGGTTTGGAGCCGCTTGTGTCCGCGTCGCCACCCTCGGTGCGCTGCAGTCCGTAGCGCTTGATCTTGTTGTACAGCGTGGCGCGGTCGATTTGCAGGAGATCGGCGGCCTGGGTGATGTTCCAGCGCGTTTTCCCGAGCACAACCGCGATGTGGGCCTTTTCCATGTCGGCCAGGGAATCGCTGGCAGGCATCGCCGAGGCCGGTGCCTCCGGCACGGCGAAGGGCAGATCCTCGGGGCGGATGATGCCCGTGCGGCTCACCACCATGGCGCGCTCGATGGCGTTGGCCAGCTCGCGCACGTTGCCGGGCCAATCGTAGGCCATGAGCTTTTGGTTGGCTTCCGGGCTGATGTCGGACACGCGCTTGTCCATCTCCAGGGCAAGCTTGCCCATGAAGTGACGGGCTAGGGCCGGAATGTCCTCGCGCCGCTGCCGCAAAGCCGGCAAGGCGATGCTGAATACATTGATCCGGTAGTACAGATCCTGGCGAAATCGTCCGTCGGCGACGAGCTTTTCCAAGTCTTCGTTGGTAGCGCAGATAATGCGGAAATCAACGTGCACCGGGCGCGAGCCGCCCAGTCGCATGACCTCGTTGGTTTCGATGGCGCGCAAAAGGTCGACCTGCATCTTGGGGGTAATGGTGCCGATCTCGTCGAGAAACAGAGTCCCGCCGTCGGCCATTTCCAGGCGGCCTTTGCGCCGGAAGTTGGCGCCCGTGAAGGCGCCCTTTTCGTGGCCGAAGAGTTCGCTTTCGAGCAGGCTGTCGGGCAAGGCCCCGCAATTGATGGGCACGATGGGGAAGTATTTGCGCGCGCTGTTGGCGTGGATGGTGCGCGCGACCAACTCCTTGCCAGTACCGCTTTCGCCCCGGATCATCACGGTGGCGTTGGTCTGCGCCACTTGCCGGATCATCTCCATGACCTTGTGCATGGCCGGGCTTTCGCCGATGACGAAGTCCGCCGAGGATAGCTCGGCGATGGTTTCCTTGAGCTGCGAGTTCTCGTCTTCCAGCCGCCGTTCTTTGAGCGCGCGGGAAACCAAATGGCTGAGCTCGTCGGGATCGATGGGTTTGGTGACGTAGTCGAAGGCGCCTTGTTTGAGAGCGCGCACGGCGGTGTCCACCGAGGCAAAGGCGGTCATCATGATGACGACGATCTTCGGATTCAGGGCGTGGATGCGCGACTGCAACTCCATGCCGTCCATGCCGGGCATCTTGATATCGAGCAGGACGATGTCGAAGGGGCCGAGCTCAAGCGCTTGCAAGGCCAAGGTGGCGCTTGCCGCCGTGGCTACGTTGAAGCCGTCCTTGCGGAACCAGTGCAGCAAGGAATCGCGGACGCTTAGTTCGTCGTCGACGATCAAGATGCTGGCTTGTTGTGGGGGCATGTTGGGCGGACTCCTTGTTGGCGATCGCGGGAAAGGTGGGACCGCAGGGACGTCAGGGCACGTGGACGGGGTCGATGATGCCATGGTGGCCCCTGGCAACGCCATAGGGGCGCCCTCCTAGATGCACAGGTTCATGCTGGCGTGGCTTTGATCGCGTGGTCCGATCTTTCTTGTATGCTCCCGTGAATATAATGTGCTATAAAAATAGTAATCTAGATAACAAAAATAAAATTGCACACAGAAAGCGAGGGGTGATGATGCGCAAGGCCACCTACGGAATCGTTTGGGCAGGATTGCTTCTCGCCGGGTGTGGCGATTCGATGACGGAAGAGAATGAGGTCTCCACCCAGGCGCTCACCGTCAAGGCAACCTGTTCAAGCAATGCTCAATGCTCGGGCGCCACTCCGGTTTGTGACGTCGCCTCTCGCACCTGCGTTGGTTGCCTGACCAGCACCCAGTGCAGTGGGACGAAACCCATCTGCGACACCACGGCGAAGGCTTGTGTTGCCTGTTCTACAGCAGCCAAGTGCTCGGGCACCAGCGCCGTCTGTCTGTCGACCGGCGCTTGCGTGCAGTGCTCGGCGAGCAACGCGACCGCCTGCAAAGGATCGACCCCGGTCTGCAATTCCGTTTCCAACCTGTGCGTTGCAAGCAGCCCGCCGGCCTGCAGCCTCAGCGCCAGCCCGACCGGCCTGGTCGCAGGCGGCAGCGCCACCTTGAGTGTGACGGCGACCGGTGCAACCAGCGTGAGCATCGACCAAGGCGTGGGGACCCTGACTGGGGCTTCGGTCAAGGTGACTCCTAGAGTGACCACTGCTTATACCTTGACCGCGCGCAACTCTGCCGGAACCTGCACCGCGATCGCGACAGTGCAGGTGGGCACCTTGCCCGTGATCGGCAGTTTCACGGCCAGCCCGGCGACCCTGGTTGCCGGTCAGGGAAAGAGCAGCACACTGAGTTGGACGACCAGTGGCGCGGCCAATGTCACTATTGACCACGGGTTGGGGCTGGTGTCGGGGGCCAAGGTCAATGTGATCCCCAGCGCGACCACGACCTATACCTTGACGGCTACTAATGGCATTGGCTCGCGCACGGCAACTGTCACTGTCACCGTGGGCAGCATGCCCGTGATCAATCGATTTTGGACCGGTACGATACCGGCCGGCCCGGGGGTAAGCGCCACCTTGTATTGGGACGTGGCCAATGCGACCAGTCTCAGCATCGACCACGGCGTGGGTTCGGTCTCGGGCACCTCGGTCGCTGTCAGTCCTTCGTCCGAGACGACTTACACGTTGACGGCGACCAGCCCGATCGGCAGCGTCACCGCCACCACGAAGGTCACGTACTTCCCGCTCGCGACCGCCAGCAGTCAGGTCCTATACAGCGAGCACAGCCTGTTCTTTATCCCCAGCGCTGGCCAGGTCACCTGGACGGGCACCAATAGCTGGGCCAGCATCTACTCGACGGCGAACGTCAACAACTATGTCAGTCAACTGAAAGCCAAGTTCCCTGGCGACTATTTCATGGTCGTGGTGGCCGCCGCCAATCTGCAGCCCAACAGCGTCCCCAACGTTCTCACCTACCGACACCACGCAGATGGCATCGGCCAGGGATCCGTCACCGGGGTCGGGGTGCCGAACATCTGTCGCTACCACCTAGGCACGGGCACGGTCATTGATGGGGCGTTTGGGGTGTTCGATCACGAAATTGGCCACAACTGGGGCGTGTTCATCGGCAGCGAGGTCGGCTCGGGTCACTGGTTGCCCAACTCGACCGTTGGCGGCCAGATGGCAGACGTGTACAGCGACGACGGGTACGCGACCGTCAAGCAGATCGCCGGGACGCCCTCGGCTGGCTTTACCTGGGCGGCCGTCGACAATCTGAAGCTCAACGAATCCGAACTCTTCTCCGACCAAGACCTGTATTTGCAGGGACTTGCCGAGAAGTTCCCCGATGTCTACGTGCTGACCTCGCCGGTGTACAAGCCGGACCACACGGTCGGCTACACATCCGTGGCCAAGTACGATCAGGCGTGGGTGGTCGGCAAGAACGGCGTTCGATCGCCCACCTACCAAACCAGTCCCAAGCGATTCCGCATTGGATTCGTCTATGTCGCCCGGGATCTGGCCGAGGTGCGTACCGTGTACCAACCCATCGAGCGTTCCATCAGTCACTTCACCAACGCCGAGCAGGTTGACACGACCCAATTCCGCTTCCAGGTGCCTTTCTTGGTCGAGACCAAATACCGCGCCAGCGTCGACACCTTGCTGACCGACCTGGATGGCAACTCGACCCCGACCCTGACGATTTCTGGGCCTACGTACCTCCGGTCGAGCAACGGAACGGCCACAGTTCCTTTCTCCGCGGGAGATCGCGACGGAACCAGCCCGACTGTTTCCTGCGTCCCTGCCTCAACCAACTGCACCATCGGCACAGGTGCCGTGTTGCTCAGTGGCCTGACCTCAGGCTCGCACTTCTTCACCATCAAGGCCCAAGACCTCGCCGGAAAGAAAACCTTCGCGCACTTCGTGGTCGACGTGAACTGAAAGACATCGTCGTGCCGGGCGTTCCGGGCAGTAGACTTCGCGGAGTCCTACAGGGGGCTCTCGGATGAAGTCGGGCTTCTAGGCAGGCGGACCGTGAAGGTGGTCCCCTGGCCCGGTTGAGACGCGACATCGATGGTGCCGTGATGGCCCTGGACAATCCCATAGACCACGGCCAGGCCCAATCCAACACCGCTTTCCTTGTCCTTGGTCGAGAAGAACGGCTCGAAGATGTGGGCGATGGCGTCCTCGGCAATGCCCACGCCAGTGTCGGCCACAACGAGCTCGATGGTGTCGGCGGTTGGCGTAACGGTCAGACGCAGGTTTCCGCCGTCCTCCATGGCTTCGATGGCATTCACCAGCAAGGCGACCAGCACTTGTTGGATTTGATCGGGGTCGCAGGTCAGCATGTCGTCCTGTTCCGCCCGCTGGTAGTCGCAGGTGATCGAGGCCATGGTCATGCGGTGCTGGATGAGCAGCAGGCTGCGCTCGATGATCTGGGAAAGGTGCACGGGCGCGAAGCTGGCCTGCGACGGCCGCGCGAAGAGCAGCAAGTTGCGCACGATATCGCCCGAACGTCGCGATTCCTGCTGGATGGCGGCGAGGTAGCGCTGCACTTCGCGCTTGCCCGCCTCGTCGAGGGTTTCGTCGCGCACCACGCGCTCGACCAGCTTGGCGTAGTTCAGGATGCCGCCGAGGGGATTGTTGAGCTCGTGGGCCACGGTGGCGGCCAGCTTGCCGAGCGAAGCCATCTTCTCCATGAGTAGAACCTGGCGCTGGATGCGTCCGAGTTCGGCGGTTTTCTCGACGACCTTCTGTTCAAGTTGCTGCGACCACTGGTTGGCTTCCTCGCGCGCTTTGTGAAGATCCTGGGTCATGCCGTTGAAGGCTGAGGCCAGCGCGCCGAGTTCGTCCCGCGATGTCACGTCGATGCGCGTGTCGAGATCGCCCTGCGCGATCCGCTGAGTGCCTTCCACCAGCTTCATGACCGGGCGGCGCACGATGCGATACACGAACGCGATGGTGGCTGCGCTGACCATCAGCATGACCGCGATGGTCAGCGCCAGCGAGCGCTTCTGCGCGTCCGCCAGCGCGAGGTCGAGCGGTTCGAGCGACATTTGCACATCCATGATGCCCAGGATGGACTGCTCGCTAACCGGCGCGTGGCAACCGCCGCTTGCGCAGCGGGGCTCGTTTTCGATGGGCTCGATGACGCCGAACACGCGGCGACCGGCGCCGTTGCGGTAAATGCGCGTGCGCTTCTCCGTGTTGACCGCCTTGAGCGGTGCGGTTTTGTCGTGGCAAACGACGCATGCCTCGGCCTGCAAGTCGACCTGCTGCCCGACCTTGCGGGGGTCGTGCGAAAACGCAACGACGCCGTGCTTGTTGTAGATGTTCACCGCCTCGACGCCCGGGCTGCCAGCGACCAACTGGACCACGTATTGAACATCCTCGTTGCGATTGACCAGCATGCCGTGGTTGGTGGCGCGCTTGACCAGATCTCCGAATTTTCGCGCGTAAGAATAGACCGACTCGTTCCACTCTTGCGAGATGGCGCGGAAACTGAGGAAGCCATAGACCGAAAAGACGACGACGATGGTGAGCAGCAGCGGCGCGAGCAACCGCGCGCTTGCCGAATGGAAGAAACCCACGAGGACATTGCCCGTTAGTGTCGATGACGGACTCTCCTCGCGCGCGCCGACGCCCGGCCGCCGGGGTGTCCCCTCGGTCGCGGCAGCGTCGGGCGGCTCGCCTTGCGGGGTCAGGTCAGAAGCTCCTGCACAAGTTTGAGATAGCGGGCCGGTCCGAGCATGGCGCGCGGGTCGGTCACGGCCTTGCCACCGTCGGCCATGGTGGCACCGACGCGGGAGGGGCGAGACGCGAGCAGGGCATCTGTCCGTCGGTGGAAGCCGTGCAAGTGCGAGCGGCTCAGTTTCTCCATGTCGGGACCGCACAGAAGTTGGGTGAATTGCTTGTTCTTGCGGCCGGTCTCCACGTCCATGTCGAGAAGCCAGCCGGCGCCGTAGGGTGACGAAACGACGAGTTCGGGACAGCCCCTGGCAGCTTCGTTGTGGCCGAGGACGCGTCCCGAGAGGGGCGCTGGGATGGTCAGCTTGCCGCCTTTCGCGAGCAGGGTGGCGGCTACCTCGCCACGTTCCAGCCAGGTGCCCACGGCCGGGAGTTCGACCGCGGTGGCCTCGGACAAGAGCCACGCCACGAGCGCGTCGACCCCCAAGCGCACCGAGGCTGACCCGAGCTGGAGCACCCAGGTGTGCGCCGAGCTGAAGTGGCGATCCTGGGGAAAGAGCCGGTACCCGCTGGGGCCCCATTCTCCGGGCGTCCAGGCCGCCGCGCTCCCGCCATCACCGCCGTGCAAGGCCATGTCGAGCAGGCAGTGCTCGCAGTCGAATGCACGATCGCACAGTCGATAGGAGAGGACACCGGCGCGCATCCAGATGCACTCTTTGCTTTCAGCCGCGACCGTGCCCAAGGGCGATTGGCTGGCTGGGCGAGAAGGCGGATTGGCGACGGCTGAGTTTTTGCTGCTTGGACCCATCGAATTCCTCACTGGTCACTAGTGCTGGCAATAATGGAGCCAACATCGTCAGGGTTGAAACTGCCGCCCACACCACCGAGAGATTGGAAGGAACGTGCCGTCCCCGCGGTGAATACTGGCGGCGTGGGGCGGAATCGCCGTTGTCTGGCGCAATTCGGGCCTAGGTGGGCTGTCGACGATTTCCACAGTGCGATCGTCCTTGAGTGTTGTGATTCCTCCATTCGCGTGAGGAAAGTCATTTTAATTCAAATGGTTAGGATGTGTGTGGAGAAATTCAACGACCGCGGAGCTGAAGCGTAGGAAAAGCCAGCATTGTCTGTTTGAGTCAACTTCCAATTGGCGGGGTGACATGGCCCGTGGGACTCATCCAGCCTCGATGGACGTCGACATTCTCTTGCAAATCCAGCGGGATCCTTGTTTTCCCCAATATCGAGCGGCCAGGACAGGATTTCGGGGCAAGTGGTACGGCGTTTGCGATGACACCATGACAGGCGCCTTGAATGGCGGCCGGGAGGCAGCGATGACCCGTTCCCAAAGCATGAAGACATTGGCCAAGAATTCCCTGGTGTACCTGGGACTGGCGATCGCCGTGGTCATCGCCGTTCCGCTGCTTGCCGGGCTGGCCTACGGGGTGCGCCTGCTCATTCCCCTGCTGATCGTGGCGGCGCTGGTCGCCGTCGCGGTCAGCCCTGCGTTGCGACGCTGGTTCATGGCCGAGGCCGACAACTCGACCCAATACCACGGTCTGACGATCCCACCGGTCAGCTACTACATGCATCTCGCCCATGGCTGGGCCAAGTCCGAGACCGAGGGATCGGCAAGCATCGGCGTGGACGCGCTGGCTGTCGCGGCTTTGGGGTCGGTCGTTTCCGTCGAGTCACAGCCAGTCGGCACGCGGGTCGAGCAGGGCCAGTCGCTTTTCACCCTCTCTTGCGGTACGCGGCGACTGGAAGTGAAGGCACCAGTCGGCGGCGTCGTCTCGGACGTCAACCGTGAAGTCTTGTCCAGTCCGACACTGGTCAAGGACAGTCCCTACGGCGCTGGCTGGGTGGTTTGGCTGGAGGCCGTCAATTTCAGCGCCGAGCGTGGCCGGCTCGTGAGCGGTTCAGGTATCCGGGCCTGGTTCAGAAGCGAAGTGGATCGGCTGACCGAGGCGCTCGGCGCACGCCAATCAGCGCCAACCATGGCCGACGGTGGTGTTCTCAGCAGCGATCTCTCGCCCCACATCGACGACTCGAAGTGGGACGAAATCGCGAGCAAGTTCTTCGCGAATACGCGCGGCTGAGGAAAGTCACCGATCAAGGATCGGATCTGCGCGTGCCCGACCACGGAACGCAAGTGTCGCTTGCCGTCTGTTCCGGAGACGGACTACGATTGAAAACGTGATGAACAAAGGTCTCGTGTTGTTGGCGTTTGTGCTTTCGGCCTGTGCCACCACCGGAGCGCCGCCGCCATCCTCCAATACCACCGGCACTGGACACGCGACGGCGTCCGAGAGAACCGGGCGTAGCAAAGTCAATCCCTATTTCGCTTGTGGCGCGCGCACGTCCTATCTGTTGGTGGCCAGCGTTTTCCGCTGTCCCGATGGATCGAATCCATTCCGCGGCGATTTGCGTGCGGCGGCCAAGGCACGCAGGGGCAACGTCGGCCCTCACATGCCAATTGCGGATGGGGATTTCCTCAATTCCCATATCGTCGACCAGTATTCGGTACCGTGTCCGGCAGGCCCGGAGGAAATCTTCGTGTGCATGTACCACTGTGAAGACGGGCAGAGTCCACTCGGTCGATAGTATTTGTGCGCTACTTGCTGGCGTCGGCCTTGCGCTTGGCCCGGCGGCGGATGAGGACATAGGCGAGCAAAACGATTGCCGCAAGCACGAGAACCATGGCCAGGGGCGTTCCGCGGGCCACGGCCGACAACTCAAGCGTGGCGCGCACGAGCCGGACGATGAGGCGAACGAAGAAGGCGCCGAAGCGAAGCAGGATGGGCAGCAGCATGAGCAGCGCCAGGATCTGCAGCCAGCGCACGGGCTTGCGCGGAATCGCGCCTGGGCCGCCCGGAAAGCCGCTGGCGGCCGCGCGTGGCCACGGATTCTGGCCGTTGTCGTACGCCGCGCGGCGCGCGGGATTGGAAAGGATTTCGTAGGCGCGATTGATCTCCGCCATTTTCTCGGCGGCCAATCCTTCGAGCGGATTGCCCTGGTACTTGTCGGGATGGTACTTGGCCACCAGTGCGTGGTAGGCGGCGCGAATTTCACTGTCGGTGGCGTTGCGGGCTACGCCTAGGATGGAATAGGGATCGGGTTCGGTCTTCGGCATCATGGCAGTGGATTATCGAGACTATTATCGGGATTTGGCCTCGGCCTTGCCGCCCCCGGCAGCGGTTTGCGACTGCAGGTAGCGGAACGCATCGGTGGAAGTGGACAAAACCAGCCAGCTCTCTTTGTCGATGGTGCTGCGGTAGGTTTCCATGGTCTTGAGGAAGCGGTAAAGCTCGCGGTTGCGGTTATAGGCTTCGGCGTAGATGGTCGCGGCTTCGGCATCACCGCGGCCCATGATTTCCTGGGTCTTGCGATAAGCCTCGGATTCGATCACCTTCAGCTCGCGCTCTTTCTTGCCGCGGACTTCGGCGCTCTTGCCTTGTCCCTCGGAGCGGTGGCGGTCGGCGATGCGCTTGCGCTCGGAAATCATGCGGTCGAAGACCTTGGCTTGCACGCTCTCGATGTAGTTGACCCGCTGGATCTGCACGTCGACCAATTCGATGCCGTAGTCGGGCACGACGTGCTGAACGTGTTCGAGAATGAGCCGGGTGATCTTGTCGCGCCCGAGTTCGATTTCGCGCATGGACTCGGCTTCCATGATGTCTTCGGCTTCCTCGCCCTTCTCGAAGGCGCGGTTGGTGGTGCGCACGACTTCGATGAGGTCGTGGCTGGCGATCACGTTGCGGGTTTCTCCGTCGATGATGTCGTCGAGCCGCGACTGGGCGCCGCGCTCGTCGCGCAGGCGCTGGAAGAAGAGCAGCGGGTTGGCGATGCGCCAGCGCGCGTAGGTTTCGACGCCGATGTATTTCTTGTCGCGCGTGGGGACCTGGTTGGCGTTGCCGTTCCATTCCAGCCAGCGTTTCTCGAAGACGTTGGCTTCCTGGGCGAACGGCACCTTCACGTGCAAGCCGGCCTGGGTGACCGCCACGCCGATGGGCTGGCCGAACTGGGTGATGACGACCTGTTCGGTTTCCGAAACCGTGTAGAGGGCGGACGACAACGTGGCCAGCCCCAGCACCACGAAGACGGCGCCAATGACGATGGAACGGCCGCTCATGGCTTCACCTCCTGGCTCGGACCGAGAGGAAACATGGGTAAGATGCCTTTGGCCTTTTCGTCGAAGATCAGCTTTCTACCGGCCGAGGGCAGCACCGCCGCCAGCGTTTCGAGATAGATGCGGGTGCGCGTGACTTCGGGAGACTTGCGGTACTGCTCTTCAAGCGCGGTGAAGCGCTGGGCGTCGCCCTTGGCGCGGTTCACGCGGTCGATGGCGTAGCCTTCAGCCGCCTGGATCTTTTGTTCGGCGAGGCCGCGGGCGCGCGGAATTTCCTGGTTGTATTCGGCCCACGCCTCGTTGATGGAGCGTTCGCGCTCTTGGATGGCCTGGTTGACCGCATTGAACGACGGCCGCACGGGTTCGGGCGGATCCACGTCTTGCAGGATGAGTTGCTGGACCGAAATGCCGTTGTCGTAAAGCTTGCACAGATTGGAAAGCAACTGCTTGGCCTTGGCGGCAATGGCTTCGCGCCCCACGGTGAGCAGCTCGGTGACGCTGTGATCGCCCACGACCGTGCGCATGGATGCCTCGGTCATGAGGCGAAAGGTTTCCTCCGTGTCACGCATGCGGAACAGATACTTGTACGGATCGGAAATCTTGTATTGAACGATCCACTCGACGGTCGCCACGTTCAGATCGCCCGTCAGCATGACGGATTCGGCGGCGGTCTTCTCGTCCTTGTGGAACGAGCTCTGGATGTCCGCGCGGGCGGTGCGAAAGCCGAACTCTTGCTTGAGCTGACGCTGTACCGGAACTTTCTGCACGCGCTCGATACCGAAGGGAAACTTGCCGTGCGGGCCGGGATCGCTGGTGCGCACGAAGCGCCCGAAGCGCGTCACCAGCCCGACCTCGTCGGGTTCGACTTGGTAGTACGAGCCGTAGATGGCGACGATTCCGACGATCACAAGACCGACGATGAGCAGCAGCCGGCGCGAGTCGCGCAGCCGGGCGCCGAACTCGCGTGCCGCGCGAGTGAATTCCTCTGGATCGAAGCCAGCGCCGTGATTTGCCATGGCACCTTCTGACACTCTATTGGGGAAAACTCAACCTGGGTGGTTTGAGTGGCAGGGATCTCGGCATCGCCCATCAGGGCCGACGTGATTCGTCCGGGGCAACCGGAAGGGCAGGGGACTTGCCTGGATCCGCCGGGGCGGCGGTGCAGATTCGATCGCGCAGATTCAGCGCCAGAACGTAGCCAGGGTCGATTTCGAGCGCGCGCCCCAGCGCAGCGCAGGCCTTGTCGATCTTGCCGTCTTCCACCTGCGCCGAGGCGACGTTGTACCAGAATCGGCGATCCGTCGCCCCGGACAGGGGCAACAGCCGTCGCAAGACCGATTTCGCATCAGCCACGCGATTCAGATTCAGGTAGACGACCGACAGGTTGCTCAAGGCACGCGGGTTGAATGGATCGCGCGCGATGGCTCGCTCAAGCAAGGGCAGCGCTTCGGCGAAGTTTCCACTGGAGGTGGCGACGGTGGCCAACCGATAGAGCGCCGCGGAGTTGTCGGGCTCCATCGCCACCGCATGCCGGGCCAGGGTTTCGTCGTTTCTCCAGACGCCGACTTGCATCCAGGTGACGACCAGCAAGATTCCGCACCAGACGCAAAACGGGCCGAGCCACAGCGCGCGGGGCACGTGGACCAGCAGCCTGGCCGCCATGCGCGCGGTGACCAGGAATGCGACGGCGAGAAAGAGAAAGGGAAAGAAGACATACCGGTCGGAGAGCGCTCCGATGCTTCGGTATCCCAGCGCCGCGGGTACGAGGAGCAGCCCCATCGCCGCCAGCGCCCCGGCCGCGAGCAAGAGGTCGGCTTGGTTGGCACCGCGAACGCGACGAACGACGAGAGCGAACCCGGTGGCGAGCAGAGCCAGCACGACCCACCCGAGGGGAACAAACGGCGGCCAGAGTTGGCGGTCGGGCGAAAGGGAGAAGGGCGAGACAAAGCTCGTGGCGTAGGCGAGGGCCACGCCGGGCAGGTCAACGAAGGTGTGCAGGATGGCCTTCTCTTGCGCCATCGGCAGGGATGCGGATTGCATAAGCAGCTTGCGCAGCGGAAAGTAGGCCAAGGTACCGGCAAGAAGCGCGGAGACCGACGCGGCGGACGTGCGCAGCTTGCCCCTGGCCGCGCTCAGTGCGACGATGGCCAAAGGCAGGGCGATGTTGGCTTCCTTGGCGAACAAGGAAATCGTCTGCAGCAGGGCTGCTGTCCCCGCCCACATCCATCGCGACCGCGCACGGTTCGCCGCAATCGATCGCAGCGTCGACAAGAGCGCCAGGAGCGAGAAGATGGTCGCCAGCAGATCCGAACGCGCGGAAATATAGGCAAAGACCTCGACGTGCAAGGGGTGCAACGCCCACAGACAGGGTAGCCACAGGCCAAGCCCGAGTGCGCGGCCCACGCTCCACACGAGGAGGATGGATAGAAGGCCGAGCAGAAGGTTGTGCACGTGCATGAGCCCGGCGCGATCCCCGAATAGATGAACGTCGAGCCAGTGGCTGGCGACGCTGACCGGGCGATAACTCTCGTGCGTGGGCACCAGATTCTTGGGCATGCGCTCCGTGGCCGGCTCGCTGCGCGCGTGTTCCCCCTTGCGGATCGCCTGCGACAGCGGTCCGCGCAGCAGCGCGCTTTGCGCGGAATTCACGCTGTCATCCCACACGAAGCCGAAGGTCATCGCGCGTCCATAGACCACGAGATAGACGAGCATCAGAAGGGGCAAGGCCCAGCGCCGCGGCTCCGCGGGCGGGTGGGCCGATCCTGTCGTCGTGAAAATTGGATTCTCCCGATCGCGGTCGGCCGGACGGAGCACGTCGGCCATAAGCCAAGTATAGGTTGTCTCGACCTTTGCCGGCAAGACCGGCGGCGTCGCAAGCGCGGCCTCGACGGCGCCTATCGTCGAGTGCGACGCTGGGCTGCATGGTGGACGTCTCGTCGGTGGTGTGATAGCTACGACCCTCGTGCGGATCCGCCACGGCGACAGCGTCGAGATCAACGGCGCCTACCAGTACCGGGCGCGCAATGCGGGACCGGTTGTCCAGCGCTTCTGGCACCATGAAAAAGAGCGGATGGTTCGCAAGTTCAGTGCGCCCGGGCCGGGCCAACGTGTGCTGGACGTCGGCTGTGGCTCTGGGGTGGTCGCCGATCTGTTGGCGTCGATGGGCGCCGTGGTGACAGGGGTCGATGCAAACGCAAAGGCCATCGAATTCGCGCGCGCGACCTTTCGTCGCGCGAACTTGGATTTTCGATGTGCCTATGTTGAGGAACTGGACTATGCCTCGGCCTCCATTGATGGCATTTACTGCCTCGAAGTTATCGAGCATCTCTACCAGCAGCAGGTTCACGCGCTGCTGGCCACTTTCGCGCGCTTGCTTCGGCCAGGTGGCGTGCTGACCCTGACCACGCCCAACTACCGCGGCATCTGGCCGGTGATCGAGCTGGCCATGGATCGCTTGCGGCTCGCGGCCCCGATGGCGGAGCACCAGCACGTGACCCGGTTCGACAGGGCAAGCCTGCGCCAGGCGCTTGTCGGGGCCGATTGGGAGATCCTGCGCCTTGCAACGTTCTCTACGTTCGCACCATTCCTCAGCGTGGTGAACTGGCGGGTGGCCGAGCGCTGTGCCGAGATTGAGGACCGGGTGGACCTTCCTTTCGGCAATCTGCTGATGCTGCTTGCCAAACGCCGAGACGGTGATGGACAAGCCGCCACACCCTGACCTTTCGGTCATCTTGCCGTCGTATCGAAACGCGGCGCTGGCGCTCGCATCATCGCAAGAGCTGGCGGCGTACCTGGAAGGGCACGACCTAACTTGGGAGATCATCTTGGTCGACGACGGCGGTGGCGACTTTCCGCACGAGCCAGGAGAGTGGACCACCGGCCGTGGTCGCTTGTCGCTCATCCGGCTGCCTGAAAACCGCGGGAAAGGAGCGGCGGTGCGTTCCGGAATGCTGGCCGCCAGCGGCCGCTGCCGCGTGTTTACCGATGCTGACCTGCCGTTCGAGCTTTCGTTGTTCCCACTGGCCGTCGAATATGTGCTGGGGCGCGGTTTTCATATGGTCGTCGGTGATCGGACCCTGCCAGCTTCGCGCTATCACCTCAGAGTCGATCTGGCGCGACAGCTGGCTTCGTTCGCGTTTTCTCGCTTCGCCAACCACCTTGTGACGGGTGGGTTTTACGACACACAATGCGGATTCAAGGGCTTTCGCGGCGATGTCGCCGATGCGATTTTCTCCCGATCCATCATCGATCGCTTCGCCTTCGACGTGGAAGTTCTCTATCTGGCGCTCAAGTACCGATTGGACATCAAGCGCGTACCTGTGGTCCTGCGACGGAACGAAACCTCCAGCGTAAAACTGGCTCGCGACTCGTCGCGCATGATCCAGGATGTCCTTCGCATCAAGATGCACCAGATGGCGGGTCACTATGCGATTGAAGAGATGAGCGATCTACTTTCGGACGATGTGGCCGCGGACGCAGCTCGGTTGACAAGAGATCGGATCCGCGCGCGATAGTCCGGCGCAGGATGGTCGGTCGTTGCTGCCGCGTCTTGTCGGCGTGGTGGAATATGACCCCGCCGTGACAGTACCGTGACCAAATAGGGAGTAAGAGCGACCCAAAGGGTTCCTACCCAATCGCCATGTTGACGACGCAAGCGCGAACCGGCCATCCGCAAAGCATCTTCTTCCCCGTGAAGGAAGGTACAACATGCGCCTGTATCTGATTAATCCCACCAATCCGCTCGTCAGCTGCGTCACGGCCAAGCAAAATCGCTGGAACCGCTACCGCATCTGGAAGCCGCTGAGTCTGCTGGTGCTGGCGCGCCAGACGCCGTCCGAGTGGGAGGTGACCATCCTGGACGAGAATCTGAGCCGCCCCGACTACACGGCCATGCCGCGGCCGGATTTGGTGGGTATCACCGCGTTCACATCCCAGGCGCCGCGCGCCTACCAGATCGCCGCGTTCTTCCGCGGCCTCGGCGTTCCCGTGGTGATGGGGGGCATTCACGCGACCATGTGCCTGGACGAAGTGCTTGGGCACGTGGACTCGGTTGTGACCAAGGAAGCCGAGATTGTCTGGCCGCGGGTGCTCAAAGACGCGCAGGCGGGCAACCTGCAACGTCACTACGACGGCGGCCACGTGCCCGTCGAGGACTTCGTGCCCGCGCGCCAGGATCTGCTGCCCGAGGGCTATGCCTTTGGCACCATTCAGACCACGCGCGGGTGTCCCCTCAATTGCAGCTTCTGCAGCGTGACGACCTTCAACGGCGCCCAGTACCGCCAGCGCCCCGTCGACGACGTGGTCCGTGAGTTCGCCACCATTCCCGAGAAGCGCATTCTGGTTGTCGACGACAACCTCATCGGCACGCGCCCAGATCACATCGCCCGCGCCAAGGATCTTTTCCGAGCCTTGGCCAAGGCCAAATTGCGCAAGCAATGGATCGCCCAGGCCACAATCAATTTCTCCGACGACGACGAACTGATGGCGCTGGCTTGGAAGGCCGGCTGTCGCGGCGTCTTCGTGGGCTTCGAATCGCCGACCGCGGATGGCCTGCGCGAGCTCGGCAAGAAATTCAATCTGCGCGCCGGGCGCGACTTTCGCGCCTCGGTCCGCCGCATCCAGCGCCACAACATCCTGGTCATGGGCTCGTTCATCATCGGGTTGGACGTGGACGACGCGGGCATCGGCAAACGCGTGGCCCTGGCGGCCAAGCAGTACGGCGTCGACAGCATGAATACCCTGTTTCTGACGCCTCTTCCGGGTACGCGGCTGTGGGATCAGATGAAGAGCGAAGACCGTATCGCCCTCGACACTTTTCCCGAGGACTGGCGCTTCTACACGCTGAACTTTCCCGTGGCTCGCTACCAACGCCTGTCGTCGGATGAGGTGATGAAGGAAATGGATGACTGCAACCGGACCTTCTATTCCCTGACGGGCGTGATGGTTCGATTCTGGAGCTCCTTCTGGCAGCGGCGCAAGCCGCTCATCAACCTCATCACCAATCTGTCCACGCGCAACAACAGTCGCGTGGAAACTCGATCGTACCTGGACTTTCAGAGATTTCTGGCAAGCCGCGGTGTTCGTCGTGCCCGCCCGGTCGAGACATCCCAAGACTCGGCGCCGGCGGCGTGATGAAGAAGAAATGCCTGGACTTCGCGGGAATAGTCGCCATCCTTGAGTGACCGTTCCGCGATCGATCTCCTATCGGTCCAGGCTTCTTTCTTAGCGCGTTAGTTCTCCTGGGCGTTTATGCAGTCGAGAACTGAGCGCATTGTGCGTGGGCCAGGATTCGGGCGAGGTCGCCAGAACGATGGGCCACAGAAAGTGGACTGAACATGGGAACAAGACTCTTTGTAGGCAACCTCTCTTTCAACACGACCGAAGTCGATCTTCGCAACGTCTTTACCGAGGCGGGCCTGAACGCGACTGAGGTCAAGATCGTGACCGAGCGGGAGACCGGGCGGCCGCGCGGTTTCGCGTTCGTGGAGATGGCCGATCAGGCTTCCGCCACCAAGGCCATGGAAGCGCTCAACCATCGCGAACTCGACGGGCGAGAGCTGAACGTGAATGAGGCGCGCGAGCGTGCTCCTCGCGTTGGCGGCGGTTCGCGCTACTAGGCGCGGATCATTCGATAGTCGTAATGGGAATCCAAGTTGGGTTCCCATTACCCTTTGTCGATCTGGAAGCCTTAGTAGTGAGGTGGTCGCTCGTTCGGCGGACCGCCCTCCACGCCGCCTGTGCTCGCGCGCAGATTCGCGACCTCGCGGGTGAGTCTATCGATCGCCTTCTGCTGCTCGAAGAGCAACTGATTGATTTCCTCCACCTGGCGTTCCAGGTGCGTGTAGCGGATTTCCAGCGTGGTCAGTCGAGCTTCCATGGCGATTCCGGGTGCGATTCGGCATCTTTCTACCTCACGTTGCAAGAGCGCCGTCTTCGAACCCGCAGCGCGACCATGACGAGCCCGAGCAGCGCCCAAACGCCATGACTGCTTGTCTGGGCTTCGGCGATGCGACAGGAGCACCCGCTGCTGCTTGCTTGGCCGGTGCCGGTCGTGCTACCACCCGTGGCAACGATTCCCGTGGCTCCGCCCGAGGCTGGAGCGCCTCCGGCTAGGGCCCCACCCGCGCCCAGTGCGCCGCCGTTTGCCGATGACCCACCAGTCCTGATGGTTCCGCCGTTCGCCGCAATCCCGCCACTTGTCACAGGACTGCCCCCGGTTCCGACAGCGCCTCCCGCGCTCGCCAGGCCACCTGCTGCGCTGCCGCCGGTCCTGACAACCGTCGTCGTGCCGCCAGTCCCCGGCGCGCCACCCACGAGCACGCCGCCTGCGCTCGGCGCACCACCGGCGGACGTGCCGGTGCTCGTTCCCCCAGTCGTGCCACCGGCTCCGCTTCTGCCGCCGGTTCCACTGGTCCCACCAGTTCCCGGTGCCCCACCACCTCCCGTGGTGCCGCCGGCTCCCGAGGTGCCGCCCGCTGCAGCTCCGTATTCATAGGCGCCCAAGTCCGGCGCCGCGCCCACGAAGGGAAGACCGACGTCCGTGCCCTTGTCGATCATTTGGCTGCCACCGGCCAACTTCAGAAAGTCGACATTGGGCAAACTACCGTCCGCCTGGCGCGGTCCCAGTGCGGGCGAACTTGCTTCGATGGCTTGCCCCGTTCCTGAGACGGTCGGATCCGTGATGCTGAGGAAATCACTGGCCTTGGGCGTGATATTCAGATCCCAGGTGTTGAATTGCGTGTCGACCCCGCCCATGTTGGCAGTCTTGTTGGTATAGCTGACGTTGTTGCGCAGGATATGGGCCAGCGCCCCCGTGAGCTGGATGGGCGCGGCGCTGGGGCCGGACAGCATGTTGAAATCCGTGCCGTTTTGAAAGGCCGTGTTGTTGTACCAGGTGTGTCCACCCGTCGAGTGATTGGAATAGAAACCGCTGTCCTTGTTCTTCCAGGCGACACAGTTGCGGACCATGTGGCGAGTGTTGGTCACATTGCCGCCCATCTTGAAGCCATTGCCGTTTCCATCCACGGGACTGGCGGTGCCGAAGACGGGGTGGCCGCTGCCCATGGCCCAGCAATTCTCGACGACGAGAGGAATGTCTTGGTAAATAAAGTCGTAGCCATCATCAGAGTTCCACCACGAACGGTCGCCCCTAAAGGTCGAGTTGGCGCCGGTTGTTTGGTAATGGTGGCCAAAGCCATCGGCGTTTTGCCCATCCCCTTGACTGCCGTTGATGTCGTAGTTGTCGTGCGAATCGCAATTCAGGATGAGGTGCCCTCCACCGCCCTTGGTATCGTCGATGAACAGCCCCGCCCCGAAGCCGTGATGGAGATTGAGCAGCTCGAAAGTGTCGAAGCTCGCACCCTTGGTTTGCACTGTGGAATAGGAGTGGTCGCCGCTGGCGCCGACCTTGCTGTTGGCGATCTCGAGTCCCTTGAGATGCATATAGCTCCCAGTTACGAGGATGGCTGGCGTGTTGACCATCGGACTGGTCGTCTGGTACTTCGAGCAGTCGAGAAGAGGTACCTCGCCCGGATACGCCCAAATCTTGGTGCGGTTGGTGTCCGAGGTTCCGCTCTTCGAAAGCACGATCTGCGTCGTGCTGTAGTAGGTTCCCGCACGCATCCAGATAGTATCGCCGGCCGCGGCGGAGTCGTTTGCCTTCTGAAGCGAGGCAAAGGGCGCCGCCTGGGTCCCGGGATTCGAATCGCTGCCTGTGGGGCCAACGTAGTACTCCGCCGCAAGCACATTCCCCGCGGCGAGAAGTCCAAGGCCTGCGACTAGCCAGACGAGCAGAGATTGATAACGATCGCTCTTCGACGGGCGGTTCATGGATTTCATGTGAGGCTCCTTCGGTGCGGGCAGCCGAAAGCGACTGCCGATGGGCGGACGGCAAGGATAGTCTCGTACTCCTAGACAGTGGCACGGACGGGGAAGATCGGTCACGCATTCATTTGAAGTCGGCGGCTTCCAGATGGCCAAATGCGCCACAAAGGAGAGGAGCGATTGGAACCGGCGTGTCACCCTCGGTGACGGCGATGGCTGGTCGTTCTTCGCTTCTTGGGTATTTTGTCGAGGTCCACCGCGATGGTGGTGTCGCTGGTTCCCACCGTGAACATGCGCGTGACGGGAACGTAGCCGCGTTTCGTGAAACTGAATTCGGCCCGCAGGCCCGGGGGGAAGCTGCTTTGCGCGGGCGTGGACCCGAGCGCATGGGAGCCGCTGCGCACGCGGGCGCCCTTAGGCCGGGTCACGAAGTGGACGAGCACCGTCGTTAAAATTGTTTCGTGCGTTCGGTCTGTACTTCGGACGCTTGCATGTGAATCCGAAGCAGGCACGGGCGATGCTGGCAGATCATCCGAGGGCTGGGGAATGGCATCTTTTCCAGCCAGCGTACCCGCGGCCGTGGATTTCTGGGATAGGCCGGCGCGAGTCGACTTGGCCGCTGCTCCCTCCATGGGTTCGGGGGCGGTCGCCGCATGCAGCATCGTCTTGATCTCGGTCGTGGCCTTTCGGGCGACGGTGGGCACGAGCAGGCGAATCCCAATCGCCAAGACCGCCAACGACAGCGCCAATACGATGGCGTACACCGCCATCCTATGCAGAATTCCATTTGGACGGCGGGGAATTCCATTGGGGGCGGCTCCTCCGTCGCGTATTGGGCCTCCTGACGGCGGAAGGTCCGACCGAAGTTGTGTCGCCTGCAATGCGAAGTCCGTGCTGCTGGCGGGCCCTCTCAACGCAACGATGGTACCTTCGTGCAAGGGATCGGCCGACGAATTCGGCACAGAAATACCCTGTCGGCGCACCACGGTGGGGATGCCATCGCGGGCCGCGAGCTGCTGCAGCCAACGCTCGAATTCGCTTTGTCCTGCGGACTCGAATTCCTTGCGCAGCAACTTTTCGACCTGCACCATCATCTCGTTGGCGCTGGCATAGCGACGCGCCGGCTGCTTCTTCATCGCGGTCTTGATGATGCGAGCAACTTGGGGATGGATGCGTGGATAGGCTTCGTCCGGGGGCACGAAGCTCGCCTTGCGCACGCGAAGCAAGACATCCAGATCGGACTTGGCTTGGAAGGGCCGCTGTCCCGTCGCCATGAGGTAAAGAAGCGAGCCGGTGGAAAAGAGATCCGAGCGCGCGTCCAAAGTCTCCCCGGCGGCTTGTTCCGGCGACATGAAATCGAGCTTGCCCTTGATGACGCCGGTTCGGGTCCTTTCGCGTCTGTCCAGCGCTTTGGCGATCCCGAAATCCGCCAGCTTGATCTCGCCCTGTTCGCTGATAAGAACGTTCTCGGGACTCACGTCGCGATGAACGATGCCAAGCGGTTTGCCGTCGCGGGTCTTGTTATGCGCATAGGCCAGGGCGCGGCAGATCTCGGCCGTGGTGTAGAGCGCGAGTGCCGTCGGGAAAGTGAGTGCCGCCGCCGCGGCCCGCGCCAGGATGGTCGCAAGATCCCAGCCATCCACCACTTCCATCACAAGAAACGTGCGACCGCCAGCCTCGCCGAGGTCGAGAACCTGCACGATGTTGCCGTGGTTCAGGCTCATCGCAATGTGCGCCTCATCCACCAGCATATTGCGCAACTGGGGATCCGCGGACAGCGACGGCAGAACCCGCTTTAGGATCACGTTGCGACGAAATCCTTGGGCGCCGGATTGCGTGGCCAGGAAGATCTCGGCCATTCCCCCATCGGCGATCTTCTTGACGATGGTGTATCGCTCGACGGGGTCCATGCTGCCTACCCGAAACGTTGGTTGCGGCGCAGATTCTTATCGAGAACGACGGCCCTGCCTAGCGAATATTTCCGCCGCGACGTGCGCCGACCGCGCCGCAGGTGGCGAGCGATGCCTGCGCGCGATTAACTTTCCAGGAGTTCTTCCCGGGAGAGTACGCGCAGTCCCTGCTTGACCAGCAGGGCTTTTGCACGTTCGGTGTCGTGGGTCTCGACGATCACGATGGCGCGCTGGTTGGCCACGAAGCCGCTGGTATTGTCGAGGTTGATGTTGTCCCTGGCCAGGCACTCGGCTACCGCCTGCAAGGCGCCGGGCTGGTCGGCGACCTCGACGGGGATGACGTCGAGGAAGCTGGCCATCACCCCGTCGTGCTTGAGCACGTCGTGGGCGCGGTCGGGATCGGTCACCAGAAATTTCATCACGCCAAAAGGGCCGCTGCTGGCGATGGTGACCCAGCGGATGTTGATACGGGCTTCGGCCAGCAGCTTGGTGATGCGCGCGGTCTGGCCGGGCTTGTTCTCGACGAAAACGGCAAGCAGTCGAACGGTGCTCATGGCGATCCTCGGGGTTAAAGCTTCCGGTTGTCGATCACGCGCTTGGCCTTGCCCTCGCTGACGGGCAGGGTTCCGGGCGGCACGAGGTCGACTTTGGGTTTGGTCAGGATTTCGGCGCGCAAGAGGCCGGCGATTTCGTTCTGCAGGGCCACCACGTGCTCCAGTTGGCCGTCGAAGCCGGCCTCGGACAGCTCGACCTTCACGGTCATCTCGTCCAGGCCTTCGAGCACGATGAGGTAGTTGCGGCCGAGCTTGGGCACGCCCATGAGGATGCGTTCGATCTGTTGCGGGTAGATGTTCACACCCCGGACGATGAGCATGTCGTCGGCGCGGCCGGTGATGCGCTGGATGCGCCGGTGGGTGCGGCCGCACGGGCAAGGTCCGTCGACGATCGAGGTGATGTCGCGCGTGCGGTAGCGCAGGATGGGCATGGCTTCGCGCACGAGCGTGGTCAGCACCAGTTCGCCGCGTTCGCCGGGCGGTAGGGTTTCGCCCGACTCCGGGTCGATGATCTCCATGATGTAGTGGTCTTCCCACAGATGCATGCCGGCCTGTTCCTGGCACTCGAAAGCCACGCCCGGGCCGTTCATTTCGGAAAGGCCGTAGGAATTGAACACGCGCAGGCCCAGGCCGGCTTCGATCTTGCGCCTGGTTTCCTCGGTGTAGGGCTCGGCGCCCACGAAGGCGCGCTTGAGCGACAAGTCCTTGCGCGGATCGATGCCTCGCTTGTCCAGAATATCGGCGAAGTAGAGCGCGAAGCTTGGGGTGAGGTGAATGCTGGTGGTGTGAAAGTCCTGCATCAAGAGGAGCTGGCGCTCGCTGTTGCCGGGGCCCGCGGGAATGACCAGGCAGCCGACCTTTTCGGCGCCGTAGTGGGCGACCAGAGCGCCGGTGAAAAGCCCGTAGGTCATCATGTTCTGGAAGACGTCCCGCCTGGTCATGCCCGTGGCCACGAAGCTGCGTGCGATGAGCTCGGCGGCGTTGTCGACGTCCTGGCGGGAGAAAAACAGGGCCTTGGGTTTGCCCGTCGTGCCGCTGGAAGTGTGCAGGCGCAGGGTATCGTCCAAGGGCACGGCGAGCATGCCGGTGGGATAGGATTCGCGCAGATCGGCGCCGGTGGTGAAGGGCAGCCGTCGCAGATCGGCCAGGGCGCGAATGTCGCCCGGCGTGACCTTGGCCTGCTCGAACTTCTTGCGGTAAAGCGGCACGGTCTCGCCAACCCGAGCGACGGTGCGCTTCAGGCGATCGAGCTGAAGCGTCTCCAGCGCTGGCCTGGCCAGGGTCTCTTCCTCGGGCTTCCAATAGGCGCGGTCGATGGTCGCAGGGCTCATGGCACGAACCATATTGCCAGAAAAGGGACCGACTGTGCTTGTTTACAATCAGGGCTTGCCTTAGCTTAGCCGCACCTTTTCAAGGAGAGTGCGATGACCCTGGAAAACCCCGGCTCCATCAAGAACAGAGGTTGGCTGGTCACGTTGGTCGCCCTGTCGATCAACCTGGTCTTAGGGGTGCTTTACGCCTGGGGCGTGATGGCCAAGGCGCTGGTCGTGCAATGGCACTGGAGCAAGGCCGACGCTGCGCTGCCCTTCACAGTAGCGACCGGGGCCTTTGCCATCACGATGATCTTCGCCGGGCGGCTGCAGGACAAGGTCGGGCCGCGCCTCATCGCCGCGCTCGGCGGAATCGTGCTGGGCATCGGCCTCGTGGCTTCGTCCTTCGCGAAGTCGCCGGGCTTGATGCTGGTCACGTTTGGCATTGTTGGCGGCATCGGCATTGGCGTTGGCTACTCGGCCACCACGCCGCCCGCCATCAAGTGGTTCCCGCCGAGCAAGAAGGGCCTCATCACTGGCATCGTGGTTAGCGGCGTGGGGCTGGCCGCGGTTTACATCTCGCCGCTCACGCAGTTCCTGCTCAAGGCGGTCGGCATTCAGCAAAGCTTCGTTTATCTCGGAGTGGGTGCCATCGTCAGCGTGGCGCTATTGGCGCAGCTTCTGCGCAATCCGCCCGCGGGTTTCCAGCCGGCCGCCCCCGCCGTCGGCACGTCCGCGGCCAAGGCTGCCGGGGCTGCGCGCCCAAGCCTCGATTGGAACGAGATGCTGCGCACCTCGCAGTTCTACCGGCTGTGGCTGATGTTCATTCTGGCAGCCTCGGCCGGGCTGATGATCATCGCCCACGTGGCCATCATCGCCAAGGAGCAAGCGCGCTGGGAATGGGGCTTCGTGCCCGTGGTGTTGCTCGCCATCTTCAACAGCGCCGGCCGCGTGGCCAGCGGCATCGTTTCGGATCGCATCGGCCGCACGCAGACCATGGTCGTGGCCTTCGTGCTGCAAGCCTGCAACATGTTCGCCTTCTCGCACTACACCAGCTCGGCACTGCTGGTGTTCGGCTCGGCCTTCACCGGGCTGTGCTATGGGACCATTTTCACGCTGATGCCCGCTGCCACGGCGGACTTCTACGGCGTCAAGAACCTGGGCGTGAACTACGGCTTCGTCTTCACCGGATTTGGCGTGGCCGGCGTGTTCGGCCCCTTGCTGGGCGGCAAGATTCGCGACATGACCGGGACGTACTCGACGTCGTACACCATCTCTGCCGTCATGCTTTTGGTCGGCGCAGCCTTGGCGTTCACCACGCGCGCCCCAGCTGTGAACGCCGTTTCCAAGGCGTCGCCAGGACCGCAGTAGTTCCTCGACTATTCCGAATGGCGGCTGAACCCGGCCTTGCCGCGCCCTCGAGCGGGCCGTAGATTTGTCCCTCTATGGCCACAGTGCGCGTGAGGTGCGTTCTTCTTATCGTCGTCAGTGCAATGGCGACGAGCTATTCCGGTCGAACGCAGGCGCAGACCGTTACCCTATCGGTCGATGCCACTGCGGCGGGAACGCCGCTTGAACGCATTTGGCCGTACCACGGTTACGACGAGGTCAACTACTCGACGACGCCCGAAGGCGAGGCGTTGCTCAAGACACTCGCTACCGCGCACACCGCCCCGGTACACGTGCGTTCGCACTTTCTCCTTAATACGGGCAACGGCACGCCGTCGCTCAAGTGGGGATCGACGAATGTGTACACGCAGGACACCGCCGGCAATGCGGTCTATTCGTGGACATTGATGGACGGGATCTTGGATGCCATCACGGGCGCAGGTGCCTTCCCGCTTGCCGAAATCGGGTTCATGCCGCAGGCGCTGTCGACGCACCCGACGCCTTACCAGAACTCGACCGTCACGGCCCTCGACGGCGGTTGCTTCTACCCACCCACGGATTACACCAAGTGGGGCGATCTCATTACGACCTGGGCGACGCACTCGAACCAGCGCTACCCGAATGTGGCGACGTCTTGGCTTTGGGAATTGTGGAACGAACCCGACAACAGTTACTGGCACGGAACGACCACCGAGTACGACAAGCTATTCGACTACACGGAGGCGGCGCTCCACGGCGTCTTGCCAACGGCCCAGCTGGGCGGACCGGCGGTGGCGAGCGCAGGAAGTTCGTTCTTGTCGCAATTCCTGCAGCACTGTGCGACGGGAACCAACGCGGTCACCGGCAAGACGGGGACGCGCCTGGATCTCATCACGTTCCACGCCAAGGGCGGCACCACGGTCACGGGCGGCCACGTCGAGATGAACCTTGGACACCAGCTCAGCTTGCACCAAACGGGCTTCAGCGCGGTGAGTGCCATTGCCGCGTACAAGCAGACGCCCATTTACGTGACCGAAGCAGATCCGGACGGATGCGCCGCTTGTCCGGCGACGTCGACACCGGCCGATGCGTACCGATACTCGCCGGCCTACGGCGCCTACATGATCGCCATGATGAAGCACACCCTGGAGCTGGAGGCGAGCATGGGGGTGAAAGTCGGCGGCCTGCTGACGTGGGCGTTCACCTTTCCCGGAACGCCGTACTTCGCCGGGTACCGAGCCCTCGCGACCAACGGAATCAGCCTGCCGGTGCTGGGCGCCTTCAAGCTCCTGGGAAGTCTGGCCGGGACACGCTTGCCGGCGACGAGCAGCGGCGCGGCGACGCTGACTTCAATTCTGGCGAACAGCGTTCGCGGCAATCCCGACATCGACACGATGGCGACGTTGAATGGACAGAGCGTTCAGGTGCTGGTGTGGAACTACCACGACGATCTGGTCACGACGACGGCCGCGCCCGTGCAACTCGCGGTCAAGGTTCCGGCCTCGTTTGGCTCGTCCGTCACCGTTTCCCACATGCGCGTGGACGAGACCCACGGTGATGCCTATACGGTGTGGACATCGCAAGGCAGCCCGGCGACGCCGTCGGCGGCGCAGATCCAAGCGCTACAGCAAGCCATGGATCCCATGCCTTTGAATCCGCCTCAGACCGTGGCGGTGAGTGCAGGGGCGGTCAACTTGAGTTTTGATCTCCCACGCTTCGGCATCTCACTGGTGACGATTGGTCCGGCGGCTGGAACCACAGATGCGGCGATTACACAGGCGGATGCGTCGCGCGAGGACGTGGCGCCGATTGCTTCCGGCGGCGCGGGCGGCGGCGGAAGTCAGGCCGGGACAGGCGGCAGTTCGGGGGCCACGAGCAGCGGCGGTGTATCGGAGCAAACCGGCGGCAGCAGTGCAGGCCGCGGCGGCGTGTCGGGGCAAACCGGCGGCAGCGGTGCAGGCAGCGGCGGTGTGTCGGGGCAGAGCGGCAGCGGCGGGGCAAGCGGTGGCGGTGTGTCGGGACAAACCGGAAGCGGCGGCATCGGTAGCGGTGGCGTGTCCGGACAAGCGGCGAGCGGTGGCGCGGCTGGGCCCGCGGGCGGCGCGCAAGCAGGCGGCGGCGCGATTTCCCAGCAGGCCAGCAAGGGCGGATGCTCCTGTGCCCTCGCCGTCCGTGGCACGTCGCACTCACTGTTTGGCATCGCGATCCTTGCCTTCGCTCTGGCGATCGCCAAGGTCCGGCGATCCGGATCGCGGACGGCACCCGGTAGCGAGAATTCACACGCCTGTCACACGAATGCAACGGACGGCACAGATACTTGGCCGGACGATGAACAAACAAGATTCGCACAAGGAGCGGGTGCTCGTGGTGGAGGACGAAGCCGATATCAGCAGCTCGCTGGCCTATGCCTTGCGGGCAAGCGGCTACGACGCCTTGGTCGCCGATCGCGGCGCCTCGGCCCTGGCGGCACTGGATAGTTTTCTCCCCGATCTGGTCTTGCTCGACCTGATGTTGCCGGACATGTCGGGCATCGACATCTGTCGCCGACTACGCAAATCGCAAAACCCCAACCAGCCTGCGGTCATCATCCTCTCGGCCCGCGCCCAGGAAGTCGACCGTGTGGTTGGATTCGAGATTGGGGCAGACGACTATGTGGCCAAGCCGTTCAGCGTTCGCGAGCTCATATTGCGGATTGAGGCGAGGCTCAAGGCGAGAAAAGCCGCCCTTGGAACGGCCGTTGCGCAAGAAGCCGCCAGCAACAACAAGAATGCCAAGGTCCATGTCCTTCGTAACCTGCGTGTGGACGAGTCCGCCCACCGTGCGTTCGTGGACGACAAAGAAATCCACGTGAGCGCGTTGGAAATGCGCTTGCTGCTCAATTTGTTGCGGGCGCCCGCGCTGATGCGCACCCGGCGCGAGCTGCTGACCGAAGTCTGGGGCTATCATCCAGAAGTTGCGAGCCGGACGGTGGATACGCACATCAAGCGGCTTAGGGACAAGTTGGAATCGGCGGCCGATCTCCTGCAAACCGTACGAGGGGTCGGCTTTCGACTGGCCGATCCGGCTGGGCAGAAGGGGCCGTCCGACAATCCGGACGAGGCCGTCACTCGCAGCGGGGCAAGGTGAAAGCGAAGGTAGCACCTTTGCCGGGCAGGCTTTCCACAGTGACCTCGCCGCCCATGGCTTCGACCAAGTGCTTGACGATGGATAGGCCCAATCCGGTTCCACCCATCTCGCGCGAGCGGCCATTGTCCACGCGATAGAAGCGCTCGAAAAGGCGCGGCAGATGCTTGGCGTCGATTCCTGGCCCGCTGTCGGATACGATGACTTGAAGCTTTTTTCCCGCTTCGCGCGCGCTCACCGAGACGCCGGCCCCGTCCGGGCAGTACTTGAGGGCGTTGTCGACGAGATTGGTGAGGATGCGGTCGAAGGCGCTAGCGTCGACGGCGGCCGGCGGAAACCCGTCTGGGATCTCCACGGCCAGGCGCATGTTTCGCGACGAAGCGCGCTCGGCGAAAACGGAAACGGTCTTCTCGCACAGCTGACGAAGATCCATCGTTTCGACTTTCAGCCGGTATTCCTTGGCCTCGATGCGCGACAGGTCGAGCAGGTCGTTGATAAGTTCGCCCAGGCGTCTGCCGTTGCGCTCGATGATGTCGATGAATTGGGTCGCGGCCTTGGGATCGTGTTCGATGGCCATGCGCAAGGTTTCCGCGGCCGAGCGCACGGAGGCCACGGGCGTGCGCAGCTCGTGCGACACGTTGGCGACGAAATCCCGCCGCACGGTTTCGAGTCGCCGCATTTCGGTCACGTCGAAGAGCACCAGCACGAGCGCGCGCGGCTCGCCGGAGATCCTGGATGCGTGAACGAGGAGGCGGCGGGGTTTGATGCCGCCAACCTCGATCTCGCCAGCCATCGGCTCGCTTGCCGCAATCGCCTTTTCGACGATGGATTGCAGCTCGGCGTTGCGGATGACCTCGATGGTCGAGCGCCCCGTCACGTCCGAGTCGAGCAGCAGCATCTCACGCAGGGACGGGTTGGCAAGCAAGATGCGGTGTTCGCCGTCCATGACCAACACGCCTTCGCGCATGGATTCCAGGATGCGGCCCAAGAGATCGCGGTCGTCGCGCAGCTCGCGCACCGAGCGCGAAAGGTTGGCCGCCAAGTGGTCCAGCGTTCGCCCGAGTTCGCCGATCTCGTCGGCCGACTCCAGGCGGCTGCGCGCATCGAGATCGCCGCCTGCCATGCGCCGCGCGACGGCCGTCAGACCGCGCAGCCCGCGCGAAAGGATGACGGCCGCAGCCGACGACATCAGCACCGCCGCCAATAGGGCTACCATGGCACCGCCAAGCAGCAGCGCCCGCGTCCTCGACTTGGCGTTGTCGACCCAGGCAAGGGGCAGGCTTACGCGCGCGACCATCTTGGAATTGCCGGGTACTTTCGTGGCCGCGTAGAGCATGCGTTGATGCGTGGTGGACGAATACCGGATATTGTCCGTGGTTCGCCCGTCGAAGACCGCGGCCACTTCGGGACGTTCTCGGTGGTTTTCGAGCGCGCCGAGGTTCTGGGCAAGGACCTCCGAGTCGCCGACGACATGGCCGTCTTCCTTGATGAAGGTCACGCGCGCTTGTGCCAGCGTGCCTAGCCTGTCCGCCAAGAGATCCCAGTCAGGCGCGGTGTCGGTTGGCTGCGCATAGGTTGCCGCGCGCTCGGCCACAAGTCGCAAGCGAACATAGAGATCTTGGCGGATTCGATCCGTCAGGTCGCGCTCGATGGACGGCAGCAAGTAGACTTCGGACGCGGCCAAGGAGACGACGAGCAAGGCCAGCGTAACCAGAAACAGTTTGCCGCGCGCGCCTAATCGCATTGCCAGGGTCCTAGGATCTCTCCAGCAAGATCTTGAATACGGTTCCGCACGCCAAGGAGTTTGTCCGGCCCGGGCGTTCGTTCACAAGGAAAAAGGGACGCCAGGCAGTTCCATGGCCGACGCCCAGTGATGACGCAAGGAAGTTGCGGCTCCGTCACATGTTTGTCACCGACAGCGACTAGTTTGGCGCCCATGACAAGGAACATCGTACACATTCTGTCCATCCCCGTATTCCTGGCGGCTCCGGCTGCCCTGGCCCAAACCGAAGCGCCCGCGGCCCCGGCCGCGGAAACGTCAGCACCAACCGAAGCGGCGCCTACGCAGGTGGAAGCCGCCCAGCCCCAACCCGCGCAGCCCTCGGCGCAAGAGACCGCAATGCAAGAGAAGATCGGTGCTCTCGAGCTGAAGGTGGCCGGTCTTGAGGAGGCGAACGTGGCCAACCAAGCCGCCATTGCCAGCTCGTCGAAGCTGAAGTTCTCTGGCTTTGTGCAGGGCCGGTACGAGTGGCATCAAGATGCCATCAATGGTGCGACGTTTTCGAATTCCGGTGCGGCGACGGCCACGAACACCGACCGATTCTTGGTTCGACACGCCTATCTGACGACCCAGTACAAGGGCACGAATGCCGAATACCTGATGCAGATCGATGCCAACAACAAGGACGGTCTGGTCTTCAAGGACGTGTATGCGGCCTTCGTGGAAACCTGGACCCCGCTCAACATGAAGCTGTCCGTCGGCCAGTTCAAGTATCCCTTCGGGTACGAACTTCTCCAGTCGGACGCCGAGCGCGAGATGCCCGAGCGGGCCGCGATCGAGAAGTTCTTCTTCGATGGTGAGCGCGACCGCGGCGCGCGCCTGCAGGGAAGCTACGACTTCTTCAATTTCTCCGTGGCGCTGGTTAACGGCACAATTTTCGACGGAAGCAAGAACCTTGCAGCGAGCAAGGATCCGGCGGCGCCGTATCCCTTCGGCAGCAACGATCCGAACGAGTTCAAGGACTGGGTCGGCCGCCTTGGCGTCGACTTTGGCTACATCGTCGGTGGAGTTTCTGGTTACTACGGCAAGGGGCTGTATATCGCGCCTCCGGTGGCCGCCACGGCCACGACTGCCGCCGTGGATCCGATTCCCGACAGCCGCAACAAGTACCGCTTGGGCGCGGACGTGCAAGGGTACATC
>Ga0265314_10001012_pt1 | contig 32899 bp, 23 predicted proteins | sample 4126metaG_FD_203106 | JGI IMG/M metagenome (GOLD analysis project Ga0265314, IMG submission 203106) | Rhizosphere microbial communities from Carex aquatilis grown in University of Washington, Seatle, WA, United States - 4-1-26 metaG | ecosystem: Host-associated > Plants > Roots > Rhizosphere >...
GGCTCATAACCCAAAGGTCGCTGGTTCAAATCCAGCCCCCGCAACCAAAGTTTCGTAACAAGCGAAAGTGCTTAGGAAGGGCCGCGCAGAGCGGCCCTTTGCTTTTGCGCGTAAGTCTCCCGGATCGAGCAGAAGCTCCTCACCGGAACTCTTACTCAAACCACAATTGGCCGGACCATTACACCTGTGAGTTAGGTCACATCCTGTCGCGCCCAAGCTGCCGTTCAATTGAGAGCCTGGGTAATTCCCACACCAAAGGAGCCGCGGCTATGAGGTCTTGTGACGGATGGAGCAGGCGTGATTTAGTCAAAACAATCGGCGCTGGCATGTTGGGCGCCGCAGCCATTCCTGCCGGAACCCTCGGCGCTTACGCCAAAGTTCTGGAGCCGCCGCGCTTCCGCAGCCGTGGAGGATTGAGCCTCTTTCATCCGCCGGATGAAGTTTCCAACGTCGCGCTGATCAAGGGAAACGATCGCAGCGAGAACATCCACAAGGCCCTCAAGCTCATTGAGAACCAGGTGTTCAGCGGCATCCAGGGCAAGCAAATTCTCATCAAGCCCAACTTTGTACAAACCAGCAAGCAACTGGCTGCCACCCACGTCGACGCGGTTCGCGGCATTCTCGAATTTTTGCGCCCGCACTACAAAAAAGAGATTCTCATTGGCGAATCGACCGCAACCAAGGAAGGCACCTTTGCCGGATATAAGAACTACGGGTACGAAGAGCTGGTGTCGAAATACAAGGTCAAGCTGATCGACCTGAACCTCGGTGGCTACGAATATCGCTATACCATCGGCGCAAATAATCAGCCGGTCAAGATCCGCATCTGTTCGCCGTTCCTTGATCCCAATCTCTACATCATTTCCACCGCGATCATGAAGACGCACGGATTTGCATCCGTCACACTGTCGCTCAAAAACATGTTGCTAGGCGCGCCTATGAACGACTACAAGACCAGCGACAAAAATAATATGCATATGGGCCCGCACGGCGAGCCGAATGACATTATTCACTTCAACATGTTCCACATGGCGCAGCACGTTTTCCCTGACCTGGCGGTGATTGATGGATTTACAGGCATGGAAGGCGATGGCCCTTCGCGCGGCACACCGGTCGACTCGCGCATTGCCGTTGCCAGTGTTGACCCGCTCGCGGCTGACGTTCTCAGCGCACGGCTCATGGGCTATGACTCGAAGAAGATTCTTTATCTCTCCTCCATGACCGAAGCCGGAATGGGCCAGGGAAATCTCGACAAGATCAAAGTGCTCGGTGATCGCGTTGAAGACTGCTCGTACCACTTCAAGAATTCGCCGCTGTTGCACTTCTCAGCGGCGTTGGACAGCTAAAGCGCGGTCATCGGCAGTTGCGACCGAAGAATGGGCCGGCTTATCCGGCCACAAATGCAGGCGAGGGAAAACGGAGCGGGCATCCGCAACGCATATTCCCTCGCCTTCCTTTTCGTGGGCTTGATAATCTGAATCAGTTGTTCAATCGCCCTGAAGGCTGATTCGAGTTGCGCGCTGATGGAAAAGAAATTAAAGACGGCTACCCTCCTGCACATATTCGGCGCGTCTCTGTTAGCGTCAGCCGTTTGTATTGGCCAGCCGACCGCTGCTCCGGCCACCCTGAGGCGGAATGCGCTGGCATTCGAGCAGGCAGGCAATAGTAACGAGGCAGAATCCGCCTGGAAATCTCTTCTCGCCGTCGAACCGAAAAGCGCCGAAGCCTACGCGCATCTCGGCCTGCTTGAAGCTCGACAGGAACACTACAAAGAGGCGATCGCTCATTATCGCAAGGCAATGGCCATCAACCCGCAATTTCCTAATCTGCGAGTCAATCTTGGCCTCTCCTTATTCAAAGCAGGGCAATTGAAAGAGACCGTCCAGCTCTACGAGCCAATGTTGAAGCAGATGCCGGGCAACGCGCCCCAGCGGCTGCGGTTGGCAACGCTGGTCGGCCTTGCCGATTATGGAGTGGGAAGTTACGCCTCCGCCGTCCCGTATCTCAAAGAAGCCACCGCAGGTGATCCCGAAAATCTTGAGTTCAAGTTAATGCTTGCGCATAGCTGTCTTTGGTCAAAACAATACCAATGCGTCCTCGACACCTATCGCGACATCATCGCCATCAACCCGAACGCAGCGGAAGCATATATGTTGGCGGGCGAAGCCTATGACGAGTTGAAAGACGATTCCAGGTCACTCGAACAGTTTCAAGCTGCGGTAAAAGCCGACCCAAAAACTCCAAACGTCCACTTTGGATACGGCTACCTCTTATGGCGTTTAATGCGCTTCGATGAAGCAGAAATCCAGTTTCGTGCCGAGCTTGCTAACAATCCTGAGCATGCGCTTGCCTTGGCCTACCTGGGCGACGTAGAGGTTCACCTGCAGCACAACGATCGGGCAACGCCCCTCCTGGAGCATGCCGTTCGACTTGATCCCTCCATCGCCCTGGCGCACCTCGATCTGGGCGTAATCTACGCAAGCGATCTTCGCAAAGAGGACGCCCTCCGCGAATTTCAGGTATCGGCCAAGCTGAACCCGAAAGACGAGAATACACATTGGCAACTAGGCCGCCTCTACCAGTCAATGGGGCGGAAAGAAGAAGCCAAAGCTGAACTTGAATTGACGCGAAACCTGCAAAACGTGCGGAATGAACCTCTGGTTGAGAAAATAAACAGGGCAGCACCCCAGTCCCCAGAGCAGAATGTCGACTCTCCTCAGAAATAGAAAAGCACCCCGGCATCTTTGTTTTTTGCAACCGGAAGAGTTCGAGGTTAGCCGCTTTTCATGTCACTATGGCGCACGTGATAGGGTCATCGGAGCTTCACTTCCAAACTGACTCATGTGCACTTTATGTAGTTGTTCCAACATCTAATAAATTAGCGCCCCCAAAAGCTGCCCCCCCGACCGACGGCTTTCTATCTCTTTTTAGAAAGAGGTTGTGCATATCTCCTTTTCGGTGGGACAATGAATTCCGGCTTGATACTTTTCTCACAGATGTGCTGTTTTTCCGCTTGCAAAGCGTTTTACTAACGCACATCAGATGATTGGATTTGTCGGGGTTTCTCCCAGAATGAGTCTAGAAGTAGTTTCGGTGATGCACCCCAAGAAGGCCCCCTACAAGGCATCGGGGCAACTTGAGGAATTGGTGCGCCGTGTCGCGTCCAGCGAGACTTTCGAGAAATCTCCGCGTCTCCGAGCGTTCTTCCTTCATGTATGCCGGTGCGCGCTTGAAGATAAGTCTGAAGAAGCGACCGAGCAGCAGATCGGGATCTTCGTTTACGGCAGGTCGCCAGGTTACAACCCGAACGACGATAACATTGTCCGCTCGCAGGCTCGTGTCCTGCGCATGAAGCTGGAGCACCATTTTGCGAATGAAGGTCTCGATGAGCCATACGTCATCACCATTCCAAAAGGCCGTTACCTGCCTACCTTTGAGCCGCGCGTTGTAGTGCCAACTCCCCGGCCGGAGATTCTTGCGCAACCTGAGCAGAAACCTCGTATCGTACCTTGGATCTGGATCGGAGCCGCTGCTCTTTTAGCTCTATTGGCAATTGGGCTGGGCTATCGTCTCTACCAGTCCAGATCCAAGCCGGCTGATACTACCGACTATTCAACTACCCCATTCGTGCCGGATGGCGTTCCCGCCCCGGCAAGTGCAGCGCCACCTTCCAATGACCAGCGGGTTGCGTTGGCCGGTGAAGAGGGCGTCATTCGCATCGCCGCCGGCCATACTGGCGCACCTTACGTAGATGTGTGGGGACACCGATGGGACGCCGACCGCTACTTCGTGGGAGGAGTAGTGCAGCCCGGACCCAAGCACCTTTTCCCTCCCGTGGCAGACGAAGGAATATTCAAGAACATCCGAGAAGCAGTGTCAGTAGACCCGATGGTTCCTCAGCAGGATCGCGGCTTTCAGTACAACATACCGCTTTCCTCCGGAGTCTATGAACTCAGGCTCTATTTCGCCGATCCCATCCGCATGTCAGACAATGACCAGAACGAAGATGGCCAGAACCGCCGGCATTTCTCGGTTGATGTGAATGGAAAGACGGTTCTCGACAGCTTTGATGCCATTGCCGATGGTGGTAGCGCGGCGGTGGACGTTCGTGTCTTCAAGGACATTAGAGCCGCCTCTGACGGCAAGCTCCATCTCAATTTCCATTCTGATTGGGGCGAGCGGGCATTTGTCAGCGCAATCGAATTGACGCCCGGTACCGCCGGGAAACTGAATCCGATCCGTATCGCGGCCCGCCGTTCAGATTTTATAGATGAAAATGGTGTGCGCTGGAGCGGTGACCGATACTTCGTTGGCGGCCGTACTTGGTCTTATCATCCTCAGAACGGTCCCAAAGCGTCCGCCATCTACCTGGTGGAACGGCACGGCAACTTCAGCTACGCAATCCCGGTTCCACCGGGAAGCTATACGGTCAGACTTCACTTTATGGATACGTATTTCAGTCCGCTGATTTCGGCCGCAGCCTGCAAGGGAGCCGGCTGCAGGGTCTTCGACGTGACCTGCAATGGTGTCATGTTGCTTCCGGATTTGGATATCGTCCAGGCAGCTAACGGCGCGTTTCAGCCCTTAGTGAAGGAATTCCACGGCCTCCACCCCAACGGGCAGGGAAAACTCCAAATCTCTTTCTCGTCAAAAGTGAACTACGCAGAGATCAGGGCCGTCGAAGTGATCGACGAAGCGAAGTAAGCTCACAGACCTGAATCAACGAGAGTTATCGATTCTTCCCCATACCTTGAAATCCCCACAATCCGAGCTCGAGATTCAGAGCTCCTTTCCGTATAGGCCGTCCCATTCCGGGAAGCTGGTTTCATCGCTTAAATCCATTTTTTAGGATGATTTGGTTGCCGTTGCGAAGTTACGTCAGCTTCCAATCGGACAGGTGGGGCCATCGATCTGGCTGTCGTCTCACTGCCCTACACTTCAGCTCGAAGTTAAATAATTATAAGCTATTGAATACATGTTGATTATGCGTAAACACCACAGGTCGTGCGCCTGCCGGCGCTCTGTTGTTGCGATGTTTCTACATTTTTCCGGATATGAAGTAAACCGATTTTTCTCGTTCCCATATTTACATGAACTTCGCTTTTTGTTCCCGTGAATCACGGTGCAATTCAATGCGAAAACACCGTAACTCCCCTTCACACCTCAACTAAGCGACTGATTAAATTCGGGCTGCTTAAAAAAATGGAAAAGGAGACAGCGCTATGACTACGCCTGCCGGTTGTGGCACAAACGTAATCGCTAACTGAATCGCTGTTTTCCACTTTCCACAAACGGGGTAATTGAGGAGGACAGACTTGATGAAACGAGAGGCTGTAGACACACACAAATACTCGCTGCTTCGGATTCCGCTGGCGCTGTTTGCGATGCTGATTTTCATAGGCACCGCGGCATACGCTCAGGGAGGCGCAAGCATCGTGGGAACGGTCGCGGATCCTACTGGGGCCGTCGTACCGAACGCCAAAATCACGGTAACGGACGCAAACAACGGGTTCGTTTACCAGACAGTGAGTACTGGAACGGGCAATTACAAGCTCGCCGGTCTGCCTAACGGGCAATACAATCTCACGATTGAAGCGCCTTCGTTCAAAACCTACGAGCAAAAAGCCATTGTCCTACACGTCGGTGACGTCCGTCGTATGGACGCCTCGCTTCAGCTCGGCGCAGTTGGACAAACCGTGACCGTTGAGTCTGCCGCGCTCCAGGTTCAGACCGACACGAACGAAATCAGCCAAACTGTTACCGGCAACCAGATTACAAACCTTGCCACCAACGGCCGCAACATTCTCCAACTCACGGCCCTGGTGCCTGGCGCCGCGTCAAACATGCCGGATTTCGATGCCCCGGGTGCGCAGTTCCAGAACCGTGCCATCCAGTTCAACGGCATGCGTTCCGACAACAACAACTGGACCATCGACGGCGGCGAAGCATATGACCGCGGCGGCGGCGGTATTCTGCTGGTCTCGCCTTCGCAGGATGCCATCGGCGAATTCACCATCGCGACCAGTAACTATGGCGCGGACCAGGGCAACTCCTCGGGCGGCATGACCAGCATGGCGCTCAAGACCGGTACCAAGCGATTCCATGGGGCTGGCTGGGAATACAACCGCAACGATGCCCTCAACTCCTACGACTACTTCTCAAAGCACACCACGGGTACCATTCCGAAGAAGGGTGAACTCCGCTACAACGTTTTCGGCTTCAATGCTGGTGGCCCCGTCGAGTTTACTTCGCACAACCCGAAGACGTTCTTCTTCTACAACCAGGAATGGCGTCGCGAAATCACAGGATTGAACCCGATCAGGAACAAGGCGTTCACTTCTGCTGAGCAGAGCGGCAACATGGAAGGCATGAACCCATTCATCGGCGCCGGCAACCCGGCCGGCACGCAGCTGATATGGGTTCCGCAGGTGACTGACCCCAACGCAATCGCAAAGTATGCTTCGGTTGGCCTGCATCCGGGCGATCCGTTCCCGAATAACACAATCCCGGCGGCGCTGTTCGATCCAAACGCGGTCGCTTACCTCAAGGCCGGCTATTTCCCAACCCCCAACCAGTCGGACGGCCTCTACTACTTCAAGTCCTCACCCCAGACTGAATTCTGGCGTGAAGAAATCGTCCGCGTCGATCACCAGTTCAACGAGAAATACACGGTGTTCGGTCACTTGATCTATGACTCGGACCAACAAAACGCACCCACAGTTGCGTGGAGCGGCAATCCGTACGACACCATCGGCTCCATTGAAACGGTTCCATCGTGGACAGGGGTTGTGCACTTTGCAGCCAACTTCACGCCTCACCTGCTGAATGAAATTGCCTACAACGAAAACGGCAACGATATCACCATCGACAACACAAAACTGTGGAAGGCGCCTTCGGGTTGGGCCCCGACGCCATTGTTCGCATCCGCCAACCCCAAGGGCAAAATCCCCGGAGTCAACGTGCAGTCCGGTGGCGGTCCAATTGGCGCCAACATGGGCTCGGGCAACTGGCCTTGGCAGAACTGGTGGCGCAGCAACCAGATCAAGGACGATCTCTCATTTATCCACGGTTCGCATAACTTCAAAGCAGGCTTTGCATGGCTGTGGACTTCGAAGAAGCAGCAGATCTTTGTTGACACGGCAGGTAGCTACACCTTCAACGGTGCGGCCACAGGCTGCGATCCGAATAAATCAACGTTCTGTCCCGGCGGTAAGAGCCAGAGCGGCGTCGGTCTCGCAGACTTCCTGCTCGGTAACGCATCCAATATCAACCAGCCGCAGTTGCAGGATGCCGTTGACATTCACTTCAACTCAATCGACGCGTACCTTACCGATAACTGGCGTTTCAACAAGAGGTTGACACTCAACCTTGGCGTCCGGTGGGAGGCACTGCCTCACGCATACGATGCCAACGGCCGTATGTCGAACTTCTACCCCTACCTCTTCAACCCCGGCAACACCCCAACCTTCGCAGGTGTTCCGGACGCTACCACTGGAAAACCGAACACCAGCGTTCTTTGCACGAGCGGCACGCAGGCAAACTGCACCAATCCGAACCTGAAGGGATTCACCACAGTTCCCAATATCGCCCTGTCGAACGTTCTGTTCTACATGAACGGCATTGGACTCGCCGGACGGAACGGAATTCCCCAAAGCCTGACCATCAATCATTACGCTAATATCGCACCGCGTCTTGGTTTTGCATGGGATGTCTTTGGCGACCAGAAGACCGTTCTCCGCGGCGGCGGCGGCATCTTCTTCGAACGCAATGGTGGCAACGAAGAATACAACATGGGCGCCAACCTGCCCTTCAGCAACTCGACGTCGGTCAGCACGGTGTATCTCCAGACGCCGACCACTTCATATCTGGATGGAGCAACCGCCGGAGCGGCACCCAAGACCACGCAGGGATTCACCGGCGTTCAGTCGAGCCTGCCGATCTCAACGGTTTATCAATACAACCTGCAGATCCAGGAGCAAATACGCAGCAACATCGTTGCTACGATCGGCTATGTCGGTAACAAGTCGTCCCACCTCTCCGATGGGCGCAACCTCAACATGCTGCCGCTCAATGACATCAAAGACAGAACGTTTGTCTGCGGAACTGCCTGCGGCAGCTCGAACGGCTTTAACGCAGATCCGTTCCGTAACTACCTCGGCTGGGGCGGCATCACCATTGTCGAGGACGAAGGGAACTCCCACTACCACAGCCTGCAGGCAACACTGCGCGCCAGCGCGTGGCATAACCTGAGCTTCGGGCTAAATTACACTTTCTCGCACGCCTGGGATCAGCTTGACGCACAGCTTTTCGCCAATCTGTCGAACTCCTACGACCCGGCCTATGACAATGGCACCGCCGGCTTTGACCGTCGTCACATTGCGTCGGCTAACTTTGACTACAACATTCCAATCTTCCAACATTCGACCGGCATTGCCCGGACGGTGCTCGGTGGTTGGACCCTCTCCGGCATCGGGTCGATGGTTTCCGGAAACCCGATGAACATCGGCGCACCTGATTGGACCGGTCTCGCTGGCATCACCAATCGTCCCAATCAGATCACCTCGGTTACCTATGTCAAGAGCCATAACAATAGCGGCAATTCGAAGTGGTACGATGCCACTGCGTTCGCGCAGCCGTCGCCCTTGACGATCGGCACATCAGGTAAGAACCAGGTCAAAGGCATCGGACGCGACAACTGGAATATCTCTTTGTTCAAGGACTTCAAGTTCACTGAGAGCTCCGGATTCCAGTTCAAGTTCGAGTCCTTCAACTCGTTCAACCACACCCAGTTCACCGGTGTTGACAATGGTGTCATCTCAAACAATGTGGGCGGAGCGAACAACACCGCAACAGCGGGCAATATCACGTCAGCGGCCAATCCGCGCGTCTTCCAGCTCGGTGCGAAGGCATATTTCTAAACAACCAACAACCAACATGCATTAGTCTCCACCCCTGGCACGTCGACCGGTTTCGGCCGATCGACGTACCAGGGATTTTTTTGCTCGCACCACCTATCCCCCTCCAGACTCCTCCGCTATTCGCATCACTCACGGCTCATGCTTCCGCATGCTTTTTGCCATGGATCGCCTGAATCGCACCGACCGGCAGCAAGCTTATTTCAAATGAGTGCTGTACATGAAAGTTCCTAGTTCACACCTCAAAGTAAACGTTTAAGCAGTTCGGAATTTACTCGGAATTTCGAATAAATATATGTAAAAAATCGATTTACCAGTTAATGTATCGATTTTTTACAGAAAATTATTCGAAAATGACGACTTGTTGATCGAATTTTTATTCGGCTAAGATGCCGGTGCTTCCTGAAACCGCATTAAGATTACGCGAAGTAAGAAAGCGTTTACTCAACGAGTTGTCGATAAATTGCCGAAGCTGGTGGAGATCTCCCTCCTCTTATGCTTACGGCCAGTGATATTCGGGATGAACTAACACGAGGAGGCAACATGAACAAGCGGATGCATCTGTTAGGCATGCTTCTGGTTTTCTGCTCAAGCATGGCCTTTGGTCAGGCAACAAACTCGGCCGACGTAACCGGGACCGTAACAGACTCAACCGGCGCAGTTATACCGGGTGTTACGGTTAGCGTAAAAGATCTCGACAAAGGAACTGAGCGCACCATTACAACGAACGGTGCCGGTGTTTACGATTCCGGTCCAATCACCCCGTTAGATCGCTACACGGTCACTTTCAAGAGAGATGGCTTTGCCACGCTACAGCGCGGGCCGATGGTATTGCAAGCCAGCGTACTCGGTTTAAATGTGACGTTGAACGTGGGACAAGAGAGCCAGCAGGTAACGGTCAACGAGGTTGCACCGTTGCTTGAAACAACCACAGCGGAGCTTTCAGCAACGCTGCCGGTGGATACGCTTCAATCGCTGCCCCAGGTGGGTACTCCGGACTGGCAGTCGTTCCTCGTGCTGCTGCCTGGCACATCAGGTAATGCTGGAAGCGCAGCGAACCCGGGCATGGGCAGCTTGGCAGCCAATGGAAGCATGCCTTTCTCGACCGCCATGCTGGACGGCGCGAACATCAGCTCGCCAATGAGCGACAACGTCATCAACACGCCGATCTTTGATGTTATCGGCGAAGTGAAGATGAGCGACTCAAACTTCTCGGCGCAGTACGGCACGGGCGGAATCGTCTTCAACCAGATCAGCAAGGGCGGAACGAATACCATCCATGGCCTGGTCTACGATTACATGGAAAATACCGCTTTGAACGCCGCCAGCTATGGATTTGGCGCCGGAACAGTACCTGTTATTCACCTCCATAATTTCGGCTGGCAGGCCAGCGGCCCGATCATCAAGAACAAGATCTTCGCGCTGATCGATTGGGAACACAGAATCAACACCGGCGCGGGGGCCATCAGCATCATCACCTTGCCCACCGATGCCATGAAGACGGGTGATTTTACAGGGGCAGGACTTCCCACACTTTACGATCCGACCACGCAGGTTGTAACCGGTTCAACGGTGCTTCGCCAATCGTTTATCAGCGAATATGGAAGCAACAAGATTCCAGCCGGAATGATTGACTCGGTGGCTAAAAACATCCAGACAATCTTCCCCAGTGTTTCTGGCACGGCTTTTTCAACCAATAACTTCCGTTACGCCGCACCAAAGTCCAAGTCGACCGAGCAGAAGTGGTTCGGACGCTTCGACGCGGATATTACGCATAACAACAGGTTGTCCGGGTCATCGGCCTACAACTACCCGACTACCTTTGTAGCGACTGGTATTGTGTATCCCGTCAACGTTACCGTCGTTGACGTGGAGAACATGAGCGGCCAGATCACCGACGTTCACACCTTCAGTTCGCGCACCATCAACGAAGCACGCGCCGGCTGGATGGGAGAGTATGACCTGCTCACCTCTCCAACACTCGGTGCGGGATGGCCGGCCAAGCTGGGCATGAAGTACAGCCACGCCGATATCTATCCAACTATCAACATCACCAATTTCTATGGCCTTGGACCTGGCATCCACGCCAACTACAGAGAGAATGTGTTCGATGAGTCGGATGTAGTAACCATGATCCGTGGCCGCCACACTCTCCACTTCGGTGGCGAATTGATTGCCTTCCGCGCAGACTCCACGCAATGGGGCAACATCAACGCGGCAACCATCGGATTTACCGGTAGCTATACCCAACAAGGCAATACCCCCGCGACCTCAGTTGGAGGCTCTGCTTACGCCGACTTCCTGTTGGGGTATGAGAACAATTGGTCGGCTTCGGTTTCGCCCACTTATTACGGCAGACTCAAGAATCCGGCCGTTTTTGTTCAGGATGACTGGAAATTCTCACCCAAGCTGACCTTTAACCTCGGCCTGCGCTGGGAGGGAAGAACGGGATGGTCCGAAGCTACCAACAATGAACGTGCGTTCGACGCGACCATTACCAATCCGGTTACCAATACGCCAGGGGCAATGTGGTATGGGGCCACGCACCTCAACGGCAGAACTCAGCTCCAGAAGAATCAGATGAACAACTGGCTGCCAAGAGTCGGAGCTGCTTGGGCTATCGACTCCAAGACGGTCATACGCAGTGGCTTCGGTATTTACACCTTCCCGTGGAATGTGGACAGCTACGCCTCTTGCTGCCTGGGCAATTCAGCCAGTTCCAGCGGCAACGAGTCGGATTCCACCGGCAATATTGCCCCCGTTGCTTTCTTGCAAGGCACCGGAGATGAAAACCCACAGGGAGCTGCAGGCGCAAGCGTCAACACCCGTTTCTTGAAAGCTCCCAATACGCCGCAGGCCTACAACGGCCAGGCGGTCAGCTACATGCAATATGACCAGGCGATACCGCACCTCTACAATTGGAACCTGACTGTCCAACGCCAGCTTACCGGCGACACGATGGCCGAGGTCGGGTACGTGGGCAGCCACGGCAAGAACCTCCTATTCAATAACGACATCAACCAGGTACCGGCGTCCTTGCTGTCTCCGACCGACCAGGCTTCGCGGCCCTATCCGCAATTCCAGGCCATCAGCGGATTCAGCACACAGGCCGTCTCCGATTACGCTGCGCTACAAGCACAATTCCAGCGCCGCATGAACAACGGTTTGATGTTCAACTTCAATTACACCTGGTCGCATATGACGGATGATCAGGACTCGTCAGGCTGGGGATCGCAGCAAGGGACCACAATCTGGCAGAACTCCTACGTCGTTAGTGCTAACCATGGCGCAGCCAACTTCGACGTCCGCCAGATGTTCAAGGCGTACGGAACCTATGATCTTCCTTTCGGAAAAGGCAGGAAGTATCTGAATAACAACGGGGTCCTTGATGAAGCCATCGGTGGCTGGACAATGGCCCTTACCTTTATCGGTCAGGGTGGTCATCCGTTCACGCCTCATATGCTCAGCGCAAACAACAGCTACGTAGTTGGCGGAAACAGTTTTGCCTGGTTCCCGAACCAGGTAGGAAAGACGATGACATCCGGCGCAAGCGGAACCATCAATCAGTGGTTCGACCCTAGCGCTTACGCGCAACCCGCAAACGGAACATTCGGCAATATGCGCCGCAACAGCGTATACGGACCGGGACTTCACGTTATCAACGGATCGATTCGCAAGTCGTTCCGAATCGTTGAGCGCGTGTCCTTCGACTTCACTGCAAACGCAACCAACTTGATCAACCATCCATCGTTTGCCAATCCCGATGCGAACATCGGAACAGGCCACCACGCCCAGATTACGGGCGTGAGCCAGGGCGGCCGTGTCGTAGAACTGATCGGCAAGGTTCGGTTCTGATGTAACTGAAACTTAACTCCAACACAAAAGCCGTGCAGCTCAGGACCGAAAGGTCTTGAGCTGCACGGCTTTTACTTATGCGCGATAACTTCACAACTTCCCGCGCGTTACTACTTCTAATGGCTTGCATAGAGTGGTGCAATCGAAACCATCGTCAAGCCACAAACAAATAGAATGAACATTAGAACAAGACAGCGATTCACAAGTGCACTGCCGCCTTTAAATTCCTTCCAGACAACAACACCCCACAGTGCACCGACCATCGTCGAGCCCTGGCCGAGCGCGTAGCTGATCGCCGGGCCCACTTGCAGTTCTTTCGGCGCACTCGCTGCAACAAAACTAGAAAGCGTGCCGATGGCCCAAACTATGCCGCCAACGATTCCCCAGAAATGTTCTTTTGAAGTGCCCTTGAAATACTCGCTGAATTCGAGCGGCCTGCCCTGGATGGGCTTGCGCAAAAAATATGCGTTGTAAACAAAAGTGGAGAGAAATACGCCCGTGGAAAAGACAAATCCAATCGCATACGGGCCTAGGCCACGTGGGCCTGATTTGCCGATCTCGACCAGCGGGAAGAACATGCCCATGAGAACACCACCGGCAACGCTCAACAATATCCCTTTGCGAATCTTCTTTGCGTTCTCATCGCCCGGAGAATCCGCGCTTGCCGTCGATCGCTTCGCAATCGAGTGAAAGCGATAGGCAACGCCATCCAGCACGATCGCGGCAACAATCATGGCAACGCCCGCAAAAAGCAGTAGGGGATTTCCTTGAGGATTCACGACGTAATTCCAAATGACGCCCACAACCAACGCAAGTCCCACGCCGATAGGGAATGCGACTCCCAGGCCGGCCACCGCCATTGCGCCCACAATCAGAATGTTCGAAAAGCTGTAGACAACACCGCCCAGGAATCCGAAAGCAATGTTGGTGCTGCCTGCAGCCATTAGGTCGGCCCAAAATGGCTGTCCGTAACTTCCCATCGACCCAAGTGTGAGCCCAGCAACAATGGAAGTGATCAGAATGCCCAGGGCGTAGTCGTAGTAGAGGAGCTCAAAGCGCCACTCCCCAACGATTTTGACCACATTGGCCCATGAACCCCAGCACATCATGGTCAATACGGTCATCAAAAGTGCGGCAACGTAGCTGTGCGGAATTACCACTCTTCCTCCTCTTCGCGCATGCGATCTTAGCTCGTTATTGCAGCCGCTGCGTGGTTGCAGATTAAATTTCCAATCCTCCTGCAGAGGTTGCTTCAATGAAGCGAATCATTCGTGCAAATTGCTTTGCGCTTTCACTAACATCTCTCCCAGCTGTCCAACATCGTCCAAAATGAAATCCGGTTGAAGCGCTAAATCGCTTAAATGCTCAATACCCGCTTCTCCGGTGAGCACAAGCACAGCGGGAACACCTGCCTCCTGCGCCATCTTCATATCCGTATAGATCCGATCGCCAACCATCAGCATCTCTTCCAACTTGAGTTGCAGTCGATCACGAAGCTCGAGCAGTATGGACGGGTTCGGCTTACCGAAAACCATCGGCGTCTTGCCGGTTGCCGCAGTGAGACACGCGCATATAGCTCCGCAATCAACCAGAACCGTAGGCAGGTCCGTCGGGCACACAAAGTCGGGATGGGTCGCGAGGAACGGCAAGCCGCAACTTATCCAGTAGGCGGCGCGGCACAATCGCTCATAAGTAAGTGTGGTGTCAAAGCCGGCCACAACCGCCCCAGGCGCGCTCCAATCATCAATAAAACCGGCCTCTGCAAACTCCTGCGTCAGCGAAGGCGTACCCAGAATCGCAATCCGACTTACCTTCGGCAAATGAGTGCGCAGGTAGGCGAACACCGATTCAGCCGGTGTGTAAATTTCTTCAACCTGAGCGTCAATGCCCATATTCCGGAGTTTGGTTACGTATTCCGTCTTGCTGCGCGATGTGTTGTTTGTTAGAAACGTACGCCCGATGCCGAGGTCGCGCAGTCTCTCAAGAAACGGAACCGTCTGCGCAAACAGCCGCGTGCCTTTGTACAGCGTTCCATCCATGTCCAGCACAACATGTCGAATCAACGACAGGTCGCTCATGCCCGCGCCTCACCGCTAGCCCCCCAATGGCCATCGGGTCCAAAGAGATGATCCAGCGCCGCATCGAATACGTCGAGTCGTTGAAGCAGGTCGAGCACTGTGAAACGGCGCCGCAAAAAGCAGCATTGCTGATAGCTCAAGCGAAGACGTGCCCGCGAGATTCCAATCTGTGCAGGATCGTACGGGCATCCGGCACGGCGCAGCATGTCGCGCAACTCCGCAAATGGAAACAACTGATCACGCACTTTTGCCTGAAGCGAAGGCCAGTTCTCTTGGACGCGCATCAATTGTGTGCGCAACACATCTTTTGAGACATACTTGCCTCTCGTCTCGTCGATCGCGCGGCGCTGCAGTGATTCAGTATCAAAAAGCGCGCGGATTCTGGCTTCAAGTTCATCGAGCGATGGCCACGCATTTACCGCGGTTTCAATATCGAAGTTCTTCAGATCCATCGCCAGCAGAAACTCCTGCAGAGCAAGCGAAGCGAGAACGCCGATGCCTACTTTGAACCCATGCGAGGGAGCAACTCCGTTGTACGTGTGGTGTTGCATATCCCATAAATGACTGAACTGGTGTTCGGCACCGGAAGCAGGGCGACTTGAAAGAGTGGCCTGCATGGCCAGTCCGCTCATCAGCAATCCATACACAAGATGACGAAGCGCGCCAACTTCATTGGCGGCAATTGCATCAGGCGAGCCGATCCACGATCGCAGTGGTTCCTGAACCAGCTCCCATGCTGCAGGAACAATCGCCTCAGCGCCCGCTACGTCGGCAAGCATCCAGTCCGCGCCGGCTACAACTTTTGCCAGTAGGTCGCCATATCCCCATGCGTTCATCACCTTCGGAGCCTTGGCAATCACTTCAAGATCAGCCAGGACAACCCTGGGAGCGGGACACTCCACCGTGTCTTTTGATCCCGCCTTTGTAATCGACGCGCCAAAGGCGGAGTAGCCATCCATTGAAGCCGCAGTGCCCACCACCATGTATGGCCGGCCGTTGAGATGCGATGCCACCTTGGTCAGGTCATTCACCGTTCCCGACCCCACAGCCACAGGGATGCCACCGAGCGAGCGCAACGCTTCCGTCAGCTCCTGAACGCAATCGTCATCCGCATAGATATGCGATCCGAAAATGAAACGCTTCGGCTGTGCCTGGCCGTCGCGCACAAAGCTTGCTTCCACGTCTTTGCCCGCTGCTGCGTATGTATTTTCATCGGCCACAATCACCGCGTGTTGAGTGCCGAAGTTTTCGCGGAAGACGTTGGCGGTCCTATGCCGCGCGCCCTCTTCAACAGCGATGAACTTCGTATCGCCCGCCAATTCCAGCGCGCGCTTAAGGATGATCTCGTCACTCCCTGCTAAATGTTTGCTCATGTTTGAGTTCTGCTCGTCTCTCGGTTTCGATACTGCCGCAGATGCTTCAAACTGAATGGTAAACGTTTACCTCGCGCCCACCACGTCTTCCGCACATGCGGAACAAATTTACCATGTGCCAGGGGTCGAGAGAAAACATCCCACTCAGTATTGCTGCGCGTAACCATCGCATCACATCTGTCACTTCTGCGTTGCATATGCGCTTGTCATCTTGTCATACTGCCGAATGTATGCAACAACCGCTCCCGAAGATGATCGAAGTCAGGCAGAACTTTCCCGCCTCACCGCCGCTTGATTTGCAGTCAGAGATTGAGCAGCAGTTTAAGGCTGCGGGTATCGCCGGCAAAATCTCGCCCGGCATGAGGATTGCCGTGGGCGTTGGCAGCCGAGGCATTACCAATCTGCAGCAAATTGTGCGCATCACCCTCGACATTCTGATTCGAGCAGGAGCCCGGCCCTTTATCGTGCCGGCCATGGGCAGCCACGGCGGCGCCACGCCCGAAGGCCAGGCCCGGGTGCTGGCAGAATACGGCATCACACCTGAAGCGCTCGGCGTTCCCTTCGAAACCAGCATGGAAGTGCGCAAAATCGGCGCGGCCCCAGGTGGTCTTGAAGTAGTCTTCAGCAATGCGGCACTTCAGGCCGATGGAATCATCGCCATCAATCGCGTCAAACCGCACACCGATTTTCATGGCACATTGGGCAGCGGAATTCAGAAGATGCTGACCATCGGCTTCGGCAAGCATATCGGCGCTGCAAACGCGCACCGCGCCGCAATGCGCATAGGGCATGAAAAAGTGATTCGTGAATGCGCGGGTGTCATTCTTAACTGTGTGCCCGTCCTGTGCGGGGTTGCCCTTGTAGAGGATCAACACCACCAGACTGCGGAAGTGCATGTGATGCGGCCGGAGAATATCGTTAGCGAAGAAAATCGTCTGCTCGAAAAATCCAGGGCACTCATGCCAGGCCTGCCCATGGATGAAATAGACTTGCTGATCGTCGATAAGATCGGCAAGGAGCTAAGCGGCACCGGAATGGATACAAACGTCATCGGCCGCGGTATTCTCGGTTATTCCGCCACGCTTAATTCCGATGACGCACGATCGCCACGCATTTTCAGAATTTTTGTGCGCGACCTCTCTCCCCATACGAACGGCAATGGCATCGGTATCGGCCTTGCAGATTTTACGACCAGCCGCCTGGTGCGTGGGCTCGATCTGCGCTCAACCTATATCAACGCGCTTACGTCGCTCGGCTTGCCCACAGTCAACATTCCCATTCATTTCGAAACGGATCGCGAGACGCTTCAACACGCACTCGCCTCGCTCGCCTCGTCAAATACCGGGCGCCTGCGCGTCATGCGCATCTCCGACACGCTGAATCTGGAGCGGCTGCTTGTCTCGGAATCATGCACTGAATCGCTGCGCCAGCGGGCGGGAATTACGATTGGCATAGAAGCAAAGCCGATGCAGTTCGACGATGCAGGAAATCTGCTGCCGTTCTAATCTCAATTGTTATGGAACGTGGCCGAGTCGAAAGCATCGCGGAACCGCGTTCTTCAAATCACTGCGCGGCCCCGCGAATTTAGACGAGACACTCCACTCAGGCCTGCGGATGACGATTGTGATAACTGCGGCGTTCTGCCATCATCTGCTCGTACTGCTGCTTCTGTGTGTCGTTCAACAGGGCTTCGACTTTTGCCGTGCTGTCTTGAACAATTTCCTTCGCCTTTGCACGGCGATCACGTGGCCTCAGACTGGTGTCGGTACGCAGGCTCTGTAGCTGTTGCTGGCGGTCCGCGAGGATTGGCGTAATCTGCGCAACCTGGTCGCTGTTCAATCCAAGTTGCTTGCCCAGATGCTTCGCTTGTTTCGCGGGATCTCGTTCAGGGTGAGGCTGCGCAGATTGTGTCTGAGCGCTTTGCGGTTCCCCGGTAGCGGGGGCTTGATTTGGGTCGGGTGCCTGCGCGAGTAAAGAATCCGCGGAAAGCAGTGCACCCAAAAGGATGGTCGCCTTCGTATTCATTTGAATTCTCCCTTGGCGGCTGATCGTGGCTCTACGCCGGTGCATGTGTAGACACACCTGCCGCCAGAGAGTTGTGCGTATTCTGCTTTGTCGAAGCCCAGATGGAATTAGTGCGATCTGTCGGAATCGTCCGTCTTGTGGGCGCCTTCTTTAGCGCCATTCACCGCACCCTTGGTCGTGTCCTTGGTCTTATGCCACGCTCTCTTGGTGCCCCTCTTCGTTTTTGCGTATCCTTTCGCCGTTCCCTTCTGCACACCGTGCCCGACGTCCTTTGCGGCGTCCTTGGTTTCAGTTCCCGCGTTGTGCATGTCCTGTTTTGCGCTATTGTCATCGCGGGATTGGCTCAGTCCGAACACCGGCGTGCAAGCTAGTGCGGCTCCGAAAAGCAACGCAACTGTGAGTTTGTTAGTTTTCATTGGCGCTTGAGTCCTTTTCTGGGGGATAAGTTGGCTACGCCCCGGCAAATCTCTATGCTGAAGAAGATCCAAAGGTGAATCAGGCAACAGAGTTCGCGCAATGCGATCTGTTTCCGTCATCCTCATCAAGAAAGCTCCTCGACCTCCCGGATCTTTACATCATTTCTATTAGATGCTGATTATGATCGAGCCAACGCGACGCAGGACCTGGAGGCCCTAATTTCATGACCACGCCGGCAATTACTCCCTGCGACGAAGCATTTCTTCGCCGCGCCATTGAGCTTGCCCGTCGCGCGCGTGAAGATGGCCGCCATCCATTTGGCGCACTGGTCGTCAACGAGCGCGGTCGCGTGATTGCCGAAGCACTGAACAACGCAGTGCGGCCTGCAGGCGATCCCACACAGCATGCAGAGCTCAATGCATGCGCAGCCGCGGCGGAGCTACTCACCGAGGATGAGCTTGCAACTTGTACTCTCTACACCAGTACCGAGCCATGCGCCATGTGCGCCGGCGCCATCTACTGGACAGGCATCGGACGCGTCGTCTTTGCGCTCTCTGAGAAGAAACTGCATGGCTACAACGGCAGTCACAATCAAAACCCGACTCTCGATGTACCTTGCCGCGAAATATTTGCTCGGGGACAACGGCCCACTTTAGTCTCAGGCCCGTTCCTTGAAGAAGAGGCTGCCCAGGTGCATGAGGGCTTCTGGGTATAAGCGCAGCTGCAATTGCGTCATGAAGTACAAAGCGGAAGTATGACTCTAATTACCGCGCGCTATTTGCTGGGATGCGGCGGCTCCGGCCAGGTGGCATTGGCCAACTCAATGGTGTAGTTGGGTCCTTCAGGGTAAATCGGACCCTCTTCGCGGATAAAAGTAGGAGCTTGTCCACCAATAATCCAAACTTGAATGCTCGGTGGCTGTTTTCCAATCAGTGGAGCGATTACGCCGGCGACACCACCCAGGTCAATCTTGATTTCGTATCGGATTGCTTTTCGAGGTGCGCCTGCTAAAGAAAAGGGCTCTTCGCCATGGGACATGATCGAGAGAGTGACCAGCCTTACGTCTGGCGTGGCCGCGGCCATCGAAACCTTTGTTTCTTCACCGTTAGGAGCGAGGTTTTCAATGATGGTAGAAACCAGTCCATTGGCGAGGTCTGGTTGCAGCTTGGGGCTACTGGTCTTCACCTCATCCTTGCCATCTTTTCCCGTTGAGTGGACGGTGACTTTGCCTGTCTGGCAATCAACAAAGAAATCAATCGGATGGGGGAAGGTCGGGCCTTTCTGAATATGATGGTCGCTGATCAGCCTGAAGTGACCGCGTTGCGAGTAAATGGTGGTCTCGTCGTCGATGGATCCGTCTTTGAAATGGAAGGTCAACCGCGTCGTGACCTTGCTGCCATGGGCAACTTGAACCATATCTCCGGCAGCAACGATGCTGCCATCTTCAGAGCGCATCTGGAGGAGACCATGAAGCGTTCCCCTCGTGTATCGAACGGGCACGGGGTCTGCCTGGGCGGCCGGAAGCCATGGGCACAGCATAAGAAGTAAAAGAGAGCACAATTGAGGGCAATGCTTCAGATAGGATTTCATTTTCCCTTCTGAGTCATAAGATGACCGATTGTGAATAAGGATTGCTGTGCCGGAATGATCACTTCACCATTTTCGAGCAGCCTGATAAATAGAGTCAGGTTTTTGGCTCCGCTGCAAACTGCTCCAATGAATAAGGCAGCTAAGTGGAAAGGATTGTCGGATCAAAAATATAAGTGGTCGCGGTAGCTTCGATTAAGAACGACAAAAGCCGCCCCGAAAGGAGCGGCTTTTGTCACTGCAAGAGAACCAAGTGAAAGCGAATCAGTCGCCAGCGACAGGCTCACCGGTTTGCACCGGCTTGGCAGGAGCAATTGAGTCCAGGCTTACCAGTCCTTCAACCGGCTTCTCGCCGAGCACGTGTTCGCGATAGAGCTTGGCCATGCGCATGTTTTCTGCATCGACCTTGATCTTTTCTTCGCGAGCGCGAAGCTTCTCTTCGCGGGCATTCTTGGCAATGCCAAGATTGTCGAGCGTGTGGTTGGCTTCAGAGTTCACGTGATCCATGTTCAGCTGCAGATCGTGGCCCACGTGAGTCATGCCAACCTTCTTGCCGCCTGCAAAGATCTCGTGACGGCCATGCTCTTCATACCACTTGGTCAGCGTGGCGGTCATGTGCATCTTCTCGATAATGTTGCGCCAGCCTACGCCCGTGTTGTACGCGCAGAAGCTGATTTCGCCTTCCTGCGTCGCGTAAGGAATAATGCATTGCTCGGTGCGGCGGAAGTCGTAGTTGAACAAATCCTGGAACCACATGCCTGCGATGAACAGGAAGTTCCAGCGATCCGCACGACGCTTCTTGATGTCGTCGATGGTACGGTCGCCCTTTACGCTGCCGTAATCCTTACCGGTAGCGTTAAAGGTCTTGTCCATCTTCTTCATCATGTCGCTGATCTTGAAGTGCGTCGGCGCCTGGAACGGATCGTAGTTACGCAGCAGCGAGAGACCCAATCCCACAACCGAGAGCCACTTGCCGCGGGCTGCGTCGTTTACCTTGGCCAGATCCTTTGCAACCTGCCCCATATCCAGGAATGCGGTTACGGGAGCTGCTTCCTTGGTTTCCTTGTCGATCATTAGCGCCATGCCGATGCCGCAATTCGGGTGGCATCCGCAGGAAAGCTGGCCCCACTCGGCCTGGGGTCCATGGATCAAATCGGCCCAGTCGGAGAAAGTGCTCATAAAGCTGATCGGGAACCAGTCGCGCTCAGGAACGCCCAGACCTACCTGGTTCTTTACATCATGCGCCATGTGCGAAAGCGTGTACCGCTGCGCCATGCGGCGATCGTCGGTAATATCCTCGTCGCGGCCCGTAAAGCTCACCGGCTGGAAGCTGAGGAAGCTGATTTTCTTCGGGTTATCCAGGGCAAACTCGATAATGCGGCCCACCTGCTCGTTGTTAATGCCGTTGATGATCGTGGTCACGGGAACGATGTCAACGCCGGCTTCGTGCAGATTGTTAATCGCCTGCAGCTTTACGTCGAACAGGTTGCCAACCTTGCGGTGCGAGTTGGCCGCGTTACCAATGCCGTCGAACTGAAGGTAAACATAGCGCAGGCCAGCTTCAGCAGCAGCGCGGCAAAGTTCCTTGCTCTTGGCAAATTCAATGCCGTTCGATGCGGCCTGCACTGAGTTGTAGCCAACTTTGCGCGAATAGGCGACTGCATCCAGGAAGTAAGGCGAAAGCGTGGGCTCGCCGCCAGAGAACTGTACGCTCATCTGCCGCTTCGGCTTCACGGTGATGGCGTTGTCCAGCATGGTCTTGATTTCTTCCCACGTGAGCTCATGTACAAAGCCCACCTGGTTGGCATCCATAAAGCACGGATCGCACATCATGTTGCAGCGGTTGGTCAGGTCAATGGTCAGCACTGAGCCGCGTCCGTGGGTCACGGTTGAAGTGCCGTGGTGGTGCAGGTTCTTGTCGCCGTCGCCGTGAGCGCGCATGTCGCGGCCTGGGAAGCTCTCCTCAAGATGCTTGAAGAACGCCGCATCAATCGACATCACATCTTCAAAGTGACCATGCTTCGGGCAGTCCTTCACCATCAGGATCTTGCCGTCGCGCTCAATAATCTGGGCCTTGATTTCGCCCACCTTCTCGTTGAGCAGAACTTCATGGGGCAGCTTGCCGTCCAAAATCTGCTTGCGAATCTCAGGCACGCACTTGGGGCACAGCGAGTCAGTGGTACGAGGCCAGCCTAGCGGAGGTTTTTCCTTCTGCCAGCTCTTCAGCAGGGGCTTCTCGCTCCACTTGGGGATAAAGCCATCGTTGGGGCTGATCCGGTTCAGGCGCTCAAAAACAACCCAGGCTCCCTTGGCTGCGTATACTGCCATTTTCTCGGCGTACTTGACTGCTTTTGCCATATAAGTACAATCTCCTCAACGTTGAAATGTTCGTCTGCTGTGCACAGTGAAAAGGGGTGATACTCGTACCCGGAATCTTCACTTTTTGTCCGCCTCTGTTCCCCGATTTTGCACATCGGTCAGGCAGGCGCTAAAAAGGCTTTCTCAGGGTAATGCCACACCGCCGTCAACCCAACCAGCCTGCAGCGAACGGCGCAATAGCAGCCTGAACGGGGATTTGGTGCAGCGAACGGTTTCGCCAACCCATCCAAACCAGCCAAGTCCAAGTAAATTAAAGTGCTTACGAACTCGACACCCCTCCGCCCGCAACAATTCCGGAAAATGAAGATAAAGGAGGGAGCATGCGCCTTCAGGCGCCTGAAAATTGCGCGATTTAAATCCAGGTGGCCTTAGCCTCTGGCGACTTGCCGTTTTGGTCCCCATTGCGCATAATTGGAATCGATGATTAACCGTACCAATCGGTACTGAATATGATCGAAGCTCAGGTATCGGAAACGAAACCCGGCGCTCAAGGGCGCGGCAGGCCGCGGCTCGACTCATTCGAACGCCAGCGAATTCTTGACGCTACGGCTGCCGTTTTCCTAGAGAAAGGGTACGGCTACGCCAATACAAGTGAGATTGCGCGGCGCGCCAAGACGTCCAAACAAACCCTCTACTCCCTTTTTCCTACCAAGGCGGATCTTTTCGTCGGCGTTATCGGCCTGCACGCGGACCGACTATTTGAACGGCACGTCGAGTTCATTAAATCGGAGGCCCCGCCCACCGAGACGCTCAACGAGATGGGCTACGAAATGCTGGCCATGTTCAGCGCGCCTCGATTTCTAGCGCTCTATCGGATCGTAGTTGCTGAAGCTCACAACTTTCCTGACCTCGCCAGGCAGTTATGGTGCTCCTGCATGGAGCGAGGCTATTCGCAACTCGCCGAGTACCTCAAATCGCGCCGCCTCGGTGGTCCACTCTATCGCAAGTCGGCTGCGCAGTTTCTCTCTTTTGTTCTGGGCGATTTTATTGTTAACGCAATGCTCAATCCAGATTTGAAGTTGAGCAATCGCGTCTTAAGATTGCGCGTCCGTGAGGCAGTCCGCGATTTTCTCCGCCTGCATCCTGATGCCGAGCAGGCAACGTAAGAAAGTAAGGTAAGTACGAATGGCATCCGCCGTAGTGGTTGCCGATGAAACACCGATAAGAACAGTTGAGCAGCAAGACCACGAGCTCTGGGTGCCCTTAGTCAATCCCTGGCTCATTGCAATTGCCGTTATCCTGCCTACATTCATGGAAGTGCTCGACACTACCATTGCAAACGTCGCGCTGAACAACATTGCCGGCAGCATGTCGGTTTCCTATTCGCAGGCGACGTGGGTACTCACGTCGTATCTCATCTCCAACGCAGTCATTCTCCCGCTGACTGCCTGGCTGGGCAATCGCTTCCAGAGGAAACGGTTCCTGCTTTTCTGCATTTTTCTTTTTACAGCCTCATCGCTGGCCTGCGGCCTCTCCATCAATCTGGGGATGCTTCTGTTTATGCGTATCATTCAGGGTATTGGTGGCGGTGCGCTGGCGCCCATCTCGCAGGCAATCCTGATGGAGAGCTTTCCCCAACGCAAGCAGGGTACCGCGCAGGCGCTCTTTGGTCTTGGCGTTGTGGTGGCCCCGGTCATTGGCCCGGTGCTGGGTGGATGGCTCACGGATAGTTATTCGTGGCGATGGATTTTCTACATTAACGTTCCGCTGGGTCTGGTGGCTCTGTGGGCGATTCAGCAGACGGTTGAAGATCCCCCGTGGGTTCGAGACTCCGATCCGGGGCCGCTCGATATCGTAGGCCTGATCGCTCTTTCGCTGTGGCTCGGCTGCCAGGAAGTAGCTCTCGACAAGGGGCAGGAGAAAGACTGGTTCGGATCCAACTTCATTGTCACAATGGTCGTGCTCGCAGCGGTTGGTCTTATCGTCTTTGTCGTGCGCGAACTCAAGGCTGAACGGCCGATGGTCGACCTCCGCATCTTCCGAAATCGGAATTATGCAGTGGGAACCGCGCTGATTTTTTTAACATGCATTCTTCTCTACGGACTTGGTCTGCTTACGCCGCAGTTTCTGCAACTGCTGCTTGGATACTCCAGCTATGCGGCAGGCCTCGCCACTGCTCCACTCGGGCTTGGCGCAATGGTGTCGATGATCCTGGTTGGCTACCTGGTATCAAAAGTCGACGCACGGCCGATTGTTGTGCTCGGCTTCATCATGTTCGCTGCGTCTGCGTTTCTGCTGTCGCGCATTAATCTCGGCATTAGTCCGTGGAGCGTCTTTTGGCCGCAAATCCTCGCAGGTTCAGCCATCGGGTTTTTGTTCGTGCCATGCAGCATGATGGGAACCGCCGAATTAAGGCGCGATGAGATAGGTTCTGCCACAGGATTCATGAGCCTGATGCGCAACGTGGGCGGCAGCGTCGGCATTGCAATGGTGAGCACGTACCTGGTCCGCCGCAGCCAGGTTCACCAGACCATGCTTGTGCAACACCTGACCCCGGAAAATCCGATCGTGCGTCAGGCCACACAAGCGTTGCAGCATTACATCCACATTCGGCAAGGTAACAGCGGTGCGGCCGCTAGCCACGCACACACTATGCTCTATCGCCTGTTGCAACAGCAGTCTTATCTGCTCGCATTTGCTGATGTGTACGCGGGCCTCGCGGTGCTCGCTTTGGTCTCCACGGTGCTCGTATTGCTGTTCGGCAAAGTCAAGCTCAATCGAAAAATAGCGATGCACTAACGGCGGGCAACCCCAGGTCCGGATTCTCGGCCGGGGCAGCGCAGAACCACACCCTGCGTGAACAGCTTCCCGCACGGACCTGGAGAGAAACTTCAGTAGTCTGAGATCAATTCGCTTCCCAATCCACCGGCTCCACACGCCAAACTAGAAATCCATAAGCCAATGCCCCAGCCAGCGTCACCACGCCCGCTATGCTGAAGGCAAGCCGAGAATTGCCTTGCCGCGCCAGCACCAACCCCGCAACCCACGGCGCAATAATGCCAGAGAAGTTAGCGATTCCATTCTGCAGACTCGACCACCTGCCTGCCATCGTAGGTCCCGCAAGCGTCTGCGTAATTGCCCAATGGTTCGAAGAGAAAGCACCATAACCAGAACAACAAAACACAAGCAACGCAAGCGATGCAACCTGGTGGCCTGAAAGCATAGAGCTGAACATGAGGCACGAGCCTACGGTCAATCCGCCTGCCACCATTCCCCGTCGCGCAATGCTTGGCGAAACGCCGCGCGCCACCAATCGATCTGAGGCCCACCCTGCGATCAGCGTGGAACAGCCAATCAGAAAGAACACTCCAGACGTCACGTTCGACATTGCTTCGACAGACAGATGCTCTTCGTCCATCAGGTAGCGCGGCAGCCACGCAAGCAGAAAATAATAAAAATAGTTCCCGCAGAAATGCCCAATGAATGTTCCCCACGCGCTCCTGTGTTTCAGAATCTTGACGATGGAGTGTCGCGCTTCAAGAAAATCCTGCGCCAGCGGTTTCTCCTCATGCGGCTCAACATGCGGTATCACCTTGCCCCATGGCAGCAGCCACAACATGCCGCCCGCTCCAAAAATGATGAACAGAGAACGCCAGCCAAGATGCGCAAGAATCAGGCCCGCAATAAACACGCCCGCCGCCGGCCCCATCTTGGTGCCCGCGTCGATTGCTGAGTTCGCACGTCCTCGATATTGCTGCGGCATCCCCGCGAAGATGCGCGAGTAGCACGGGTACGCAACCGACTCACCAAGGCCCAGCAGCAATCGCAGCACAAAGATTGCGGTAAAGCTGGTTGCAAGACCCGTGAGACCGGTAACAACGGTCCAAAGCAGGTATCCATAGAACAGCACCCAGCCTGGCTGAAATCGGTCAGTGAGCCAGCCGACAATGCCGAACAGTTGCAGCAGAGCGTAGGTCCAGAAGAACGCCCCAAGCAGCGACGCAATCTGCAACGGCGAGAGAGCAAAGTGCTTCTCAATTTGCGGCATCGCCATCGACAGGTTGGCGCGATCAACGTAGTTGATGACTGCGGACGCAACCAGCAAGACGATGATGATCAACTCGCGGCGGGAGATTTTGGTGCGGGATTCGCGGTCGTCGGTCATCAATCGTTTCCGCCACTTGCAAGACCTTTTTTGGGCGGCGGAGCCAGCCTATCACGCCGGATCAAGGATTAGAGAGTGCTGTAGGGGAGCAACGATCCTGGCCCGTTATTGACCGCCGTTGCGAAGCGCAACCTGGTCGATAATGCGCTGCACCAGCACTACGCGAAGATGGATGTGCCGGGCAATATCGGGCAGGAACTCGGTCACCAGGTTGTCGGCAGGAGCCGTACTAAGACCGATAAGATAGCGCGAGGTTGTAGCGCCGCCGTTGGTTTGAATTCCAGGTACATAAAAATTTTGAAGTTGTCCATCGATGGCAAATCCCAACAGGTTGCCGTAATTGAGCATGCCTCTTCCGTCATCGCCCTGCGTCCATCCAACCTGATAAATGGCGTGCGCTATCCTGCGCCCAATGCTGGCGTCGGGCATGCGATGGTAATGCGGATCCTGATGGGTAATCGATGGAATGGCGAAAGTGCCAAAGAACTCGGCGGTGCCATCCTCGGCGTAGCTAACGCCCACGTTCTTCATAAATCCCAACAGGCCCGGCCCGTAGGCTGAATGCGAATTGGCTCCCACGTAGATTGCCGAGTTGGCGCCAATGGTCACCGCATTAAACGGATCAATGAAATTGCGAACAGCCAGCAGGCCTTTTTCTTTCGGCGTGAGGGGTTTCACCTGCGGTCCATTTAAAAAGCGTGAATACCAGTTGATCAGCGGCACAAGCGGCGGACAAGGTGTTGGCTCCAAGCTAGGACTAAGCGGCGGATTGGCTGGGTCAGGAGCAACCGCGCCCGCGACACCGGCCTCAAGAAACGCCGCGCCATCCCTCTTGATCTGGCAGGGCGATTCAGTGGGAGTCTTCGGCAGCTTCGCCGAGGTCGGCGCGGACCTCGCCTGTATCTGGGGCGTCGGAGCATCGGGCGGCACGGGTGCCACCTGAGCCTGGCCGCGCGCGGGAAAAAGCAACAGCAGCAAACTGAGCGGAAATACCAGCAAGACAGGCCATGGGGAGGGCTGACTTTCAAACTGCCTGGCGCCGGCATCTCCGCTCAACTTGTGTTCAAACTGTCCACGTTCCAAACAAACAAACCTCGCTTGCTCAACTTCCAGCCGCACCATTATTGGATGCCGGAATCGACAATGCGGAGGTCAATGAACTGCAAATTACACAAATCCCGCTGGCTGTTCGTCCAGGTTCAATAACGGTAAGTATTGACGGATGCGGCACCTTTGGCCTTGCCGCGATTGACGCGCAATGAAAACAACAGCCAGACTGAGAAGGGGCTGGCCGCGAACCGACACGTTCACCGCATTTTCGCCGTGAACGAGCAGATAACCCTGAAGGTTGCGGCAGCATAGAACAACTTATGAGTACTTATCCACCTCCAGGACCCGGCGGTGTAGGCCGGCGCATTGAAGAAGCAGTGGAATTGATCGAGATGGAACTGCGCCACGCAGTGGCCTACGTTAATGACGCCGTGGTGCCGCAGGTGCGCAAGGAATCAATCTCAGCCATGCGATCTCTGGCGGAGACTCTGCAAAAGCTTGCCGATCGCGTAGAGAATCGAACCGCCGCTTCGCAGCAGCCAAAGGATCCGCGCCGTTGATTTCGACCTCGATCCCAACTCCTGGAACGTGGAGAGGCAGTTTCCGCCTCGCGGGATTACTTGTACCGGTCTTTGCCCTCTTTGGGTGCGCTCATCACCGCACAACTTCCGTTGCTCCAACTCCTTCGGAACTCGCGCCAGTGCGATCGGCCCCCACAGCTTCGTCGCCAAGCTACGCATCAGGACCGCGGCAGCCCTCACGCATTCCGATTACGCCGGCGCCTCCCGGTGGAGTCGATGCCGGAGACATGGAATACATCGCGACGCATACACCCATACTCACCCAGGAGGGCCTGGCTACCTGGTATACCGCCCCTTACAAAGGCCGGAAAAGCGCGAATGGCCAGGTGTTTGACGATGACTCGATGACTGCGGCGCATCGCACCTTGCCGATGGGTTCGTTGGTAGTAGTGACAAATTTGAAGACAGGGCAGTCGGCGGCGTTGCGCATAACCGATCGCGGGCCCTTTGTTGAAGACCGCATGCTGGACCTGACAACGGCGGCAGCAAAAGCCATCGGCCTCTACCGCATCGGCATGACCCAGGTAAGAATGGACGTCTACCAGACACCCAAACCAATCGATACCGGTGGCCGTTGGTGTGTGCAGGTAGGCGCATTCCACAACGAGCACGATGCACTGAAACTAAAGTCCGAACTCATGCGCAAGTATGCAGACGCCAACGTGATTGAGTTTCCCGGAACAGATAGCTACTGGGTGCGCATCAGGCCTGAAGGCGACGACCGCAAAGTAGCGGAGCAAATAGCGCGCCATCTGCAGCCAAGCGAAGGCGAAGCCTACCTGACGCGGCTGGATTGAAAGGGCCGTGAGTTAACCGCGCTTCGCGCATGTTAACGATTCGGTATTTTCAGATCGAAGCTCGCTTACCGCAGCAGCGCTGAGGCCGCCCATAGGACCGGGGCCTGCCCGTGGAAATCGCCGGTGCGGCGTTTGCGCTCGTAATAATATTCCAGATCGTTTTTCTTGCCGGTGCCTTCGCAGACGCTGGTGATGTCGTTGTTCTGATCGATGTATCCAGTCACGGCGATCCATGCTTTGCGTGCCGCAGGGCCATAACTGGCGGCATCCAGCCATCCATTTTTGACACCGGTAATCATAGCGAAACTGAACATTGCGGAGCTGGAGCTCTCAGGCCATGCGTCGTCGCGATCAATAAGCTCGCGCCACATACCGTCCTTGCCCTGATATTTGAGCAGTGCCGACATCATTAAGCGATAGCCTTTCAAAATGCGCGCGCGCTGAGGATGATTCTCAGGAAGCGTGCGGAGCATTTCTGCCATGCCCGCAGCAACCCAGCCATCTCCGCGCCCCCAGTAGAACGGCACATCGGGAGCGTGGAAGAAGAGGCCATTCGGTTGTTGCAGCTTGTCAAGATACGACACCATTTCGTTGGCGTCGCGGTCGAGATATTTTTTATCGCCGGTAGCGCGGTATGCCTCAAGCTGCAGGATCGTCAACATGTACATGTCGTCAATCCAATAGCGCGTTTCGCCGGAAAGGCCGTCGGGCTGCGGGTTTTCCCATTGACGATCGGCCCAGCCTTCGCCGATTTCGAGATGCTTGGCGTCCTTGGTCTGGATGGCGATTTCAAGCGAGATGATACCGAAGATGGAGTCGTCGACGTGATGGCGCTGAGGAATACGATCGGCCTCGGTGCCGCCGGGCATCAGCGGTTCATACTTCTTGATTAGTGCAGCGCGCAGAACATCGTCATGCGTGAGCTGCGCATAGGTAAGTGCGCCGTACCAAGCGCACACTTCGGAGTAATGAATTGTCGCCGTGTATTGATGTGGGCTGGTGACGAAGTGTTCGGCCAGGCGCTTGCCGACTTCCTGCGGAGAACGGCCCTCAGGCCAGTTGCTGAAATAGTCCTGCTGTGCCGGTGCAACCATCGCTGCCAGCGAAAAGAACAAGCTGAGCGCGGCGATTTTCATAGCGGATTTCATTCGGTTCTCCTTTGACGCCGAGATCGCGTCGAAGCAATTGAATTTTGCTCGATGAAATCTCGTTAAGGCGCGGCCAGCGTGAGAATACCAAAGCACTCTGGCGTGTGAAAGCTGGGGCGATGGACCGGCTGCCATGCAATGTATTTGCGATCGGGATCGGCGCCTTGACACCGATAGAAGTTGATGCGCAACTTGTTTCCCGCAGCCGGGGAGCGGGGGGTGAGGGAGAGCCAGGGAATTTGCATGAAGGCAAACCAGGTGTTGCTTGATGTATCTATCCTGGCGGCTGCCTGCATGCCTGATTGCCATACCCAGCCGGCCTCGTGCGGCGGGTTGTTGAGGTTTACATCGAGGTCTACCCACTCGCCTTGCGGGGAGACTTCAAATTCCTTGTACCGTCGAATGTTGTTGAAGTTGTCGCCAATGAAGACTTCAGCTACATCCCAATTCCAGAGCTCGTAGGTTTCGGAAGTGAGATTTGGATCGGGCTTGAGATGAAGTTGTTGATAAGGGCAAACGAAGAGGATGTAGAGGTTTTGGGTCGTCCATTGAAGCAAGATTTCAGTGCGATGATCGGGGACTGGATTGCCGTAGAAGTCGCCCACAGCGGCGATTCGCGATGCTCCGGACCAGAACGCCGAGTGAGGATCAGTGTCCGGCCCGGAGTCGGATGTCGCGAAGCTGGCGATAGCTTCGGTGGCAGTTGCGGTGTGGGAGTCGTGGTCCATCAATGCTCTCCCCGAACATCCTAAACGCAGCAGAGCGCTAGAGGAAATGGACGGCGCAGTTCTTTCCTGAATGCGTCACGCGGAAAGGAGCATGATTGATTCGTGAGATCACCTTACCCGGATCGAGACAATGAGAATACAAAGCCGCGTGCTAAACTCGCACCTGAAACGCGAAACGAAACGAGCACTCTGAGTGACGATTGAGGTGTCGTTGGAACCGCACCTGAAGGGCAGAAAATCGGGTACAACCCTATTTTGACAGGTGTGTTTTCAATGGCAATATCGACCTCATGTCCGAGCACTCGCAACAGAGAACAATGCTACGAAAGTTAACTGGTCCGGGACAATTTCGTCTGTTTCTCGCATTGGTGGTATTTGTACACCACACGACCAGGCTCGCGTTTGGCAGTTGTGCCGTCTATATTTTTTTCAGCCTGAGCGGGTTCTGGATCTACCGGATGTATACCGGTAGATACGCTTCGACGCGCCAGCCTTACCTCACTTATTTTATTTCGCGCCTCTGGCGCCTGCTCCCCACGTTCTGGCTCATCTCGCTGGTAACTCTGGCGTACTTGTATTGGAACGGCATGCTCGCAGCATCGTATCGCGCCAACAATCACTGGCACTTTATTGTCTCCAACTGCTTTTTGCTTGGTTACGACAAACTCCATATACAGCCGATTGTGCCGGCATGGTCGCTGGACCTCGAGATGCAGTTTTACCTGATTGCTCCATTGCTAGCGATCTTGCTTGCACGGCGTATTATTCCAGCTTCTGTTTTGCTTGTGATGGTTGCGGCTGTTTCAGGGGCGTCTGCGGTACTCGACGGCTATGTTCGTCTGCTGAGCTGCCTCATTTTCTTTGTCATGGGCATGACCGCGGCTTCGAGTGACTGGAGGCCTTCACGGAAGCTCGCTGCATGGTCAGTGGCGGTAACACTGCTGCTGATCGTGGTGTGCTTTGCATCGCCGTGGCGAGGGGTTCTTTTGCTTGGCACTCATCGCGGACCGATGGCGATCTATAACCCACAGGCCAATGTGGTGCTGGCCCTGCTGGCTGTACCTTTTGCGATTTATACCACGGCCCAAAAAGGATTCGCATTCGACGACATGTTCGGCGACCTGTCGTACGTGGTGTATTTGCTCCACTGGCCGGCGACGATGTGGCTTGGTTCGATGCTGCCGATGATTGGGAGATACAGACTTCCTGCCACTGCCGTGGTTTATGCGCTGGTTATTGGATTATCAATTGTGATCTGGAAGTTCTACGACAAGCCGATCAATCGAATGCGGGCACGATGGGTTAAGACGCGAAAGAAAGTGGTTGCGATGAGCGTTGATGCCAGCCCGTAGTGTGATGCCTGCATGGGTCAATCGGAATTTGAAACTCAGGGGAGAGATAACCGCAGATTCCGCGTCGCTGCGCTCTGTCGGGATGACAGTGCTGAAGAAATTTGGGCGGCGCCGAAGCGCCGCCCAAATTGCCTGCGACTTGCTTCAAGTTTACGCCGTAACCGGTTCAGTCGCCGCGACGTTGACCGGCGTGAGCCAGCCAAAGCGGTCTGGCTTCAGGCCGTTGGCGATGGCGAAGAACTCCTCGCCGAGCTTGCGCGTGATTTCGCCGGGCTTGCCGTCAGCCACCAGGATCTTGTCGATCGAGCGGATCGGCTGTACTTCGGCGGCTGTGCCGGTAAAGAACACTTCGTCGGCAATGTAGAGCATCTCGCGCGGAATGGGCTGCTCGGTCACGGTGAGGCCCAGGTGCCGGGCGATGGTCAGCACCGAGTCGCGCGTAATGCCGCTCAGTGCCGAGTTGGCCAATGGCGGCGTGTAGATGACGCCGTTGCGGACAAGAAACACGT
>Ga0265314_10001014_pt1 | contig 32846 bp, 26 predicted proteins | sample 4126metaG_FD_203106 | JGI IMG/M metagenome (GOLD analysis project Ga0265314, IMG submission 203106) | Rhizosphere microbial communities from Carex aquatilis grown in University of Washington, Seatle, WA, United States - 4-1-26 metaG | ecosystem: Host-associated > Plants > Roots > Rhizosphere >...
TTGTGCGCCGGTCCATACGCGCCCGCGGCCGACCTGGTTGACCTGTTCCTTCTCCAGCGAGCGCCCTTCCGCCACGCGCTGCAGAAACAAATCGTAGATGTAATCCATCGTCACCGTCACGCGCGCCAGCTGCTTGGGTGTGAAGCTCTCGTTGATCGACATCATCGAAGCCAGCTCGCCGCGCTGCATCTCGACGGTGTTGATCCCCAGTTTGCCCAGCAGGCCGCGGATATTGGGTTTGGCGAGCACGACGCCGATCGAGCCGGTCATCGTGCCCGGCGAGGCGAGAATCTTGCTTCCCGGCGCGGCGACATAATAGCCGCCCGAGGCGGCGACATCGGACATCGACACGATCACCGGCTTGCTGGCGCGCGCTGCCGCCGCGGCCTGCCAAATGAGATCGGCGGCCAGTGCCGAGCCGCCAGGACTGTCGACGCGAAACACGATGGCTGACACGTCGTCGTCCTTGGCGGCGGCGACAAACGCTTCGGTCAGCGTGTCGGCGCCCATCGTCGACTCGCCACCCGTCGGGCTCGCCGAGCTCTCGCCGCTGACCACCGTGCCGACGCCGTAAATGACGGCCATGTGCCGACGCACCGCCGGCGCGTTCGGCAGCGGCCGGCGCGCCCCGGCGTAGTCGTCGCCTTTCATCCATTCGCCGTCGCGGCCGATCAGCGAGACGCGCAGCTGATCGAGGTACTGCGCGTCGTCGACCAACCCAGCCTCCATGAGCTCATTGGGCGTCGCCGGGCCCGCGTCGATCAGCTTGCGCACCGCGGCGACCTCGAGATGACGCTGCGTCGCGATGCCGTCGACCATCTGACCGTAAACGCTGTCGAGCAATGCGTCGGCCATCTCGCGATGCCATGGCGTCATCTTCTTCTCCGACAGCATGTCCCCGAAGGTTTTGTACTCGCGAATTTTCAGCACCTGCATGTCGACGTCGAGCTTCTCCCAGACGCCGCCGAGAAAGACGTATTGCGCGAGCAAGCCGGTCACCGGCGCGGCGGCGCCGGGCGGCACATGAATCTGCTCGGCGACGCTGGCGAGATAGTACTCCTTCGACCCACCGCCGAGCTCGAGCTCCAAATAGGCGTGCAGCGGTTTGCCGGTAGCGCGGAATTGCAGCAGCGCATCGCGGATCTCCTGCGCCTTGGCCCAGCCCATCGCCAACGGCCGCACGCGGATGACGAGACCGGCGACGCGCGGATCTTCGCCGGCGTCGCGGATCGTCAGCAGCACATCGAGCAGCGACGGGGAGGCCTCGCCGAAGATCCGCGCCAGAGCATCATCCGACGCGTCTTCCGGATAGTCGCCTTCGACGTCCAGCAGCACCCAGCTATTGTCGGGCACGGAGCCGCCGCGCTGCCGCCAGGCGCGCGCCGCGAAACCGCCGACGACGACCAGCACCAACAAGATGATCAGCCGGCGGCGCCAGCGCACGGGACGATCTGCCATGGTCACACTTCCCCCTTGCCTAGAGGTGTATCGCAGATCCACAGCCCACCCTAGCGGCGTACCGATGCAGCGTCGGTTGCGAGCGACTCGACACCTGCCTGCGGGCGTGACGTCTTGGCGCGCGCGGCGCGCGGCGCACTCGCTTGCCGATGCGCACGGTCGGCGACGGCGGTCGCCCGCGCGGCACAATGCGCCGCCAGGCGCGGCGAGAGCGCGCACACACCGGCGCCTGGAAGCACGACCGCCCGGCGGCGCACTGGACGCCGCCGGCGGTCGTACGGCGTGCTGGGATGGTGGGGTTAGATCGGCTAGGCGCCGAGCGCCATCCCGGCGGGATCGTCAGCGCTCGCCGCGGTGGGTGCGAGGCGCGGCGAACGCACGCCGATTTGTGTCATGAGCTGCAGCGTCTCATCGCGTAGGACACTCTCGTCATAGGCCGCGCGCCAGCGCTCCGCCGGCGTCGCGTCGATCCCGGCGTGCAGGTGAAAGTTCGGATCGCCGAGATGCGGATTCATCAGTTGACGCGTCTGCGGCTGCAGCACCGCGGGCTCGAACCGCAGCCCGATGTGCGCGCAGAGTTCGCCAAGGGCGCGCCGCGGTGTGCGCACCAGATCTTCGAAATGCACGATCGCGTGCTGGGTCTCCGGGACGCGGCGCAAAAAGGTGCGCAAGTTGGTGTTCTGCCGCACCCATTTTGTCTCGCGTTCGCGCGCCACCGCGGTCATGCCGTTGGTCAGGCGGGCCAAGGCGTCGCGCACCGGACGCAGCGCACGGAGCGGCCGCGCCTGCCGGCGCTGCTCGGCGCGCTTCAACCGCACGTGCGAATCGACCACACCGAGTGGATGGCGGATGAGCCAGATGTAGAATGGCTCCAGCGCCGCCGAGCGCAGTAGCGTCGCCATGTCGTTGGCGTACGCCGGCGTCTTGTCGAGCAGCAGGCCGCCGCTCGGCAACTGCGCGCAGATCCAGTCGTAGACCTCGGCCGACGAACGGCCGCGGCACGCGGCGTCAATCGCCGCCTCGGTGCGCGGCTGGCCGAGCAGGAAGAAGAGCTCGACGAGACTCTCGAACGCTTCCGCCTTCTCGGCGCGCCACGCGTCGAACGTTGGATAGCGCATCAAAAACAGCTCTTGCGGCGCCGCAATGCGGCTGTGCTCGCCGAGCATGACGCGCAGCAACGTCGAGCCGGATCGCTCCGAGCTCAACAACATGACTAATCGGGACGAGGATCGCGCCCCCCAAGCTCCCTGTTCGCTCCCCATAGCTCCCCCGTGATGAACACGAGAGGACCAATAGCGAACGCGTATTTCGTCGCTGTGTGCCGTCGCACCGACTTCGATGAAGCTTCCTTTATGGGTCCATGACGACACGGGGATTGCCTGCCATCTCGCAACTCCGAGCAGAGCGCTCGGCAGGAGGGTAGGCTGTCAGCGGTTGGCTGCTGGTCGGACGCGCGTGCTTCGCTCCGCCGGCCGGACTGCCCACCACGAGCGGAAGCACAGCACGCCTCACCCCTCCCCGCCCAGCTCGGTCGTGGTCAACTCGCTTGCCGCCGGCCAGACCAGCACCGCGACGACACGCTCGCCGGGGCGCTCGGCAAGCTGCAGACTGCCGCCGTGCACGCGCACGATGTGATGGACCAACGCCAGCCCGAGCCCGCCGCCGCGCTCTCGGAAGCGCGCGGCGTTGAGCGGTGCCACTTGCTCCTCTGGCGCGAGGCCCGTGTCATCGGCGCGCTCCCGTCCGGCATCGAGCAGCTGCAGGCGCACCCACGTGCCGTCGCGGTCGGGCACGGCGCTGCCCTCCGCGGTCAGCCGCACCGTGCCGCCGCGCGGCGTGGCGCGCACCGTTAGATCGACGAGACGCATCAAGACTTGCGCGACCATGTCGCGATCGCCGTCGAGCGGCGGCGTGTCCCGCGCCACATGCCACTCGAGACCGACCCCCCAGCTCAGCGCGGCGTCGCGGCAGCCGCGCAGTGCGGCGGCTAATGTGCGTGCCACCGCCAGCGGGCGGCGGCACAGCGGCACATCGCCGTGCTCGAGGTTGACCAGCGAGCCGACATCCTCGAGCACCTGGCCGAGCCGCACCGCGTGCTGCTCGATCACGCCGACGAAGTGGCGCGCCTGCTCGCCGTCGCCGAGGGCACCGGCCAGCAGCGTCGCACTGGCACCGCGGATCGCCGCCAGCGGCGTGCGCATCTCGTGCGAGATGTCGTTCATGAAATCGCGTCGCTGTGTCTGCAGCGCGGCGCCGATGCGGGCGTCGCGCAGCACGATCAGCACCGACTCCGTGCCGCCGGCGGTGATCGCCGGCAGGCGCGTCAGCTCGGCGTGCACCGTGTGCTGCGGGCCCAGCGCCACCACCGGCGCATCGGGCGCGGCAGTGGAGCGGCGTTGGCCGGCGACTTCCAGCAGGCCGGCCAGCTCCTCCACTCGGGCGCCGACAGCGAGTCGACCGGCCTCCAACCCGAGCAGCGCCTCGGCCGGCGGACTGTACACCAGCACCCGCCCCTCGGCGTCGAGAACCACCAGCCCGTCGGCCATCACCGCCCGTCCGACTCAACCCGGCGGCGCCGCGACGGCGGCGTGCGGTTTCTCAATCTCGCGAGGCGCCATGATGGATTCCGCTCCTGCGCGGCGTCGCCCAATCTAGCAGGCGAACTTTATCGGCCGGCGACGGCGAGGTTGCAGCGGCGTGACGAAATGCCGACGCCACCTCGAACCGAGCGCGAAGTCGTCGGCGAGCCCGGCGGGAGGCCAGCGCGGTGGTTCTCCACCCGCGCGCTGGATCGGAAGCGGCGATGCCGGGCTGCGCGAGGTCCGCGCTGCCGAGCGGTGAGCGCCGACCCGTCGTCAGGCCTCCGGGAACCGAAGAGCCTGCGCTAGGCACTGCGCAGCGTGCGCTCGGCAACCGCCTCGAACACCGGCACGACCAGGCGCACCGTCGTGCCGCGGTTGAGCTCGCTGCTGATGTCGAGCGCGCCGCCGTGCGCTTGGACGATGTGCTTGACGATCGCCAGACCGAGGCCGGTGCCGCCGAGCTCACGCGAGCGCGCTTTGTCGACGCGATAGAAGCGCTCGGTCAGGCGCGGCAGATCCTCCGGCGGCACGCCGGTACCGGTGTCCTCCACCGACAGCTCGGCATAACGCGGTGCATCACCGCGGCGCAGCGCTTCCGGCACTTCGGCGCCGCTGACGGGCCGTGCCCGCACCGTCACCCGGCCGCCACTCGGCGTGTATTTGATCGCGTTGTCGACCAGGTTCACCAGCGCCTGTTCGAGGCGATCCTGGTCGGCGTCGAGCGGCGGCGTGTCGGGCGCGATGGCCATGCGCAGCGTGACACCGCCTTGCGTCGCCTTGCCCTGCACCACCTCGAAGGTCGACTCGATCACCTCGTTGGCCGACACCGCGGCGCGGCGCAGCGCCGCACGTCCCATCTCGAGGTCGGACAGCGTCAGCAGATCGTTCACCAAGCGGCCGAGCCGCTCGGTATGGCGATCGATGATGTTGAGGAAGTGCCGGGCGCGATCGCTGTCCTCCAGGGCACCATCGAGCAGTGTTTCGGTGTAGCCCGCGATCGCTGCCAGCGGCGTGCGCAGCTCGTGCGAGACGTTGGCGACGAAGTCGCGTCGCATGCGCTCGAGGCGCTTCATCGCGCTGACGTCATGGAACACGAGAATGTAGGTCGGCGCATTGCCCGGCCCGCCGTCGACCGGCGTCGCCGTGACCTGCAGCGTCTGCCGTCCGCTGCCGTCGAGCGCGATCTCCAGCGACGGCGCACGGTCGGGCATGCGTTCGCGCACCGCCCAGCGCACCAGTCGCAGCAGGTCGGGATGACGATTGAGCTCGATCAGGGGTCGGCCGGCGTTGCGTCCCGGCGGCATGCCGAGCAACTCGTCGGCGCGCCGGTTGCTCAGCACGACCGTGCCGTCGGCATCGATCACCAGCACGCCCTCGACCATGCCACCGAGGACGTCCTCGAGCCGCTGCCGCGCGGCGTGCGCCGCGTCGAGCTTTTCTTCCTGGTGGGACAAGGCGCGCATGACCGCGGTTTGCAGGGTGCCATCGATGCCGCTGCCCGGCGGCGGCAATGGCCGCGGCGGCACATCGTCGGCCACCGCGAGGGCGACGTCGCGCAGCGCTTCGGCGTTGAATCGCCAGCGCCGCCGCCAGCGGCCGACGCCGGCGAACAACCCGACGAGCACGGCGCCGAGCAGCCACGCCTCGGCGCTCATGACTCCTGCCGCGGCCCCGCCGGCGCGCCCCGCATCGTCATACGTCGAGCGCCGCGTCGTTGAACCGATAGCCGACGCCACGCACCGTCTGAATCAGCTCAGGGTTGGCGGCATCGCGCTCGACCAGGATGCGCAAGCGGCGCACGTGCACATCGACCGTGCGCGGCTCGACGTAGGTATCGTTGCCCCACACCAAATCGAGAATCGTCAGCCGATCGAAGACGCGGTTGGGATTGCGGATGAAGAACTTCAGCAGCTGAAACTCTCGCAAGCTGAGCTCCAGCGGTTTCGAGTCGAGCCACGCTTCGTGGCTGTCGAAGTCGACGCGCATGCGCCCGCGCGCGAACACCTTGTTGGCGACCGGCCCGGCTTCGGCGCCCTCGGCGCGGCGCAGCACCGCACGCACCCGCGCCACCAGCTCGCGCGGGCTGAACGGCTTGGTGACGTAGTCGTCGGCGCCGAACTCCAAGCCAAGGACGCGGTCGACCTCCGCCGCTTTGGCCGTCAGCATGACGATCGGCAGGGTCGCCGTCGGCGGCTGCGCGCGCAGGATGCGGCACACTTCGAGCCCATCGCCCTGCGGCAGCATGAGGTCGAGGACGATCAGCGCCGGCTGCTCCTGCTTGACCTTCTGCAGCGCGGTCTCGCCGTCGTCGGCCTCGACGACGCGAAATCCCGCTTGCTCCAAGTTGTAACGGACCAACTCGCGGATGTCGGGCTCGTCTTCGACGACGAGAATTTTCTTTTTGTTGAGGTCGCTCACAATGTCGATGGCGGGTGGTCGAGGTGGCGGATGCTCTTGCCCTTCACCATGAAGATCACCATTTCGGCGATGTTGGTGGCGTGGTCGGCCAAGCGCTCCAGGTATTTGGCGATGAAAATCAGGCGCAGCGCGCGGGAAATCGTGTGGGGATCCTCCATCATGAAGGTCAGCAGCTCGCGCAGCAACTGATCGGTGAGCTGGTCGACGGCATCGTCCTGGTGGCACACTTGCAGAGCGAGATCGGCGTCCTCACGCACGAACGCGTCGAGCGCCTGGCGCAGCATGCCCTGCGCGATGGCCGCCATGCGCGGGATGTCGATCAACGGCTTGAGCTGCGGCTCGCGACAGAGCTCGAGGACGCGCTCGCAGATGTTCTCCGCCATGTCGCCGCCGCGCTCCAGGTCGGTGGTGATCTTCAGCGCGGTCGTGATCAGCCGCAGATCGCGCGCCGTCGGCTGATGCAACGCCAGCAAGCGCAAGCAGACGTCGTCGATCTGGACGTCCATGCGGTTGACCGTCTTGTCGCGCTCGATGATCAAACGCGCGAACTCGTCGTCGCGGTCGATGAGGGCGCGCATGGCGTCGGCGATTTGTTTCTCGACGAAGCCGCCCATCTCGAGCAGCAGGTGACGCAGCTCCTGGAGCTCTTCGTCGTAGTGTCGATCGATGTGTGCGCGTGTGGACATGCCCGCCCCATCCCCGCTCAGCCGAATCGGCCGGTGATGTAATCCTCGGTTTCGCGCTTGCTCGGCGCGGTGAAAATCTGCTCGGTGGCGCCGGCTTCGATCAGCTCGCCCATGTACAGGAAGGCGGTGAAGTCGGAGACGCGCGCGGCTTGCTGCATGTTGTGCGTGACGATGACGATCGTGTAGCGCGCCTTGAGCTCGTGAATCAGGTCCTCGACCTTGGCGGTCGCCACCGGGTCGAGCGCCGAGCACGGCTCATCGAGCAGCAGCACCTCCGGCTCGATGGCGATCGCGCGTGCGATGCACAGCCGCTGCTGCTGGCCGCCGGAAAGGCCGAGCGCGCTCTGGTGCAGACGGTCTTTGACTTCTCCCCACAACGCGGCGCTGCGCAGGCTGCGCTCGACGATTGCCGCGAGCTCGTCGCGCCGCGTCACGCCGTGAATGCGGCAACCGTAGGCGACGTTCTCGAAGATCGACTTCGGAAACGGGTTGGAGCGCTGGAACACCATGCCGATGCGCTTGCGCAGCCCGTTCACGTCGAGCGCCGGATCGTAGATGCTGGCCCCCTCGAAGCGCACATCGCCTTCGACGCGCACGCCGTCGACGAGATCGTTGAGCCGGTTGAAACAGCGCAGCAACGTCGACTTGCCGCATCCTGACGGGCCGATGAAGGCGGTGGCGCGCTTCTCCACGATCTCCAAGGCGATGTGGTTCAGGGCCCGCGACGCGCCGTACCATACCGAGAGGCCGTCCACCTCGATCATCGTACGCGCAGTCCCCGGAGACGACGAGGGCGCGACGGGACGCGTCAAGCCTGCGGCCTCTTCGTCCGCAAGCGGGGCCCCGGCACGCATCAGCGGCGGGACGAAGCTCATGGAGTTCATCTATAGCCTCTTTCCATCGCGCATTGGAACGGCCCTTTAGATGGCGCTGCCGGCGTAGCGGGTGCGCAAGCGATTGCGCACCACGATCGCCGTGAGGTTCATCGCCATCACCACCATCACCAGCAGCAGCGCGGTGGCGAACACCAGCGGCTGCGTGGCCTCGACGTTCGGGCTCTGAAAGCCGACGTCGTAGATATGGAACCCCAGGTGCATGAACTTGCGCTCCAAATGCACGAACGGAAAGTGGTGATCGACCGGCAGCGCCGGCGCCAGCTTGACCATGCCGACGATCATCAGCGGCGCCACTTCGCCCGCGGCGCGCGCCATCGCCAGGATCATCCCGGTGAGAATCCCCGGCGCCGCAGCCGGCACGACGACCCGCCAGGTGGTCTCGAACTTCGTCGCGCCCAGCGCCAATGAGCCCTCGCGCACGACGCGCGGCACCGCCGCCAAGCCTTCCTCGGTGGCGACGATCACCACCGGTACGGTGAGCAAGGCCAATGTGAGGCTGGCCCATAAAATCCCGCCGGTGCCGAAAGTCGGCGTCGGCAGCAGCTCGGGGAAGAACAGTCGGTCGATCGCCCCGCCGATGCCATAGACGAAGAAGCCGAGCCCGAAGACGCCGAAGACGATCGACGGCACGCCGGCGAGGTTGTTGACCGCAATGCGTACGGCGCGCACCAACCAGCCCTCGCGCGCGTACTCGCGCAAGTAGAGCGCCGCCAGGACGCCGAACGGCGCCACCGCGAAAGCCATCAAGAACACCATCATCACGGTGCCGAAGATGGCCGGGAAAATGCCGCCTTCGGTGTTCGACTCGCGCGGATCGGTGCTGACGAACTGCCAGGCGCGGTGCGCATAGAGCCGCGCCTTGGCAAAGGTGCTCAACCGGTTGGGCTGTAACGCCTCGACGATGCCGCCGATCGGAATCAGCTTGGTCTTGCCGTCGGCCGATTGCATCACCAGCGTCTCCGCTTCCAGCGCCTGACGGCGCTCGGCCAGCTGCGCCGCCAACTGATCGTACTCGGACTGCAGCGCGGCGCGGCGCGCGTCGATCTCCTGCTGGCGGCGCGCGCGCTCTCTCTCCGGCGGCGCTGCCAGCGCCACGCGGCGCTCCTCGAGACGCAGCCCTTCCAGCTCGTAGTTCACGTCGCCGATGGCGCCCTTTTCCAATGCCACGATGGCGGCGCGCTCTTGCAGCTTCTCGTCGTGCAGCGGGCCGAACGCGGCCCAGACCGCATCGGGGCCGGTCGCCAGCACCGCATCGCCGCGGCGCAACTCGCGCATGGTGCCGTAGAAATCACCCCACTCGAAGCGCTCCAACAGGACGGCGTCGTCCGGCGTGGCGCGGGCCGCGATCTGCGCATCATCGATCCAACGGAAATCGAGCCCGTAGAGATCGCGATTGCCGATTTTGACGCGCGTGCGCGTACCGCCGGCGCCGCCATGCGCCTCGCCCGGCTGCGCTTCGTGGCCGACGATCTCGCCGAGCACCGGCGGTCCGTCGCGCAGGGTCAGCAGCGTCAACGGCTCCTGCCAGAAAAAGCCCAGCCCATACACTGCGATGAGCAGCAGCAGCCCCAGCGCCAGCAGGAGGTTGAGCGCCAACGCGCCGCCGCACATCCAGGTAAATGAGCGGCCGATCAGCTCGGTCGAGGCCCGCGCGCGCATGCTGGTCATAGTTGTGCGTAGCGGCGGCGCAGTCGCTGGCGCACCAGCTCGGCGGCGGTGTTGACCACGAAGGTGACGGCGAACAGCAGCAGCGCCGCGAGGAACAGTACGCGATACAGCGTCGCCCCCAACGGCGCCTCCGGAATCTCGACCGCGATATTGGCCGAGAGGGTGCGGAAGCCGTTGAACGGGTTCCAGTCGAGGATCGGCGTGTTGCCGGTGGCCATCAGCACGATCATCGTCTCGCCGACGGCGCGGCCGAAGCCGACCATGATGGCGGAGAAGATGCCGGGGCTTGCGGTCGGCAGCACGATGCGCGTCACCGTCTGCCAACGGTTGGCGCCCAGCGCCAGCGAGCCCGATACGAGGTCGCGCGGCACGTTGGAGAAGGCGTCCTCGGCGATCGCAAAGATGATGGGAATCACCGCAAAGCCCATCGCCAAACCGACGATGATGGCATTGCGCTGATCGTACGGCAGGCCGGTGGTGCGCAGCAGCCAGTCCTGGAAGTTGCCGGCGAAGAGCGTTTGCTCGACCACCGGGCTGAGCGCCAGGCTCAGCCACAGACCGGCAGCCAGCACGGCGGCGAACAGCCAGACTTCGCTGCCGGCGTGCAAGCGGCCCCGCCAGCGACGCGGCAGCGATTCCCACAGCGCGCCGGCGCCGATCGACAACAGCGGGAACAACAGCGCCATGCAGAACAACGCCGGAAAGAATCGTTGGATGCGCGGCGCCAACCACAAGCCGGCAAGAAAGCCGAGCACGACGCTCGGCAGTGCCGCCATGATCTCGACCGCGGGCTTGACCACGCTTTTCAAGCGCGGATGCATGAACTGCGACAGATACATGGCGCCAAAGACCGCCAGCGGAATGGCGATGAGCAGCGAGTACACGGTGCCCTTCAAGGTGCCGAAGAGCAGCGGCGTCAGGCTGAGCTTAGGCTCGAAGTCGTCCGTGCCGCTGCTCGACTGCCAGACGAAGCGCGGTCGATCGTAGCCCTCGTACCAGACGCGCCCGAAGAGCGCCTGAAAGCTCACTTCCGGATGCGGGTTGGCGACGTCGAGCACCGCCAGCTGGCCATCGCCGGAAAGGTATGCGGCCGTGCCGCGCGGAGCGAACGCCAACGCGCCGCCGTTCAGCGGCGCGCGGCCTTCCCACAACGTGCGCTCCGACGTCGAGTAGTACAGGCCCAGTCCGCCCTGCTGATCGAGCGCCAAGAACCCTTTATCGCGCCGCGACGGCGCGATGGCGCTGATCGCCGCGCCGTGCGGCGGGAAATCGCGAATGCGGGTGAGGCGCGCCGCCCCGTCTTGCGGCACGGCGAACCATACGCTGAGCGCGCCATTGTCCTGACCGACCACCAACGAACGGCCGCCGAGCAGCACGCTCAGCGCGGTGACCGGGCCGCCGGCGCTGGCAGTCTGCGCGGCGCCGATGCCACTGGGGCCGATCGGCCACCAGTAAAGCGTGCCGCCGCCGTCGGCGCCGAAGAGGTTCTCCTGCGTGCCGTCGAACGCCATCGCCACCAGCGGCTGATCCGGCGCCGGGCCGGTCAGCCGATCCTCGCTGGCGGTCGTCTCGCCGGTAAAATCGTTGGTCTCTTTGCGCGCGCGCACCACCACGAGCGACCCGTCGGCCAGCTGTGCCGCCACCGCCACGCCGCCGCTGCCGCGCGCTGCCGTGTAGGCACGCGGCGCGCGCTGCGCCGGATCGACATGCACGACGTCCGGCGGGTCGAGCGTCGGTGTGATGACGCGCTGCTGGCCTTCGAAGCGCGCATTCCACGCCACCGGCGCCAGCAGCACCCGCCCGTCGGCTGTCGCGCCGCTCAGCAAGCCGCTGCCGGGCGGCACCTGCGCCGCAACCAACGGCGTGTCGCCCTCCGCCAGCAGCGACTCTCGAGCAACCTCGGCACCGTCGTCGACGCGCACGACGCGCACGATGCCGCTCAGGTCGAGGGCGGCGACGTGCGTGCCGAACTCATCGCCGACCAGCGCCCGCACCGGCGCGGCCGCGGGGAGCGGCAGGAGACTGCGCAGCTCGACGTGCGCCGAGCTCAGCAGGGGCAGCACCTCGGCGATGATGAAGATCAGGATCGCCAGGATGCTGGCGATGATTCCGACGCCGCCGCCGCGCACCGCCAAGGTGGCGAGGCGATCGACGAGGACGCGGCGTCGGGCGCGCCGGGCAAGGCCGTGTCTGGCTGCCGCCGCTTGCACTGGCGGCCCGGCCGGCCCGATACCGTTCGGCAGCGCGGCAGCCAGCTCACGTATGGTGCGAACCATGCCTCACTTCACGATGCCGAGCTCCTGCTGCACCATGTTGGTCAGTAGCGGCAGGTAGCCGTCCTTCACCACGACCGTCTGGCCTTCCTGGCTCAGCACATACAACAGGAACTGTTGCACCAGCGGGTCGAGCGGCTTGTTCGGCGCCTTGTTCACGTACACATACAGGAAACGGGCCAGCGGATACTTGCCGGCATAGACGTTCTCAGCGTCGGTGGAAATGAATGGGTCGCCGTCCTTCTTCGCCAAGGCCAGCGCCTTCACACCCGAAGTCTTGTAGCCGATGCCGCTGTAGCCGATGCCGGCCAGATCTTCGGCGACGCCCTGCACCACCGAGGCGGAACCGGGCTGCTCCTTCACGGTATCCTTGTAGTCGCCGTTGCACAGGGCGTGCTCTTTGAAGAAGCCGTAGGTGCCCGACGCCGAGTTGCGACCGTAGAGGCTGATCGGCTTGCTGGCCCATGCGCCGGTGAGGCCGAGCTGCCCCCACGTCGTAAAGTCCGCCGTGCCACCGCAGGCGCGCGCCTTGGAGAACACCGCATCGGCCTGCGTCAGCGAGATCTTGTCGAGCGGATTGTCCTTGTTGACGTAAATGGCCAGCGCGTCGATAGCGACGCGGATCTTCGTCGGCGGATAGCCGAATTTCTTTTCAAACTCGTCGAGCTCCGTCGGCTTCATCTCACGGCTCATCGGACCGATCTGCGCCGTGCCGGAGATCAACGCCGGCGGCGCAGTGGATGAGCCTTTGCCTTCGATCTGAATCTTGATGTTCGGATAGAGCTGCTTGAAGCTCTCGGCCCACATCGTCATGACGTTGTTGAGCGTATCGGAGCCGATGCTGCTCAAGCTGCCGGAGACGCCGCCGACCTTGGCGTAGGCCTGGATGTCCTTGTCGACCTGCACTGGATCGGCCAACGCCGCCGTGGCGCCGGCGAGCGTCATTGCGATCAGCGCCGCGATGGTACGCAGTTGCATGAAATCCTCCTATGGCTGGGCTCGACGCTTGCCCCTTAAAGCGACAGCTGGAAGCGGCCTTCGACGATGTTGCTGTCGCCGATCTGCTCGCGGTGCGCCCACACGTAGTTGAGCGTGATGCGCATCAGCGGATTGAGGTACCAGTTGATGCCGCCGGTGACGTCGTCGAGCGCGCCACCGTTGATGTTCTTCGACGTCAGGTCGATGCGCGAGAAGCGCGCCGCGATCTGCCAGGCGCCCCAGTGCGAGCCGTCGATGTTGAAGTTGTTGATCGGAATGACGCGGTCGAAGTGGCCGAATTGCGTGCGATAGAAGCTGGCGCGGCTCTCGCCGGTCAGGAAATAGTTGGCCTCGACGTAGCCGCCGCTGAAATTCGGGTTCGACTTCGCTTTGTTGGTGCAGGCCGTCGGCGACGTGCACAGCAGGTCCGATTGGTCGACGAAGGCCCAGGTGTACTCGCCCTGGATCTCCAGCGGACCGCGCACGAACGCGAGCTCGGGGTTGATCAGGTCGGCGCCGTCGGCGGGGATCTGGCCGGTGTTGACCAGGTTGACCGGGAACAAATGCGATTCAGGCCGCGACGAGAAGCTCAGCGTGTCCTGCGCACTTTGCGAATAGTGGCGGAAGGAGTGTTTGTAGGAGAAGCCGACGTGCACCAGATTGTTGCCGACATCGTACGCGGGCAGGCCGCTGATGCGTGCGGCAATGTCGTACGGCGAGTCGCTGCCGAAGCCGTCGCCGAAGTTGTCGGTGGCGCGGAAGCCGCCGGCCGCCAGCTCCATCCGCTGGTCGAAGTAGGTTTGATAGATCGCCATACCGGTGTTGCGGTCGGTGCCGGAAGCGTTGACGTTCGAGCCCGGCTGCGCGAAGGCGTTGTTGGTCGCGCGCTCTTGGAACGTCGTGTAGGTGTCCGGCGTCAGCTCTTCGAGCGAGAAGGGCTCCTTGAAATGGCCGACGCGCAAGTACTGCACGTAGGGAATGTCGCTCATCCCCATGTACACGTCTTTGAACGACGGCTGGCCGCCGGTCTGCTCGGCGAAGTCGTACTCGAACTTGAAGTCGATGTTCTTGTAGACGTTGCCGGCCAAGTAGAGACGGGCGCGGCGAAACTCGACGCCGGTTCCGACACCGTTGATCTTGAATGCCGCCTGCACCGGATCACTTGGATCGGTGACGGCCCAGTCCACCTGCGTGAAGCCGCCGATCTGCAACTTGAAGTCAGATCCCGGCGTCTCCAGGTAGAAGCCGTTTTTGAAGTAGGCGCGCATCGTCTCGCCGGGCGGGGGCGGCGCGGCGGGTGACGGAGCTGCCGCGACCGTCACTGGAGTCGCGACAGGGGCCGGTACCACTGCCACGGGCGCGGCAGCCTTCCCCATATCCTGCTGTCGTTCCTGGTCGGCCTTCTGCTTCAACTCGCGATACTGCTGATCGCTGATCTGCTTATTCTGCCGCAGAATGTCGAGCAGCTGATCGACGACCCGCTTTTCCTGCGCCTGCGCCGCCGCGGCGGCAAGCATCAGACAAACGACTGCGGTGGAGCGAACAAACCGGTGCGCTGCCATGTAGAGACCCCCCTCAAAGTTGCCGACTTCCCTATTCCACTGATTGTTAACGGACGGTTACAAAGCGATTACGCGTTGGCGAAACATTGATTCGATCATCGCGGCGTTGGGCCCGCGCCCCCCTCCCAGCCGGCTGAAAATTGGGGAGGGGCCGCGCGTGGCCCCTCCCCTACGCATTTAAGACGTGGCGGAGATTTTGGGGGGTCTCCTGACCGCGTCGCCACGCGCAAGAGCGACCCTAGGCGCGCGACGTTGCAGTGTCGTGACAGGCCGGTGAACTTCCGACGAACTCAGCGGTCGCGTACGGATCGGCGGGCGCAACGCTCAGCAGCGGCACAACGCCTGTCACCGGCGCTCGTAGCGCGCTGTCGCCACGACAGGCCGGCGCCTTGCGCCCGTCGAGGGCAGCCGACGCGAAGCGCAAGCCGACGGCATCGCCCGTGTCGTGGAGCTCGAGCGAGCGCGCGCAACTCGGACTGCATTCCGCCACGACGCGAGTGTGCTACACCTCCGCGCGGCGGAGCGGTGTGAACGATGTGGTGGCTCCGATAGACGGAACGGGTATGCGGATCGCGGCGGTCGATGTCGGAAGCAATTCCATTCACATGGTCGTGGCGCAGGTCGAAGCGGACGGGCGGTTTCGCGTCCTCGATCGCGCCAAGGACATGGTTCGCCTCGGCCGCAAGACGTTGAGCAAAGGCAAGCTGTCCGCCGAAGCGATCGAAGCCGGCGTGCGCACGTTGGCCGGATTCCGCACGCTCGCCGAACGGCAAGGCGTATCGCGCATCACGGCTGTCGCCACCAGCGCGGTGCGCGAGGCGGCCAATGGCGGCGAGTTCATCGCCCGTGTCGAGGACGAAGTCGGCTTGCGGGTCAAAGTCATCCCGGGCCGCGAGGAAGCGCGACTCATCTTTCTCGGCGTCCGACATGCCATCGACGTGTCCGGCAAGCCGACCTTGATCGTCGACATCGGCGGCGGCTCGGTGGAGTTCATCCTGGTCGAGAACGGCGAGCCGTTGACACTGGCCAGCCATAAACTCGGCGTGGCGCGATTGACCGAGCGTTTCCTCACCGACGATCCGCCGACCGCGGCGCAAATCGACGCACTCGAGCAGGCGCTGGCCGAGCAGCTCGATCCGCTGCTCGACGAGATCCGCACGCATCGCGTGCGCCGCGTCATCGGAACCTCCGGCACGATGCTCACCCTCATCGGGATGGCCGGCCAGCTGCGCGGCGGTGAAGCACCGGAGCTCCACCTCAACAACTTCGCCGTCGCCGCCGACGACATCGCTAAGCTGCGCCGCATGCTGGCGCGTGCCGGGCGAGACGAACGGCTCAAGATGAAAGGCCTCGACGCCAAGCGCGTCGACCTGATCGTCGCCGGCGCCGTGCTGACCGATTTCGTCCTGCAGCGCGTCGGCGCCAAGCAGCTGGTCGCCTGTACATGGGCGTTGCGCGAGGGCGTGCTGCTCGACTTCATCTCGCGCCACCGCAAGCACATCGAGGAGAACGAGCGCTTCCGGACGCCGCGCGGCCGCTCCGTGGCACGCTTAGCACGTCATCTCGGCGAGACCGGCGAGCACGGGCCGCGCGTCGCACGCCTGGCGCTACGGCTGTTCGATCAGCTCGAGGGCGACCTCGGCGTCGATGCCGACAGTCGTGAGCTCTTGGAGTACGCCGCGCTGCTGCACGATGTCGGCCACCACATCGACCACACCAACCACCAACGACATTCCTATTACCTAATCACCAACGGGGAACTGTTCGGCTTCTCGCGCGAGGAGTTGGAGATTATCGGCTTGGTGGCGCGCCACCACCGCAAAGCGGTGCCGAAACCTTCCGACGCAGAGTTCCGCGCCCTGCCGCAAAAGGCACGGCACGCCGTGCGGGCGCTCAGCGCGGTGTTGCGCATCGCCGACGCCCTCGATCGCACGCACTATGGAGTCGTGCGCGACATCACGGTCAACCGTCGCGGCGCCCGCGCCACGCTGGTGCTCGATACCGCCGGCGACGCGCAGCTCGAGCTCTGGGAAGCCAAGCAGCGCGCCGGGTTGTTGGCCGACGTGTTGGGCCTTGACGTCGAGTTTCGCGTTGGTTCATAGCTGACGGCTCGCAATGCTCAGTCAGCCGCATCCGTATCCGGGCAAGCTGATCATCGTCGAAGGCATTGACGGGTCGGGCAAAACGACCCAGCTCAGCCTCTTGCATCGTTGGCTGCTGTCGCGCGGCGTCAAAGCGTTCTTCACCGGGTGGAACTCGTCACAACTGGTGCGGCGCTCGATGCGCCGCGGCAAGAAAAAGGATCTGCTCACGCCGACGACGTTCAGCCTGCTGCATGCGGTCGATTTCGCCGACCGCCTGACCTACAAGATCATTCCGCCGCTCAAAGCCGGAATGGTCGTCCTGGCGGATCGCTACGTCTACACGGCGTTCGCGCGTGATACCGCGCGCGGCGTGCACCCCGATTGGGTGCGCGCCGTCTATCGCTTCGCGCCGCGCCCGGATCTCGCGCTGTATTTCCGCGTCCCGATCGAAGTCTCCCTCGATCGCCTGCTCACCGGCCGCGCCAAGCTCAAATACCACGAGGCCGGCATGGACATGGGGCTCAGCCATGATCCGGCCGAGAGCTTCCGGCTCTTTCAGAGTCGCGTGCTCGATGTCTATGACCAGCTGGTGCAGGAGTGCGATCTGAAGGTCATCGACGCGACCGGCGATATCCATTCGCAGCAACTGCTGGTTCGACGCATGGCGCGCCAGGTCCTGCGCGACTACCACGGCACCGTCGCCGATCTCGCCGCGGCCGCCTCCGACGTGGTCTGACGTGCACGGTCACAACAAGGCCTTCTACGGCCACGGCCTGCCGAATCTGAAAGTCGGGCCGCTGCGCGGCAGTCTCATCGTCATCGAGGGCACCGACGGCGTCGGCCGGTCGACGCAAATCGATCAGCTGATCGCGTGGCTGGAGCTGCAGGGCTACGCCGTCACCAACACCGGCTGGACGCGCTCGGCCCTGTTGTCGGAAACGATCAACGAGGCCAAGGCCGGTCACGCACTGACGACCACGACGTTCAGCTTGCTGTACGCCGCCGATTTCGCCGATCGCCTCGAGAAGAACATCATTCCCGCGCTGCGCGCCGGGTTCATCGTGCTCGCGGACCGCTACATGTACACGGCGTTCGCCCGCAATGCGGCGATGGGCGCCGACCGCAAATGGACGCGCGATCTGTTCGGCTGCGCGCTGATTCCCGATCTCGTGTTGTACCTGAAGATCGATGTCGACGATCTGATCCCGCGCGTATTGGAAGGCAAGGGAATGGACTACTGGGAATCCGGCATGCACGTCGCGCTCGGCAGCGACATCTTCGAGTCGTTCGTGCGCTACCAGGGCCGCCTGATCCGCGAGTACAACCGCTTGGCGCGCGAGTTCAGCTTCGTCACGATCGACGCGCGCCAGCGCATCGAGTCCATCCAGAGCCAGCTGCGCGGCCATATCGACGGCTATCTGCAGCGCAGCCGCGATGGCGTCGCCTCGCTGGCTTCGACCGCCGCGCGCCGCTCCGCGCCTCGCTGATCGACTGCATGGCTGCCCGCACCACTCCGCTCACGCGCGCGTCGCGCGGGCTCGCCGTGCCGAATGAAGTCGAGGTCAAGTTGGAGGCCTCGGCAGACGCCATCGCTGCGATTGCGCGCCTGCGCAGCATCGGCAAGTTTCGCCTGCGCCCGCGCCGCATCCAGCATCTGCACACGATCTACTTGGACACCGATACGCACGCGCTGGCGCGCGCCGGCGTGGCACTGCGGCTGCGCCGCGACGGGCGGCGTTGGGAAGCGACGGCGAAATGGCCCGGTCGCGTCGACGGTACCTTGCATGCCCGGCCCGAGTTGACCGTGCCGTTGCTCGGCGTGCCGACCTTTCCGTTCGCGCTGCCGGAGGGGCGGTTGCTCGATCAATTGCGTAGCGTCGTCCTCGGCCGCGCGCTCGGGCCTGTGCTGATCACCGATGTCAGCCGGCGGCCGATCGACGTGCTGCCGGAGCGCGGCACGCGCGTGCTCGCCGAGATGGCGCTCGATGCCGTGCACCTGCGCAGTATCGACGGCACGGATGCCGCGGCGCCGTTCGCCGAGGTCGAGATCGAAGCACGCAGCGGCGACGCCGACGATTGCCTGGCCGTCGGCCGCCGCCTGACCGCCGACCTGGGCCTCGTGCCCTCGCCGGGCACCAAGTTCTCGCGCGGGCTCGCCGCCGTGTACGGCGATGCGGCGCCGCGCCGCTCGGGCGAACGCCCCGTCAGCAGCAGCGAGCCGCTCGCCACGGCGGTGCGCACGGTCATCGCCGCACAGCTCGAACGCTTGCGCGCCGCCGAACCGGCGACCCGCCTCGGTCGGCACATCGAGCCGCTGCACGAGATGCGCGTGGCGCTGCGCCGCATGCGCACCGCCCTGCGCGCCTTTCGCGCCGCGCTGCCGGCGCGCCAACGCGAGGCGTTGCGCCGCGAGCTGGCGTGGCTGTCCGACGTGCTGGGCGAGGTCCGCGATCTCGACGTGCAGCTCGGTCTGGTCGCGCAGCACCGCGAGCGGCTCGGCGAGGCTGCGCACGGCGCCCTCGACGACTATCGTCGGCACCTGCAGCAGGAGCGACGGCGGCGGCGTGAGGCGCTGCTCGCGGCGCTGGGCTCACGCCGCGCCCGTGCGCTGCTGCTGGCGCTCGAGCGCGTCGCCCACGGCGCGCCGGCGCGCGGCTTGACGGCACGCGCCGCCGAGCCCTTCGGCGCTGCCGGCCACCGTGCCGCGCGCAAAGCGTTGCGCCGCTTGCGCAAACGCGGCGCGACGATCGGCGAGCTGCCGGATGCCGCCGACCTGCACGCGCTGCGCATTCGCGCCAAGCGCGCCCGCTACGTGCTCGAGACGCTACGGCCGATCGCCGGTCGACCCGCGGCGCGCCTCGTCAAACACGTGGTGGCGCTGCAGGACGTATTGGGACGCTTCAACGACGCCATCGTCGCCGTCACCGCGCTGCGCGGCTATCGCAGTCGTCTGGCCGTTGACAGCTCCGCCAGCGCGATCATTGAATCGGTTGCCGACGCCGAGTTGCGCCGCGCCGGTGCCGCGCAATCGGAGTTCCACCGCGCCTGGCGGCGTTTCAGCGCCAAGACCGGACGCCGCCAACGCCGCGCCTTGTTCGAAGCGTTGTCGTGAACAGGCGGTTGGCGCGCTTCTCATGGCGCGAGGCACGTGGCAGACACCACCGGCATGCGCTGCACGCTGTATCTCATGCGCCACGGCCTGGCGGCCGACCCGGTGCGCGGCATGCGCGATGCCGATCGCGCTTTGACCGAGGACGGCGTGCGCCGAACCAGCCGCATCGCGGTTGGGCTCAAACGGCTCGGGGTTGAGGTCGATGCGATCCTGACCAGCCCCTACCGGCGGGCCGAGGAGACGGCGCGACTGGTCGCCGAGGCGTTGAGCCCTGGCCTGGCAGTCGAGCTCTACCCGCCGCTATCGGCGGGTGCCGCGGCTCCCGACATCTTGAAGGGGCTCAAGCCAGCGCGCGGCACGACCCGCTTGCTGCTCGTCGGTCACCAACCGGATCTGGGCGACCTCGCCTCGTATCTCCTGACCGGCTCGCCGACGCTGGCGCCGTTGCCGTTCAAAAAGGCCGCGGTCGCCGCCATCAGGGTCGCCAGCCTGCCGCCGCGGCGCGCCGGTATCCTCGAGTGGTTTTTGACTCCCGGCCAGCTGCGCGCCCTCGCCGGCCGCCGCAAGTAGCAAGCGGCGGCGCCGGTTTGCTGCGGCCGGTCCAGCCGCGCGGCGCTCGGACGGCCCGGCGTCTGACGCGTCAATTTGCCCTCTCACGCTACGAATCCGACCGCTCCGCAATCGCGTATCAGCAGCGAGTAAACTTTTCTCGTAACTGATGCATCCCAAGGGTCGGAGGTTGAGCAGCACATGGGGCAGCCTGCGCTCGAGTACACTGCGGCCGCCGACCCTGATGGGGCGGCGGACGACGTCATTCTGCCGGCGCAGTTCTTCAGCGCCCTCGCCGATCCGCGCTGCGAGCCGGCGAAGCGGCTGATGGTTGCGGTGCTGGAGGAAGCGATCTCCTGCCTGTTGAGTGGCGAAGAAGCGAGCGACGAGCGCCGCGCCCTGTCGCGCGAAGCGGCGCGCTGGTTCGCCAACGACGATTGCCGCACGCCCTTCGCCTTCGCCACCCTCTGCAACGTCCTCGACCTCGACATCGAGCGCGTGCGCCGCGCCTTGGCGAGCTGGAGCGCGCGCCGCCGCACCTACCGCCGGCCGCGCCTGCAAGCCGGCCGCGGCCGCCATCAAGTGCAGCGCACCGGGCGCCGCCGCGCCGCCTGACGAGCAGCACGAGAAAGTCGCACGTCGCTTGCGCGCGGCGCCGCCGTGGCTGACCAGCATGCCGCGTTCAAGTCTCACTTGAAATCACGTCAACCAACTGCGAAAGCGCGCTCGTGGTGCGCGGCGCGCATCGCGGTTGAGGCGGAGCGGACGGCGACCCATGATCGACGTGTTGGTGATGATCCTCGCCGGTGGGCGCGGCGAGCGGCTCTATCCCCTGACGCGTGATCGCGCCAAACCGGCCGTGCCGTTCGGCGGCCGCTACCGCATCATCGATTTCGTTCTCAGCAACTTCATCAACAGCGGCTTCTTCCGCATCAAAGTCCTCAGCCAATACCGCAGCAATTCGCTGCTGATTCACCTCGCCCGCGGCTTCAATTTCGGCTCGTTGGCCGAGCACTACGTCGATCCGATCCCGGCTCACCTCGGGGTCGGCGAGGCCGGCTGGTACGCCGGCACCGCCGACGCGATCTACCAAAACTTGAGCATCGTCCAAGACGAGCTGCCGCAGGATGTGGCCGTCTTCGGCGGCGACCACATCTACAAGATGGACGTCCGCCAAATGATGGACTTCCACCGCGAGCATCACGCCGGCTGTACCGTCGCCGCCCTGCCCTACGATCGCGCCGAGGCCGCCGGCCAGTTCGGCATCATCGAGATCGACGAGCAATGGCGCATCGTCGGCTTCGAAGAGAAGCCGGCCGATCCCAAGCCCATCCCCGGCAACCCGACCAAGACGCTGGTGTCGATGGGCAACTACATCTTCGACACCGAAGTGCTCGAGGCGGTGCTGCACGCGGACCACGCCAACCCCGGCTCGTCACACGACTTCGGCAAGGACGTGATCCCGGAAATGATCACGCGCTACCCCGTCTACGCCTACGACTTCCTCTCCAACGTCGTGCCGGGCGAAAGCGACGGCGAGCGCGGCTATTGGCGGGATGTCGGCACCATCGACGCGTACTTCGATGCCAACATGGACCTGCGCGCCGTGTCGCCGATGCTCAACCTCTACAATCATGCATGGCCGGTGCGCTCGGCCATGTTGCAGTATCCGCCGGTGAAGTTCGTCTTCGACGCCGACGGGCGTACCGGTCACGCGATCAACAGCATCATCGCCAACGGCGCCATCATCTCCGGCGGCCGCGTGCGCGATTCGGTCGTCTTCAACAACGTCTTCGTGCACAGCTTCTGCGACATCGCCGAATCTATCCTGATGCAGGGCGGCAACATCGGCCGCAGCGCGCGTCTGCGGCGCGTCATCTGCGACAAGTACGTCACCATCGAGGATGGCACGGTGATCGGCGAGGATCGCGCCAAGGATGCCGAGCGCTTCCACGTCAGTGCGAGCGGTATCGTCGTCATCCCCAAGGGCGCCATCGTGTCGCGCGAGGGGCCCATCCTGCAGAGCACCTCGCTGCCGCCGCCGGGCAGTATCCAGCCGCGGATTCACGAGCCCGGATCGGTGAAGATCACGCCGGAAGGCAGCGAAGGCTAGTTTGCGGTCGACGCCGCAAGCGCCACGCCCGCCAGTGGCGATCGCTGCGGCGGGCGTCGTCGCCTGACTGAACGCCCCTCTATGCGCGTCCTCTTCGTCACGTCCGAGATCACGCCGTTCAGCAAGACCGGCGGTCTCGCCGACGTATCCGAATCGTTGCCCGCCGCGCTGGCCGAGCTCGGCTGCGACGTCACGGTGGTCAGCCCCTTGTACCGCGTCGTCGCGCAGCATCTCGCAGCGGCGCCGTTCGCGCTCGAGGTCGCCGACGGACCGCCGATTCCGATCGGCGGCGCGGCGCAACCGCTGCGCTTCTACACCATCGCGCATCGCGGCTGTCGCATCGTCTTCGCCGGGCACGACGGCTTTTACGACCGCGCCGGCCTCTACGTGCAACCGGGCGCGGGCGACTACGGCGACAACGTCGCCCGCTTCGCCTTCCTCTGTCGCGCTGCGTTGGCATGGGCCGCCGCCCAGGGCGGTGTCGACGTCGTACACGCCAACGACTGGCAGACCGCCTTGCTGCCGGTCTATTTGCGCGCCGGCATCGACGCGGCGCCGACGCCGCCGCGCAGTGTCTTCACCATCCACAACCTCGCCTATCAAGGTCACGCCGCTCCCGCCGAGTTGTCGACCGCCGGGCTGGACGCGTCCTGGCACCATCCCGGCGCGCTGGAGTTCTACGGCGGCGTCAATTTGATGAAGGGCGGACTGGTCTTTGCCGACGCCATCACGACCGTGTCGCCATCCTACGCGGAGGAGATCCAGCAGCCCGACGCCGGCCGCGGACTCGATGGCGTGTTGCGCGCCATGCGCGGCAAACTGCGCGGCATTCTCAACGGCATCGATACGGCGCAATGGGATCCCGCTGTCGACCCCGCTCTGTCGGCCAACTTCACGGCCGCGGATTTGGCCGGCAAGGCGCGCTGCAAGGCAGCGCTGCAAGCGGATCGTGGCTTGCCGGTCGATCCCGACGCGTTCGTGTTGGCCGCGATCGGGCGCTTCGATGCACAGAAGGGCTTGCCGCTGATCTGCGACGCCTTCCCCACCATCGCGGCCTTGCGCCCGCAGTTGATTGTGCTCGGCTCCGGAGACTCCGGCATCGAAGCGACCCTCCGAGCCCTCGCGGCGCGCTTTCCGACCCTGGTATCGGCCACGGTGGGCTTCGACGAGACGCTCGCGCATCGCATCGAAGCGGGCGCCGACGCCTTTCTGATGCCCAGCGCCTACGAACCGTGCGGCCTCAATCAGATGTACAGCCAGCGCTACGGCACGCCACCGATCGTGCATGCCACCGGCGGCCTGCGCGACACCGTCGTCGACCACAGTGCCGCGCGCGCCGCCGGCGGCTTCGGCTCAGGGTTCTCGTTCGCGACCTTGGACGCCGCGCATTTGGCCGAAGCGATCCTGCGCGCCTGGCGCGTCTACCGCGACGAACCGGATGCCTGGCGGGCCTTGCAGCGCGCCTGCATGCAGATCGATCATTCCTGGTCGCGCAGCGCGCGCACCTACTTCGCGCTCTATGAGTCGCTGCGAGGCGCAGCATGAGCGTGCCCGGACACGTCCCCGTCATGCTCAACGAGGTGCTGGAATACCTCGCGCCGCGACCCGGAGCACGCTTCATAGATGCGACGGTCAATGGCGGCGGTCATACGGCCGCACTGCTCGACGCCACCGCACCGGACGGTCGCGTGCTCGGCATCGATCGCGATCCGACGATTATCGCCGCGCTGCACGAGCGCCAGGCCGCTGCGGTCGCCAGCGGCCGCCTACAGCTCGCCAACGACAGCTTCGCCATGCTCGCCGAGCTGTTGCCGCCGCATCTCATGGCAGAGGTCGACGGCGTCCTGTTCGATCTCGGGCTGAGCTCGCACCATCTCGAGCGCAGCGGACGCGGCTTCTCGTTCAAAGAAGACGAAGCGCTCGACATGCGTTTCGACCCGACCGACCCGGCCTGCGAGTCCGCCGCCGACGTGCTCGCCGGCCGCGATGCCAACGAGTTGACTGACATCTTCCGGACGTATGGCGAAGAGCGCTTCGCTTCGCGCATCGCGCGCACCATCGTCTCCCGGCAGAAGCGGGATCCGATCACCACGACCGCCCAGCTGTTGGGTGCCATCGAGCAGTCGCTGCCGGCGGCGGCGCGCTGGCGTGCCGGTCGCGATGCGGCGCGAATCTTCCAAGCCTTGCGTATCGTCGCGAACGACGAGCTCGGCGCGGTTGCCGCCGCACTGCCGCAGGCGCTCGACGCGCTGCGACCCGGCGGTCGCCTGGTGGTGATCAGCTTCCATTCGTTGGAGGATCGGCTGGTCAAGCACTTCCTGCGCGACCAGCGCCACGCCGGGCGCGTCCGCTTGCTGACCAAGCGGCCCCTCCTGCCGAGCGACGCCGAGATCGCCGCCAATCCGCGCGCCGCCAGCGCCAAATTACGCGCCGCTGAAAAGCTCTGAGATGCGCGGCGCCGGTCACTGCGACGCGGCGGTGTTCATCGGCACGCATCTATGGTTTCACTCGGCACATGAGCTTCCAAGAGATTCTCTATGAAGTCGCCGATCGCATCCTGACGCTGACGCTCAATCGGCCAGACAAACTGAACGCCTTCACGGAGCGCATGTGCGGCGAGTTGATCGCCGCCTGCGACGCCGCCGACGCGGACGATGCCGTGCGCGTCATCGTCGTCACCGGCGCCGGTCGCGGCTTCTGCGCCGGCGCCGACCTGAGCGGCGGCGGGGGCACCTTCGACTACTCGGGCCAGCCGGCGCCGATCGATCGCCATCGCGACGGCGGCGGTCTGGTCGCGTTGCGCCTGTTCGAATGCCGCAAGCCGATCATCGCCGCGATCAATGGACCCGCGGTCGGTGTCGGTGCGACGATGACGCTGCCGATGGACGTGCGCATTGCCTCGTCGGCAGCGCGCTTCGGGTTCGTCTTCGCGCGCCGCGGCATCGTGCCGGAAGCCTGCTCGAGTTGGTTTCTGCCGCGCGTCGTCGGCATCAGCCAGGCGCTCGAGTGGACCTACAGCGGCCGCGTCTTCGGCGCCGAGGAAGCGCTGGCGGGCCGACTGATCAGCCGGGTCGTCGAGCCCGCTGCCCTGCTGCCGACCGCCTATAGCCTGGCGCGGGAAATCGCCGACAATACGTCCGCCGTGTCGGTCGCACTGACGCGCGCGATGCTCTGGCGTATGCTCGGCGCCGACCATCCGATGGAAGCGCACAAGATCGACTCGCAAGCCATCTTCGCCACCGGTCGCAACGCCGACGCCGCCGAGGGCGTCAGCTCCTTCCTGCACAAGCGCCCGCCGCGGTTCACGCTCAGCCCAACGCGCGATATGCCGGCCTTCTATCCTTGGTGGCCGGAGCGCAAATTTCGCTGAGTGCACGTCCGCGCCCGACCCGGGCGTCGGGTGCGGCACCCGACGCGAGGGCCGGCTATTTCGTGGCGCGCAGAATGGCGGCGACGTGCTCGCGCAGCGAGCCCGTGCGGCGGCCGAACCGGGTGCGGGTCGACAGCGCGATTTCCTTGCCGACGATGTCGGCCGCGATTAGCTCGCTGACGAAGCGGCTCATCGCTTCGCGCATGCGGCGCTGGCGCTGTTCGATGCGCGCGCTGCGTTGCGCCGGGGTGAGGCCTTCGGCGCGCGGGTCCGGCAACATGTCGCCCATCAGCTCGCGCACGATGCGACGCAAGCGCAACTCCCAGCCGGGAGGAAGCGTGACGATCAGCTCGCCCGGCTTGCTGCCGGGCCGCGTCTTGATCGGCTGGCCGCGACTCATCGGCGTCTGGCTAGCAGCGCCCTTCACCTTTGTCACGGAGTATTCGCGCCGCACTTGCCTTGCGGTGCTGCTTGAGGCGTGATTCGCGCATGGCGGGAACGCTCTTCGTCGTCGCAACGCCGCTCGGCAATCTGGAAGACATGAGCGCCCGCGCCGTACGCGTCCTCAAAGAGGTGGCGCTGATCGCCGCCGAAGATACCCGACATAGCCGCATCCTGCTGACGCATTTCGGCATCAGTACGCCGATCACCAGTTACTTCGACCATGTCGAACACGAGCGCGCACCGAAGTTGGTGGCGCGGTTGCGCGACGGGCAGGACATCGCGTTGATCTCCGATGCCGGCACCCCGGGCATCGCGGACCCCGGGTACCGGCTGGTGCGCGGCGCGATCGAGGCCGGCATCCGCGTCGTGCCCATACCCGGTGCGTCGGTCGTCATCGCGGCCCTGAGCGCAGCCGGTCTGCCGACCGACCGCTTTTGCTTCGAGGGCTTCGTCCCCAACAAAGCCACCGCGCGACGCGCTTTCTTCGAGCGCCTGGCCGGCGAGCCGCGCACCGTCGTCTGCTTCGAGGCTGGGCGGCGGCTGCACGAATCACTGCTCGATCTCGCGGCGGTGATGCCGGCGCGCGACATCGTCGTCGCGCGCGAGCTGACAAAAGTGTACGAGGACTTCGTTCGCGGTCGCGCCGCCGAGCTCGCCGATCGCGCTGCCGACTTGGTCGCTCGCGGCGAGGTCACCGTGTTGATCGCGCCCGCCCCGGCGGTCGCCAAGCTGGACGAATCGGCGATGCGCGCGGCGATCGCGCAGCGGCGAGAAGAAGGATTGGGCCTGAAGGCGATCGCCAAGCAACTCGCCGCCGACAGCGGTTGGTCGGCGCGTGAGATCTATCAGCTGGGCCTAGGCGCGATGACGGCCGACTTAGAGGGCGGAGACTGAAGCCGCCTGCCCGCTGCGCGCGGCAGCGTAGCAGGCGTCGACGATGGCGATGGCGCGCAGCCCTTCGTCGAGCGAAATCGGCATCGGCGCCTCGGCGCGCACGGCGGTAACGAAGTCGCGCACCACCTCGCGCACCGTCGGCAGCGACGCGCCGAGCGGCAATGCTTCGACGCTGCTGCCGACGACGAGCGACGCGTTGCCGAGGACGTGATCGCCGATCAGCGTACCGCGCTCGCCCGCCACTTCGACGTGACCGTTGCGCCCCCCGGCGGCACGACAGCAGGTGACGGTCGCCAGCGCCACGGCGTCACCGAGCACCAGCGTTGCGACGAAATTGTCCTCCGTGCGGCGCGTGAAGATCGACTGCATCTGGCACGTGACGCGTGTCGGTTCGCTGCCGCTCAGCAGCCTCGCAAGATCGAACGCATGCACGCCGGTATGCAGAATCATCCCGCCGCCGGAGCGCTCGGGCTGATCGAGCCAGTCGAGCGGTGACGGCTCGAACCGCTGCGTGAAGGTCAGCGAGCGCACGGCGCCGATGCGCGGCAGCGCCGCCAGCATGGCCCGCACCACGGCATTGTACCGCAGCGTCTGCGCCACCATCACCGGCGTCGGCGCGGCGGCCAACGCGGTGCGCATGGCGTGCCCGTCAGCCAGCGACGGGGCAGCAGGTTTCTCCAGCAGCAACGGCATGCGCGCCGCGGTGGCGGCGCGGACGATGTCGAGATGCAACGTCGGCGGCACGACGGCAACCACCGCATCGAGCCCGCCGGTAGCGATCATCTCGCGCCAATCGACGTACGGTGTCGCGCCGGTCTCGCGTGCAGCTGCCGCCAGCTGCTGCGCATCGCGGCGCGCGATCGCCGCCAGCTGCAAGTCCGGGAAATCGGCGCGGAGATGCCGGGCATAGCGCAAACCGTGCTTGCCGATTCCGATGAGTCCGATCCGCTCTACCCGCCGCACCATGCGCGGCTGTGTAGCGCAGCAAAAAAGTCGAGGCTAGGTGGCCCCGCGCCGGCCACTGTCGCACACGCGCGGTGCCTTGCTCTGCCCGGCGCGCCTTGTTAGCACCGCGCCATCTCGCGTCCGCTGGACCTCGCATGCCCGCATCGTTTGTCGAATCCGTTGATCTCGAGCGCCTGGCTCACCAAGTCGGCACGCCATTCTACCTCTACGACGCCGCGACTCTGCGGCGCCGAATTGCCGATGTGAAGGCGATTGCGCCGGGTGAGACGGTGCAGGCGCGCTATGCGATGAAGGCCTGTTCCCTGCGCCGATTACTCGAGGTGGTGCGCGACGCTGGGATCTGGATCGACGCCGTGTCCGGCAACGAAGTGCTGCGTGCATCGGCCGCCGGCTTTTCGACCGGGCATCGACCGCCGCAGATCTTGCTCACGGCCGACGTGTTCCGCGACAACGCGCTCGACGTCGTGGTCGAGCACGGCGTGCTGCCCAATATCGGCTCGCCGGCGATGATCGATGCGCTCGTCGGCGCCGGTTGGCGCGCTCCGATCGCCGTGCGCGTCAATCCCGGCTTCGGACACGGACACGTCCAGGCCACCGACACCGGTGGCCCAAGCTCCAAGCACGGCATCTGGGCCGACGAGTTGGACGCCGTACGCCGCGCCGCCGATCACGCCGGGCTACCGATCGTGCTGCTGCACGCGCACGTCGGCAGCGGTCCGCAGATCGACGAGTTCACCGCCAACATGGGTCGACTCGAGCATTTCTTCGCCGAGCGCATCGCCGACTTTCCGGCGCTCGAAGCGGTGAACATGGGCGGCGGCATTCCGCACCCGTATCGGCCCGAAGCGCCGTCGATCGATCTCCGCCCGGTCGGCGAAGCGCTGGCCGCCGCACGCCAGCGCTTGAGCAAGCATGTCGGACGACCGCTGCGTATCGAGATCGAGCCGGGGCGCTACTTCGTCGCACCGTGTGCCGTGCTGGTCGCGCGGGTAACCGACGTCAAGGCGACTCGGACCAACGAGAAAGGTCCGGGCCACACCTTCGTCATGGTCGACGCCGGTTTCACCGATCTGGTGCGCCCGGCGATGTACGGGTCGTACCATCACATCACCGTGCACGGCGTCGACGCGAACGCACCACGCGTGCCGTTGGTCGTGGCCGGACCGCTGTGCGAATCGGGCGACGTCTTCACGCGCGATGACCGCGAGCTGCTCGATCCGCGCCCGCTGCCGCTGCCGCGCATCGGCGATCTGCTGGTGCTGCACGATGCCGGTGCCTACGGCGTGCAGATGAGCTCGCACTACAACTCGCTCGGCCGCGCTCCGCAGGTGTGGCTGGAGGACGGCGGGGCGCATCTGGCCTCGCGCCGCGAGACACTCGCCGATATCGTGCGCGCCGAGTGCTTCGAGCCGCTGGGCTGAGCGCCGCCGCATGGCCGGCGAGCCCGACTCGACGCCCGCGCTGACCCCCTACGTCGCCGCAGAACAATCGCCGCCCGAGTTGACGCTGCGCGCCATCGCGCTCGGCACCGTGCTTTCGGTCGTCTTCGGCATGGTGAATGCCTACCTGGCGCTGAAAGTCGGCCTCACCGCATCCGCGTCACTTCCGGCTGCGGTCCTGTCGATGGCCGTACTGCGCGGCGTGCTACGCCGCGGCACGGTGCTCGAGAACAACGTCGTGCAAACCATCGCCTCGTCGGGCGATTCGCTGGCCGCCGGGGTCGCCTTTACCGTCCCCGCTCTGTTGCTGCTCGGTTACGACCCGAGCATCTTGCGCATCTTCCTGCTGGCCGGCACTGCCGGACTGCTCGGCGTGCTCATGCTGATCCCATTGCGTCACGAGCTGACAGTGGCCGAACACGCGCGGTTGCCGTTTCCCGAAGGCACCGCCTGCGCTGCCGTCCTGATAGCCGGTGACCGCGGCGCCGCGGCGGCCCGACCGGTGTTCAGCGGCATCGGGCTCGGAGCGCTGTATCAGGTCTCGACGCGCGGGCTGCAGCTGTGGAGCCAGACGCTCTTCGTCAGTATTCCGGCATTGCACAAGCTGTCCGTCGGCGCGGAGATGACGCCGCTCTTTCTCGGCGTCGGCTATTTGGTCGGCGCCCGCATCGCGTCGATCATGCTGGGCGGCGGGTTGCTGGCGTGGATGGGATTGATCCCGCTGTTCGACCTCGTCGCCGGCGGCTGGCTCGGCAACGCGCTGGGATTGCCCTCCGATCTAGCGACGCAAACGGCGCAGCAGATTTGGAGCACACAGGTGCGGTTCGTCGGCGCCGGCGCCGTGGCCTGCGGCGGCCTGTGGTCGATCGCGCGCGCGCTGCCGACCATGCAGCGCGCCGTCACGTCCCTGCTCACCGCCGCGCGGGCTCGACATGCCGCGCACCCGATACGCGTCGAGCGTGATTTGCCACCCGCCGTCGTGCTCGGCACCACGGCCGTGCTCGGCCTCGCCATGTGGCTCGTGCCGGCGTTCGAGATGCGCGCCGTCGAGGTGGTCCTGGCGTTGGTGTTCAGCTTCTTCTTCGTCGTCGTCTCCGGGCAGATCGTCGGCCTGGTCGGCACGACATCGCAGCCCATATCGGGCATGACGATCACCGCCCTGCTGGTCACCGCCGCGGTGCTGGCCGCGCTCGGCTATGACGGGCGCGCGGGCATCGGCGCTACGCTCACCGTGGCCGCAGTCGTGTGCACGGCGGCGGCGATGGCCGGCGACACGGTGCAGGACCTGAAATGCGGCGCGCTGGTCGGCGCGACACCGCGCGCCTTGGAGATCGGCCAAATGATTGGCGTGCTCGCGGCGGCGCTGCGCGCCGGCTGGCTGCTGTACCTGCTACACGCCGCCTACACGATCGGGTCACCGGCCTTGCCGGCGCCTCAAGCCAAGTTGATGGCGACGCTCGCCGAGGGCGTGATGCGCGGCCAGTTGCCATGGGCGCTGCTCGCCCTGGGAGCCGTACTGGCGGCAATCGTCGAGCTCAGCGGCGTGCCCAGCCTGCCGTTCGCGATCGGCCTTTATTTGCCGATCACGACCAGCGCGTCGCTCATCTTCGGCGGCCTGCTGGCAGCGCGCTGGCGGCGTCCGCAAAGCGACGACGACGCTTCCACCCTGTTCGCCTCCGGACTGATCGCCGGCGATGCGCTGCTCGGCGTCGTGTTTGCCGGACTGATCGTCGCCGGTTGGAGCGGCAGCATCGCGCTGCGCACGCCGGCGGCCGGCGGTTGGCTCGAGGCGCTGCTGACCATCCTCCCGTTCAGCGCATTGGCAGCGGTGCTCGCGGGTTACGCGCGGCGCGGTCGCGCCGTCTGAGGCGCTTCTGCGCAGCGCCGCGAACCTGATGCACAGCAGCCCGCGCCGCCGACGACCGTACAAAACGCGCGCGCGGAAGTCGTCGCGTCCGCGGCACTATGCCTGATAGCCCCTCCGACCGATGACCACGTCAGCCGATCTTCCGGCGCCGGCCGCCAACGTCGAGCAGCGCGCGGTCGTGATGCACGGCATCGCGGTGATCCTGTGCAGCTCGGTCCTGCTCGGTGCGATGGCGGTTTGCGTGCGCGTGGCCACGGCCGAGATGCCTGCCGGACAAGTGGCCTTCGTGCGCTTTATCGGCTCGCTGCTGGTGTTGCTGGCGCTGCGCGGCGGGCGCAGCCTGCGCCCGAACGGCTTGTTGCCGCCGGTGCTCCTGCGCGGCTTGCTCGGCGGCGGCGCAATCCTGATCTACTACCACGCCATCAGCACCGCCGGCGCCGGGCTCGCCACCCTGCTGCACTGCACCTATCCGATCTGGACGACGATCGTCGCGACGGCGTTCCTTGGCGAGCGTTTCAACGGCCGCCTCGCAGTCGCGCTGGCGCTGTTCGTCGGCGGCATCGCCATCGTCGTCGGCCCCGGCGCCAACCTCGGGAACGCGTCGACGACGGGGGCGCTGAGCGCGCTGTGCTCTTCAGTGCTGGCCGGCAGCGCCGTGGCGACAGCCCGGCAGCTGCGCCTCAGCGAGACCGCCTACCTCGTGACAACGTACTTCATGGCCGTCGGCGCGCTGCTCACTGCACCGGCACTGCTCGCCGGTCTGCCCGCCCTCACGCCCCACCTACAGGTCGCGTTGGCCGGGGTGGTACTGACCTCCGTCGCCGGCCAAATGCTGCTGCATCATGGCCTCGGCTTCGCGCCGGCGACGCAAGCCAGCATCGCCGCCGCCACCAGCGTCGTGTCGGCCGCCGGCTTCGAGTCGCTGTTCCTCGGCGCCACCCTCAGCTCGCACACCCTGGTCGGCGCCGCCGTGCTGGTGTGCGCGGTCGGACTCGCGGTCAGTCGGCGCTGACCACCGGCCCTGTCCTTCAACGGCACGACGGTCTCGACACCGCGCGCAAGACCGCATCGGCGACGGCGTCGCTGGCGGCCTGCTGCAACGCGATCGCATGCATCATCGACGTGGGTTGCGTCGACGCGGTCCCGGTAGCCAGCACGAAGAGCGCGTCGCCGTCGACCCGCGTGTGCACCGGGCGAATGGTGCGCGCCAACCCGTCGTGCGCCGTCGCCGCGAGCGCGGTCGCATCCTCGCGCGTCAATGACGCATCGGTCACGATGACACCGATCGTCGTGTTGCCGAACGGCGTCGAGCCGGCGCCGGCGAGCCATGCAGCCATCGGCTCGAAGCCGCGCCCGCGTCGCGCCCGCACGCCGGCGACGACGGCGCCGCTCGAAGGATCCACCACTTCGCCGAATGCATTGACCGCGACGATCGCTTCGACGCGCACGCCCCCGACCTGGCGGCGCGCGATACCGACACCGCCCGG
>Ga0265314_10001015_pt1 | contig 32803 bp, 31 predicted proteins | sample 4126metaG_FD_203106 | JGI IMG/M metagenome (GOLD analysis project Ga0265314, IMG submission 203106) | Rhizosphere microbial communities from Carex aquatilis grown in University of Washington, Seatle, WA, United States - 4-1-26 metaG | ecosystem: Host-associated > Plants > Roots > Rhizosphere >...
GAGAAGTCAAGATCCAGTGTAATCAGAACGCGATGTTCACGTTGGATCGCGTCGGCGATTGTGGCATCGTCGGCGCCTGCGAGACTTTCTTGCTGAACGGTCTCTGCGTCGAAACCGTGACTCCGCAGAAGCTCGGCAGCATCTTGCGGGAGATTTTCGTCGATCTTGAATGTCACGCGCCGATTTCGAGCGGTAGAGCGACGGTGCCTTCGCGAGCAAGTTCGGCTGCGTAGGCGAGTGCGGCATCTATATCCGCGTCGGTCAATCCGGGATAGCTGGCAATGATCTCGGCGCGTTTGACGCCGACCGCGAGGTTGTCGAGGACGACGGACACCATGACTCGCGTGCCGCGGATGCAGGGACGGCCGTGACAAATATTGGGGTTCACGGAGATGCGGTCGCGCCAATCCTTCATGACTTGATTGTATTCGCTTTACAGGCTAGCCTGCGAACCCCTACAATCGCTAGGTAGAACCTCCCGTTCGCGCGATCTGCATGAACATTTCCGTGAAAAGTGAATACGCTTTGCTGGCGGTCTTCGACCTCGCGCTGCAGCCGCCGGGGGAGCCGGTGAAGATTGCCGACGTGGCGCGGAGGCAGAAGATTCCGCAGAAGTTTTTGGAGTTGATTCTGGCGAGCCTTAAGCAAGGCGGGTTCGTTGAATCGCGGCGCGGGGCGGAGGGCGGGTACCGGCTGGCTAAGCCTGCTAACGAAATCAACGTGGGCGAGGTTTTGCGGTTTGTGGAAGATGGGAAGCAGACGAAACGCGACGCGGCGAATCCGTTTCAGCCGATTTGGAAACAGGTGGACGAAGCGGTCGCGGGGATCCTCGATCACACCACGTTTGCGGAGCTGGCGCGGAACTGGCAGAAATCGCAGACGCGCTACGTGGCAAACTGGGACATCTGAACATGATTTTTCCTGACAATTCATTTAGCATCGGGCGGACGCCGCTGATCCGGCTGAACCGCGTTACTGATGGCGCGCAGGCTAGCGTCATCGCCAAGATCGAAGGGCGCAATCCGGCTTATTCGGTGAAGTGCCGCATTGGCGCGGCTATGATCTGGGACGCGGAGCGAAGAGGCTTACTCAAGCCTGGGCGCGAGCTGATCGAGCCCACTAGCGGCAACACTGGGATCGCGCTGGCATTCGTGGGCGCGGCGCGCGGGTATCCGGTCACGCTGCTAATGCCGGAGACGATGTCGTTGGAGCGGCGCGCGGTGCTGAAGCTGCTGGGCGCGAAGATCATTTTGACGGACGGCGCGCTGGGGATGGGGGCGTCGATCGAGCGCGCGGAGCAGATGGTGGCGGCGGAGCCGAATCGCTGGGTGCTGCTGCAGCAGTTTCAGAATCCGGCGAATCCGGATATTCATTTCAAGACTACCGGTCCGGAGATTTGGGATGACACGCACGGGCAGGTGGACGCGTTCGTGGCGGGGATCGGCACGGGTGGGACGATTACTGGAGTCTCGCGCTACATCAAGCTTGAAAAAAAGAAAGCGATTTTGTCGGTGGGAGTGGAGCCGCGGGGCAGCGCGGTGATCAGCCAGACGCTAGCGGGGAAGCCGCTGGAGCCGGGACCGCATGGGATTCAGGGGATCGGGGCGGGGTTCATTCCGGGCACGTTGGATTTGAAGATGGTGGACCGGGTGGAACAGGTCACCGACGAGCAAGCGATCGAAATGGCGCGGCGGCTGGCGAAAGAAGAAGGGATCTTGTGCGGGATCTCCTGCGGCGCGGCGGTGGCGGCGGCGGTGAAGCTGGCGCATGAGCCCGCGATGAAGGGCAAGATGATCGTGGTGATTCTGCCGGATTCGGGCGAGCGCTATTTGAGCTCGGCGCTGGTGGACGATCTGGATTGATTTTTTGGGAAAGAAAAAGCGGGCGCCGTTTGGGTGATAAGGGGTGATTGGCGCCCGCTGTCGTAACGGGGATTTAATTACTTATAAGAACGTTACCTGCGGCTTCGAGGTTACGGGGTTTCCAAAAAATATTACACAGGTGAACGCCTATCCCATCTTGCTTTGCCATTCGGCATAAAGCGTTCCCTTGAGTTGCTTCAATGAAGCGTTTCAATACAGCAAATAAGGGCGGCGGCGCTCTTCGAATTTCTGTACTGGCTCACGGGTGCGCTCCTCGATGTTGCCGGGGGCGGCGCCGGATTTGAGCGCGTCGACGATTTCGCGGCTGCCGATTAAGAAGCGGCAGGCTTCGAAATTGATCTTGCCGGGGTAGAGGCGCTGCAAGGCGTAAGCGACGTCAAGGCCGAAGCGCACAGAGTTCAACTGTTCGCGATTCAGGATGACGAAGCGGACACCTTCGATGGTTTTGCCGGCGAAGGGGCCGGAGGACGGCTGGAATTTGGTGGGGTAGACGCGGACGCCGGGGAGGACCCAGTTGTTTAAGAACTGCGCTAGTTCGACGCCATGGATCCAATCGGCTCCGATTTGTTCGAAGGGGGCATCGGTGCCGCGGCCTACGGAATAGTTGGGCGAGGCTTCCAGAAGAGCCAGTCCATCGTAGAGAGCGGCGGCGTTGAGGCTGCGCAGGTTGGGGGACGGATCGATCCAAGGGAGGGCTGTGGAATCGAACCAGTCACTGCGCTGCCAGTTCTTCATTTTGACTACGTGGAGGTCGGCGTTGAAGTGGCGCTCGGCGTTGGCCATGGTGGCTAGTTCGCCTAGCGTCAAGCCGTGACGCACGGGCATGGTGAAGCAGCCGGTGAAGCTGTGCAGGTTGTCGTCTAGCAGCGGACCTTCGATGTGGACACCCGTGACGGGATTGGGGCGGTCTAGCACGTAGAAGGGGAGCTTGGCTTTCGCGGCGTCTTCTAGGGCGTAGAGCATGGTGCAGGAATAGGTATAGAAGCGCGCGCCGGCGTCTTGGATATCGAAGACCAGAACGTCGACGTCGCGGAGCATGGCGGGCGTGAGACGATTGCGCCCGTCGTTGTATAGGCTGCGGACGGGGAGGCCGGTTGCGGCGTCTTTGTCGTCCGCTATGTCGCTCCGGTCCTCTTTACCCGTTAGGCCGTGTTCGGGTGAAAAGATCGCGCTGAGTTTGACGCCGGCGGCGCGCATGGCGTCGATGTTGCGCTGGCCGGTGCGGTCGAGTCCGCTGTGATTGGTGATGAGGCCTACGCGCTTGCCGGAGAGTTCGGCGAAGTTGGCGGCTTCGAGGACGTCGAGTCCGGTGAGGACTTGGTGATTGGGCGCGGTCATGCGGCGGACGCCGGCGGCTTCTAACGTTTCGTAAAAGGGCGCGGGGCCTGGCACACCGACTGCGGCGGCTACTATGGTGGCGATTTTCGAGCGCAGGGGATTTAGATTCTTGCCGCCTTTGGGATGGACTGAGTTCGTCATCAGGATGATGTAGGTTTTGGAAGCAGGATCGATCCATAGCGATGGTCCGGTGAAGCCGGTGTGGCCGTAGGAGCCGACGGGGAACAATTCGCCGCGGGGGGCGGAGTAGCCGGAATCGATGTCCCAACCTAGGCCGCGCAGGATGGGCTGATCGGGCGGTGAGTTGGGCGTTGTGAATTTTTTCACGGTTAGCGGGGAAACAAACTTGTCTCCGCTGTCGAGCATCATCTGCGCATACTTTGCTAGATCGGCGGCTGTCGAGAAGACGCCAGCGTGTCCGGCTACGCCGCCCATGTAGCGGGCGGTGGGGTCGTGCACTACGCCGCGGAAGGGGGCGCCGGTCGCGGGGTCGATTTCTGTTGGGGCGATGCGTGGGGATGGGGCGGGGTGAAAAGATGTCTCGCGCATTCCTAGCGGTGCGAAGACGGCTTCGCGCGCGTATTCGTCTAAGGGCTTGCCGCTTAGGCGGTGCACGATTTCGCCAAGCAACTCGAAGTTGATATCGCTATAGACGAAGCGGGTGGCGGGGGGCGAGGTGGGCTTTTCGATGAGGGCGCGGCGAATACCGGTGTCGTAGCCGGTCCAGGGCGGGTCGAGGTTGAGATCGGGCGGGAGGCCGGAGAAGTGCGTTAGGAGATCGCGCACGGTGATGTCGCTGCGGCCGCCTTGGAAGTCCGGCAGGTAAGCGGTGACGGGATCGTTGATGCGCAGCTTGCCTTGTTCGAAGAGCTTCATGAGGGACGGTGTGGTGGCGACAACTTTGGTGAGCGACGCGATGTCGAAGATGGTGTCGGCGGTCATGGGCTCGCGCTGAGGGACTAGTGCGCGACTGCCGTAGGCTTTGCGGTGGACGATCTTGCCGTCGTGTCCGATGATCAGCACGGCACCGGGAATCAGGCCGTCGCGCACGGCTCCTTCGACTATGGCGTCGAGTGTGGGCGATGCGGAAAAGGTCTCCTGCGCCGGCGCTGCTGGCATGAACAGGATTGCGATTCCGAGCCAGGCCCACTTCATAGAGCGCGTTTCGATAATGCTTCGAGGAGCTCTCCGAGTTTGAAATCCATGGCGGTGATGCCGCCGGCGTCGTGGGTGTTGAGATCGACGATCACCTTGTTATAGACGTTGAACCACTCGGGATGGTGGTCCATTTTGTTGATGCCGGGGACGGCGGAGTGCATGAACTTCATGGCGTGCTTGAAGTCGGGGAACTTGTATTCGCGATGCAACTTGCCGGCTTTCACTTTCCAGCCGTCGAGTTTGGGCAGCGCGGCTTTGATTTCGGCGGCCGTCATTTTCTTGCGCATTTAGGCTCTCCCATAGATTGGAATGACTGCGCCACTGGTGTCGGCGGCGGCGTCCGATGCTAGAAACACTAGCAGCTTGGCGATGGATTGCGGCGCTACCCAACGCGTAAAATCCGCTTTCGGCATGGCGGCGCGATTGGCGGGGGTGTCGATGGTGGAGGGCAGGACCACGTTGGCGGTTACGCCGAACTTTTGGCCTTCGGCGGCGACGGTCTTTATCAGCGCTACTAGCGCGGCTTTCGAGACTGCGTAAGCTGCGAAGTTCGGGGAAGGCTCGACGGCCGCGCGCGTTCCTATGGCTACGATGTGTCCGCGACCGGCGGCGTGCATGGGCTTGAGGGCGGCGCGGATGCAACAGAAGGCGGCGCGCAGGTTGACGTTCATCATGCTGTCCCAGGTTTCGTCGGTGGTTTCGGCTACGGGCGATCCGCCGGCGAAGCCGCCCACCAGGTGCACCAGGGCGTCGATGGGGCCGTGTTCGAGGGCTTGTTTCACCATGGATTCGCAGCCGGCTTCGGTGGTTACGTCGGCGGAGATGGTGGTGAAGGACGCGGGCTGTTTCCAGGCGAGGGCCACGCCGATTACTTTCGCGCCGGTGGCTAGGAATTCCTGGCACACTGCGGTGCCTAGGCCTCCGTTGGCGCCGGTGATGAGGACGTTCATAGGCTCACTATACGTCAAGTCCAACGGCGCGCATTAGCTCTAGGGCGTTGCTGCGTTCGACGACGCCGTCGCGCAGGTGATAGTCGAAATGGATTTCGCCGTTTTCGATGTGATCTTCGAAGTGGACGTTGCGGGCGCGGTTGCCGAGGGTCGCGGTGATCTCGGCTAGCGCGAGGTCGTGCGTGGTTACAAGTCCGATTGCCCCACGTTCGACCAGGCCTTGAATGACTGCGGCGGCTCCGATGCGGCGGTCGTGGGAGTTGGTGCCGCTTAGGAGTTCGTCTAGTAAGAAGAGTGTTGGCTGGCCGGCGCGCGCTAAGTCGACGATGTCGCGGAGGCGGCTGATTTCGGCGTAGAAGCGGGATTTGTTGTCGGCTAGGGAATCGTTGACGCGGATGGAGGCACCGATGCGTAACGGGGAAACTTTGAGGTGAGCGCAGCAGACGGGCGCTCCGGCCCAGGCTAGGGCGGCGTTTAAGCCGACGGCTCGGAGTAGTGTGCTTTTGCCGGACATGTTCGAGCCGCTTACGATCCAGAGGGCGCAGGTGCTGTCTAGCTTCACATCGTTGCCTATGGCGTGGTCGCGCGGGATGAGGGGGTGGCGGACGTCGGTTCCATCGAAGAGCGGGGCGGGCTCGGATACTAGTTCGGGGAAGACGGCGTCGGGGCGCTCGTAGGCGAAGGTGGCGAGGGAGCATAGTGCTTCGAACTCGCCGACGGCCGCTACCCATTCGCCGATGTGCGGGCCGCAATCCTGACGCCATTTTTCGATGGCCATGGTGAATTGGGGGATCCAGACTAGCGGCGCGGCTAGCAGGCGGAAGAATTGGTTGCGGGCCGAGTCCAGGTATTCGACGTTGCGTTCGAGGCGGCGGATTTCGGCGGAGGCAGTTAGGCCATGGAGGTCTAGCGCGTGGGTTAGCTGCTGAAGGCGTGGCGATTGGAAGGGTTCTTTTTCTAAGCGCTCTAGCAGGAGGTGCACTAATTTCAGTTCGCGGGCAGGGGTGGAGACTAACGTGGCGACATTGCGCACGCTGTCGCGGACTACTAATCCGAAGATTAATTCGGCCAGGACTACGGCTAAAAACGGGCGCAGGCTCAGGACTTGGGAGAGGAAGAGGACGAACGTCGTGACCGCTGCGCAGGCTAGCAACAGGGCGATCCAACGCGCGCCGGGGAAAAAGTGGACGGCGGGGCGCTGGCCCCAGGTCTTCATGGCTTGATCGTCGATGGCGGTGCGGATGTCTTCGCCCATGAGGGCGATGTCTTCACGGAGGTCGAGGCGTTCGCGTAGTTCGGTGACGGCGGCTTGGCGCGCTTTCACGATTTCTGGCGGGGCGGGGGCGAGGAGCCACTCGGCCAGCATGCGGTCGCCGGTGGCGGTGCGGGAGGTGGAGAGCAGTTCGAAGGCGGAGCCGGGGCCTAGTAGGTCTAGATCGTCGGCGTAGAGATGTTTGGGATCGCGGAAGGCTTCGCCGTTGTGTCCTTTGCCGATCCAACGGTTTTCGATGCGGGCTAGGGCGCGGTCGTAATAGGCGGTGCCGCGTAGGGCCGCGTCGCGTTGTTTGTCGGCGCGGTCGTGGAGGATCGCTAAAACTATAAAGACGATTAGGGGGAGCAGCAGCCACCAGGGCGAGAGTGCTCCGGCTCCGATGGCTAGCGCGGCGATTACTACCGCGGCTAGGCCGGTGATGAGGCGCGCGTTGCCTAGTTGGCGCGAGCGGTGTTCACTTTTTGTATGTTGGGTGCGCCAGCGGTCGGCGCGGGCGCGATATTCATCTAAGGGCGTGGGCACTGGGGTCCCTTCAATTGTATGCTGGTGTTTCCATGCTGCCGCGCTTGCGAGTGACGCTCGATTTTATGCCTTCGCCGTTCGAGGATAAACCTGGACTGGTGATTCGCGATCCGTTCCATTTTTCGGACGCTACGTTGATCGTGCCGCCGGGGCTGGTCGCGTGCCTGGAGTATTTCGACGGGCAGCACAATGCGCTCGATTTGCGGGCGCATCTGGTGCAGATCACAGGCGACTTGCAGGCGGGCGATCTGGAGAGCAATCTTTTGAGTGCGCTCAGCGAGGCGGGATTTCTGGAGGATGAAACTTTTCAGAGGCGGCGGGACGAAGCGGAGCGGGCGTTTGCGGAGGCTCCTCTGCGGAAGCCGGCTCACGCGGGGACGGGGTATCCGGGCGAGGCTAGCGAATTGCACGCGACATTTGATGAGTATTTGAGCGGGGCCAAATCGAACGGAGCTGCCAAGGGACGGGTGCTGGCGATTGCGGCTCCGCATGTGAGTCCGTTTGGCGGCGTGGAGGCTTATCGGGCAGCTTATTCGGCGTTGACTCCGGCGGATGCGGATCGGACTTTTGTGATTCTGGGAACGTCGCATTATGGGCATCCGGACAGGTTGGGGCTTACTCGCAAACCGTTCGTTACGCCTTATGGGGAGGCGGTTACCGATACGAAGTTGGTGGATGAGTTGGAAGGAAAGCTCGGCGCGGCGGCGATGGTGGAGGATTACTGTCACGCGATCGAGCATTCGATCGAATTTCAAGTGGTGTTTTTGCAGCATCTGTTTGGGCCGAGCATCCGTATTCTGCCGGTGTTGTGCGGTTCCTATCTGCGGAGCATTTACGAGGGTGGGCTGCCGGAGGACGATGAGGGTGTCCGGCGCATTTTAGGAACGCTGGGGGAGATCGGGGCGCGCGAGGACGGGAAATTGCTGTGGGTGCTGGGCGTCGATATGGCGCACATGGGGCAGCGGTATGGCGATCGCATCACGGCGATTGCGGGGCGCGATGAGATGGCGGAGGTGGAGCAGCGGGATCGGGTCCGGATTGAGCGGATGGAATCTGGGGACGCGCACGGGTTTTGGGATTTGGTGCAGCAGAAGCAGGACGATTTGAAATGGTGCGGGTCGGCGCCGATTTATACATTTCTGAAGGCTGTGCCGCAGGCGCGCGGGGAGTTGCTGGGGTATCAGCAGTGGAACATCGATGAAGCGAGTGTGGTGAGCTTCGCGGGCATGCGATTTCACTCGGCTTGAGGCGCGCATATTACAATCACGGTGAGTGCGCATCACCATTTCCAAAGAAAATTACCTGAAGGCTATCGCGGAGGCGGAGGGCGAGGGCGAGGTTGTCATCGCGGCTACGCTGGCGCGCTGGCTGCAGGTTTCGCCGCCGGCGGTCACTATGGCGATCCGGCGGTTGAAGCGCGATGGGTTGATTCGTGTTACCGCTGCGGGGGAAATTACGCTGGCGCGCGAGGGGCGCGAGATCGCCAATCGTGTGATGAACCGGCATCATTTGATCGAGCGCATGCTCACCGAAATTTTCGGCATGGAGTGGTACAAGGTTCACGAGGAAGCGGAGCAGATGGAGCATGCGGTTTCCGCGGATTTCGAGGACAGGCTGCGGGAGAAGCTGGGCGAAGACGAGTCGTGTCCGCACGGGAATCGGGTGGGCATGGATCGTCCGCAGGACCGGCGGGAGCGGGGGTGGAAGCCGCTGGATGAAATTTCAGAGCGCGGGGTGGCGCAGGTCACTAGCGTTTTCGAGCGGGACCGAAGGCTGCTGGAATATCTGGACGGGCTGGGGATCCGGCCGGGCGTGAAGTTGAAAATGGTGTCGCGTAATTACGATGAAACGTTGACGTTGAAGGTGGGCGGGAAGTCGGTGCAACTGGGGCGGCCAGCCGCTACTAAGGTGTGGATCACACAAGCGCCAGCGCTTTGAAGTAGGCGACGGTCTCGCGCAGGCCGTCGGCGAGGAGAACTTTCGGTTCCCAACCTAAGACGCGTTTGGCTTTGGTAATGTCGGGGCGGCGCTTTTTGGGATCGTCCGAGGGGAGGGGCTCGTGGACGATGGGGAGGTTCGAGCCCATCAGCTCGCGGATGCGTTCGGCGAATTCTAGAATCGTCAACTCTGCCGGGTTGCCCAAGTTGACGGGCAGGCGTTCTTCGGAGGACGCGAGGCGCACCAGGCCGTCGACCATGTCCGAAACATAACAGAAGCTGCGTGTTTGGGTGCCGTCCCCGAAGATGGTTAGCGGCTGTCCTTGCAGCGCTTGGTCGAGGAACGCGGGGACTACACGGCCGTCCTTCAAGGCCATGCGCGGGCCGTAGGTGTTGAATATGCGCGCGATGTTGGTGCGGACGTTGTGAGTGCGGTGATAAGCCATGGTCATGGCTTCGGCGTAGCGCTTGCTCTCGTCGTAGCAGGAGCGCGGCCCCACGGGATTTACGTTTCCCCAATAGGTTTCTGTTTGCGGATGTTCGAGGGGGTCGCCGTAGCATTCTGAGGTGGAGGTGATGAGGAAACGGGCGCTGTCGCGACGGGCGATTTCTAGCATGTTGCGGGTGGCGGTGGATCCGGATTCTAGAGTTTCGATGGGGTGCGCCAGATATTCTTTGGGGCTGGCTAGCGACGCGAGGTGCCAGACGTGATCGAAGCGGCCGGGGATGTCGATAGGGCGCGTTACGTCGAATTCGAGGAAGCGGAAGTGCGGGTGCTTCGCAAGATGCGCCAGATTGCGGCGCGCGCCGGTGATCAAATTATCCAGGCCGATGACGCTGTGGCCGTCCGCCAGTAAACGGTCGCACAAGTGCGAGCCGATGAAACCGGCGGCCCCCGAAACCAAGTGTTCCATCTTTTAGATCTTAACGTCCGCGGGAATGCGCATGCTACTTTTGAGAAAGTGCCGCGTTTCTCCCCTTTCGAAATTATTGTGTTTTTGGTGCTGCTGACGGCGTCGGCCGGCGGGTTCTTGGTGCGCTTTGGCAGAGTGATGCGCAAGATCTACCAAGCGAAGCCGGATGCGGACTTCAAGCTGGGGTCAGTGGGGAAACGCGTGTGGGATTTCGTTTCCGAGGTCCTGCTGCAAAGCAAAGTGATTCGCGAGCGGCCGCTGCCGGGGATCGCTCACGCTTTTGTTTTCTGGGGATTTTGCGCGTTTGCGCTGATTACGCTGAACCATTTCGCCATGGGCGTCAACGTGGCGTTGCTGGAGCGCGACAGTTGGGTTGGCGCGTTCTATTTCTTGTTTGCCGGGGCGTTCGCGGTGGCTGTGGCGGTGTCGATCGCGGGGCTCTTCGTCAGGCGCTTTCTGGTGAGGCCGCGCTGGTTGGGAGCGAAAGTTTCCAAAGAGTCGGGCGTGATTGCGGTGCTGATCTTTGTGTTGATGGTCACGTATCTGGCGACTTTTTGGTATGGAGATAGCAAGGCGCTGTGGTGGGCGCATACGCTGGCGCTGCTGATATTTCTGCCGCTGATTCCGCATACCAAGCATTTGCATCTGGTGTTGAGTCCGGTCACGGTGTTTCTTTCGCGCGGGGAGTTTTCGCACATTCCGCCGCTGGCGGGGGATGAAGATTTTGGGCTCGACACGGGGAAGGATCTGACGCGGATTTTGGCGCTGCAGGCTTATTCTTGTGTCGAGTGCGGGCGCTGTACGCAGCATTGTCCGGCGGCGAATACGGGGAAGGTTCTGGATCCCAAGAAAATTGCGCTGGGGGTGCGGGATTACTTGAACGATTTCGGCGCGGGGTCTGAGGAGCCGCTGCTGGGCGAATATCTTTCGCAGGAGGCGGTGTTTCAGTGCACGACTTGCGGGGCGTGCGAGTTTCAGTGTCCGGTGGGAATCGAGCATTTGCCGATTATTATTGGGCTGCGGCGGGGGGCGGTGAATACGGGCAAGTGGGAAGACGAGTACGGGACCAAGCTGTTCTTGGCGCTGGAGCGGAATGGGAATGCGCTGGGCTTCAGCACTACGGAGCGCGACAAATTTATTCAGAAGCAGCAGTTCCCGATCTTCGATGGGACGCAGGAATATTGTTTGTGGCTGGGGTGCATGGGGGCTTACGATCCACAGGGGCGGGAGATTGTGGCGTCGTTTGCGCGGGTAATGGCGCATCTGGGAACTACGTTTGGCGTGCTCAAAAAAGAAAAGTGCACGGGGGATCCGGCGCGGCGGCTGGGAAACGATCTGGTGTTTCAGCAGCTGGCGGAACAGAATCTGGAAACGCTGACGCAGGCTAAGGTGACGAAAATCGTTTCGATTTGTCCGCATTGCGTGCGTACGATTTCTACTGACTGGAAAGAGTTTGGTCTGGCGCCGGAGATTGAGCATCACAGCGAGTTCATGGCTCGGCATCAGGAGCGGCTGCCGCGAGCCGACACGGGCGACAAGATCGTTTATCACGATCCTTGTTATCTGGGGCGCTATCGCGGGACTTACGATCAGCCGCGCGCAGTGCTGGCGAGGTCTGGAGAGGTGATCGATCCGCCGCGGTCGCGCGAACGGAGTTTTTGTTGCGGGGCTGGGGGCGGGCTGGCATTCCTCGGCGAGGAGACCGGAGAACGCATCAGCCACAATCGGGCGCAGGAACTGGTGGCTACCGGCGCGAACGTGGTGGGCACGGCTTGTCCGTTCTGCAATACGATGTTTCGCGATGCGCTGGCGGCGGGGACTAGCGCGGGGGCGGCTCCGAAATTGTTGGACATTGCGCAGATCGCGGCGGCTTCCCTACCGGCTGCACGCATACCTGCCGAATAAAGATATCCTAAGGGCGATGCGGACCGTCGTCACATTCGCGCTGTTTTGTTTGCTCGCGAAGGCTGAGGGCAAACTGGCGGCTAAGCCTGCGCCCAAAGTTACCAGTGAGCAGCGCGCGGCGCAAGCGATGCTGCGCCCGCTCAGCTTGCGCGATCGCGTGGGACAGCTGGTGATGGGCGCTTATTATGGGGACGCTCCCGGGGCGCGGACTAAAGAATCGATAAAGTTCCGGCATTGGGTTAAGGACCTGCATATCGGCGGGTTCATCATGGTGAACCGCGTGCAAAACGGTCTGGCGCGGACGGCGGAGCCGCATACCATGGCGCTGTTTTTTAATCAGATGCAGAAGCTGTCGAAGACTCCGCTGCTGATCGGGGCGGATTTCGAGCGCGGGTCATCGATGCGGGTTAGTGATACGGTGCGTTATCCGTTCAACATGGCTTACGCTGCGGCGCGTGACCCGGACGCTTCGCGGGCGGAGGGAGCGGCGACGGCGCGTGAGGCGCGGGCGCTGGGAGTGCAGTGGGTGTTTGCTCCGGATGCCGACGTGAATAATAATCCGCTGAATCCGGTGATCAACATTCGCTCTTATGGTGAGAATCCGGATGAAGTTTCGGAGCATGTGGCGTCTTATATCGACGGGGCGCATTCCGATCCGAAAAACATCGTGCTGGTTTCGGCGAAACATTTTCCGGGGCATGGCGATACCAACATCGACAGCCATTTGGATCTGGCGCGTCTGGATGCCACGCGCGAGCACATGAATGACGTGGAATTAAAACCGTTTGAGGCGGCGATCAATCATGGCGTGGATTCCATCATGACGGCGCACATGACGGTGCCCGCTATTGAACCGAATGAGATTCCGGCTACGGTTTCGGCGCGGGTGCTCACGGGACTGCTGCGCGAGGACCTGGGATTCAAGGGGCTGGTGGTGACGGACGCCATGGATATGGCGGGGCTTACGAAACAATTTAATACGGGCGAGGCTTCGGTGCGCGCGATTGAAGCGGGCGCGGATGTGCTGCTGATGCCGGCTGATCCTGGGGCGTCCGTTCGAGCGTTGATGGCGGCTGTCGCGCAGGGCCGGATCTCGCGGCAGCGCATCGATCAGAGCGCGCTGCGGGTGCTCGAAGCCAAGGTACGGGTGGGATTGCCGAAGAGGAAGATTGTCGATCTAGATGCGATCAGCGACGCGCTGGATCTGGATGAAGAAGCCAGTCGCGCGCAGGATGTGGCGGACCGTGCGCTGACGCTGGTGAAGAATGACGGCGGGGTGGTGCCATTGTTCGCTCCCAATCAGGCGTGCCTGGTGGTGTCGGCGGGGGTGCGTCTGTCGACTTTTGGGCAGCGACTGGCGCAGGAGTTTCGCAAGCGGGCTCCGCAGGCGCGGGTGGCGTTTGTCGATAACTCGCTGCCGCTGGCGGCGCTGGACGCGGTGATCGGAGATGTGTCGGTGTGTTCGGCGCTGGTGTTTGCTACCTTCACGACAAATCCGATACTGGGCGGCGATCTACCGGCTTATCTGGAGAAGTTATCGCAGGGGTCGACGCCGGTGGCGCTGGTATCGTTTGGCAATCCTTATTTGCTCTCGGGATTTCCCAAAGTGAACGGATATCTGGCGGCGTTCAGCACGGCTACGCCGTCCGAAATTTCGGTGGTGAAGGCGCTGATGGGCGAGATCCCGATTACTGGGCACTTGCCTGTGACGATTCCGAACTTCGCACAGTACGGCGAAGGGATTCAGTTGCCGGCTAAAACGAAATCCGCTCCAGCAGCGAATTGAGTTCGGCGTCGAGCGCGGACTTTTTCTTGCGCAAATCGCTTTGAGTATCGCGCAGGGCGGCTAGTTTGGTTTCGGCTGCTGCTAGCTGGCGCGCGTAGGTTTGCACTTGATCCTGCTGGCCGCTGACGCGATTCAGGCTCTCGATGTTGCTGCGCAGGCGGGTCTGATCCTGAGTGAGGCTGGTAACGTCGGCTTCGGCCTGGCGGATGGCAGTGTCGTTGGTGGAAATCTCGCGCTTTTTTTGGGCGATTTGATCGAGCTGGCGGCGCGCGTTTTCGTTTAGGGATTTGTTTTGGATGTAGACGGCGAGGACGTCGGGAGTCAGATTAGTGACGGAGAGCGATTCGTCGTAGACGTGTTCTTCGCGCACGGGGAACGTTTGGGTGTCGGAGGCGGCGAGCTTGACTTCGAAGCGATAGGCGTTGGGAGTGGTTTCGCTGGGCTTGCGTTCCATGAGGGTGTAGCCGGGACGCTGGGTGTGTTCGATGACTAGCGTCTTGGCTTTAGCGTCGACGTTCTTGATGGTGTAGGTTTTGGTTTCCTGCAGGGCGGAGTGGGTGGTGAGGATGCCGCGCTGGAAATGGATTTCGCGGACTACAGCTTGCGAGGAATCGAAGGCGGTGGTGACGCGGGTGCCGAGATCGACGCCGTAGCTGATGAGGCGCTTGTCGCTCATGGGGAGGGTTTCGACGAGAGCTTCTCCGGCGTAAGATCCGGCGTCATAGACAGTGATGGGGCCGCCATCGAGGGTTTTGCCGGTGTTGTTGGTGAGCTCGGCGGCGTCGCGCGGGTTTAGGCCGTAGCTTTCTGAATACACGAGGAGTTTGCGGGCTCCGATTTTCTGTTGCAGGAAGGGAAGCATGGCGGATTCGCCTTGTTTGACGGTGACGGGGGCGGCGAAGCTGTACTCGAAGAGTTCGCCGGCTTGACGGGTATCGGCTGTGGCGGCGAACGAGGAAGGCATTACGAAGGCGCGCCCGCTACCAACCCCGCCCCCAGATCCTCCGGCGATCTGGGCCCGCGCGGCGGGTGGCGGCGGTGGCGCCGCGGCGAGCGCATCTTTGGCAACTGCTTCCATCGCTCCTTGATAGACGATCGGGGCGGCGGCCTGATTCTCGGCTAGCTCCGCGAAGGGGCGTCGGATGTAGCGCGGCTCGTAGAGTCTGGTGATGAAGGACACGGGCTTGCCGGAGACTACGGCTAGGCGCACGTTGTTCCAGTCGTCGCCGGAGGTGTTGTCGATGATGGCCCAGCCTTCGAGGGTGGGCTCGCCGGCGGCGCCGAACATGAGGCGGTAGCTGGATTTCCACACTGGGGCGGGCGTCATGTAGCTGGCGATTAATTGGCGCGCGCCGGAACTGACGGCGTCGATGTAGACGCTGCGGCGGTCGCGGGCGTGCGATTGGTTCAATACTGTCAGGTAGGCGGCTAACTGGCTTTGCTGTTTAGGATCACTCAATTTGACGGCGCTGGCGGCGCCCAGATCGAAGCTGCGGATGTCGCCGGAGTCCATGAGCAGTACCAGTACTTCGTGCTGCGAAGGGCGATCCTTGTCGGACTGCTCGACCACGCGGGCGCTGATGATGATGCCCGCGGCATCGCCGGCACCGAGCTTCAATTCGATGCGCGCGCCCTTCATTTGATCGAGAAACGCGGCGAGGGAGGCGCCGGCGCCCAGCTGGAAGGGGAAATCGGCGAGGCGCTTCTCCAGGGGATCGCTCGAATCGTAGCGCACGCCGTTGACTTTGCCGCCATTGCGGTCTGTAACGGTGAGCGACTTGAGGACATCGTTCATATCGTCGGGCTTGAAATCCAGGCGCGCGGTCTCGCCGGGCTTGAGTTCGCCGGAGCGTTCGAGATGAGCCACGCCATGTTTATAGAGCGTCACTTCGGTAATGGGAAGATCGGCCGCGGAGAGTACTGGAACGAGGATCCAAAGGGGCCAGATGCGCCAAAACATTTTCATAACCTCCTGTTTCCTGTGGACTTGACAGGGCAAGCGCCAGGCGTCAGACTCGGAAGAGTTATTGTCCATTTCAGTCTATCGGACGGGAGAAGCTAGCCTTGCATAGAAATTTGACGCCGGGTATGTGGAATAAGTTCCTGGGGCGGATGCTGGGCGGCGCGCTACTGGTGGCGGCGGCGTCGACGGCGGCCGGGCAGCAGGACAGTGTCGATTTAAGCACCTACCAAGGGCCGGGAATCATCAGCCCCGGCGCCGGAAACATCGGCCTGCGCAGCGGGGAACAAGTAAATCTGCGCTACTATGCAGGGGTTTCGGGAATCGTGGATACCAATCTGCAACCCTTCGTATCGGATGCGCAAGGCAATCTGATCCGCATCCACAATCTATACGGCGTCGATGTGAGCGGGGGGGCCTATGGCGTGCACCATTGGAAGCGCGCGCAACTGGGGCTGGACTACCGCGGCGATTATCGCCAGTATGCGAATTCGGACGCCTTAAACGGCAGCGATCAAAATTTGACGTTGGGCTACACGGCGCAGCTCTCGCGGCGCTGGACGCTGGATTTACGCGAGGCCGCGGGAACCGTTTCGATTGCGACCAGCCAACTGGCGAGCACGCCGGCCATCGACGGCACTGCGCTTATCACCCCGGCGTCGCTGCTGTTCGATTCGCGAACCACATTCCTGCAATCATCGGCGAATATGACGTATTTTCAATCGGCGCGCACATCTTTTACGTTCGGCGGATCGGGTTTTCTACAAGAACAAAAGGTTACGGGGCTTTCCAATTCTGGGGGATACACTTTCACGGGAAGCGTGCAGCGGCGGATTTCCAAGAACACTACGCTGGGCGCGACCTATACTTACTCGCATTTCGAGTTCCCAGTGTTTCACAGCAATTCGGATTCGAACGCCTACCAAGGCACCTTCGCCACCGCGCTGGGGCAATTCTGGACCTTTTCTCTGCAAGCGGGGGCGACGGTGACGGAGGTAAACAACCTGCTCACTTTTGCGTTGAGCCCGGAGCTGGCTGCCCTGTTCGGCCAGGCGAGCATCACCGAAAATGCGTACTCGCATACCATCTACCCCAGCGGTATGGCCACACTGGAACGCAAGTTCCGCCGCGCAGACCTGCGCTTCAATTACTACCGCGATCTGAATTCGGGGAATGGATCATCCGGCACCGCACGGCGGGAAAGCGCCAACGTGGCATTCAGTTATACGGGAATTCGCAAAGTGAATATCGGAGTGTATGGCGGCTATTACAATTTGGTATCGATCGGACAGAACACGGGAGCGTTCACAACCTATAACGGGTCGGCGGGCTTCACCTACACTCTGGGACACGGCGTCAGTGTGTCGGCACGGTACGATGTCAACAAGCAGATAATCGATATAGGACACTTCGACCGGGTAAGTACGCGCGCCACGCTGGGATTGATGTTCAGCCCGGGGAATCTTCCTTTGGCGCTGTGGTAGCGCGCTTGTCACCTATCAAATGGACTCCCCTTGCCTGCTGCTGGTGGACGATGAACCGGCGCTGGCGAACTTGCTGAAAAAATATCTGGAGCGGCTGGGGTATCAGGTGGACGCGTGCACGCATCCGGAGGCGGCGCTGAAGCTGCTGGACGAGAATCCGGGGCGCTACGGGCTACTGGTGACGGACTTGACGTTGCCGGATATGAACGGCGAGGAGTTGGTGCTGCGTTCGCGGGAACGGACACCGCAACTGCGTGCGATTATTGCCAGCGGGTATCCTTACGAGCCGCGTGCGGTGGGAGTGGAGTTTCTGCAGAAACCATTTCAGCCGGCGGTGCTGGCGCAGGTCGTGGAGCGGATTCTGAAGGCTTAGCGGCGCTAATTGCGGCCGCACCAATCGGGGGTGGCGCACATGCCGGAACCGCAGGTGGGGGCGCTGTCTTTCGGGATACCGTTGGTGCGGGCGGCGAAGCTGGAGACTTGCGTCGTGACGTGATCGCGGCCGCAGGACGGGCATTCGGCGGCGGTTTCACGGGCGCTGGCGCGTATTAATTTCTCAAACTTGTTTCCGCAATCGTCGCAACGGTATTCAAAAATTGGCATGTGACTTTACTCCAATAGGGCTGTTGCTATTTTATCAATCCAGGCGGTGACTTCGGCGGGCGGGGATTGAAAGTCATTTACCAGGATGGAGAACGCGAGTTGTCCGTGGGTGGCGCTGTCGGCATAACCGGAGAGGGCGAGGGCGCGGCTGAGGGTTCCGGTTTTCGCGTGGATGCCGCGGCCGGAGGACATGCAGCAGAGGCGACGGCTCAAGGTGCCGTCTTCGCCGCCGGCGGGGAGGAGTGAAATCCACAGGGCGCTGTCGGGGGATTGGGCTTCGCGCACGAGGATCTGGGTGAGGAGACGGGGCGTGACTAGCGTGTTGCGGGCCAGGCCGGAGCCGTCTTCTAAGCGCCAGTCTCCCGGCTGGGCGCCGGTGGCGGTTAGGTAAGTAGTCATTTCGGCGAGTCCGTTGGCTGCGGTGCCTTCGTTGCGCGTTACGCGGCCTACTTCGCGCAACAGGAGTTCGGCGTGGAGGTTCACGCTGAACTTGTCCATCACTTGGAGTAAATCGGAAAGTGGGGGCGAGGTGCGGGTGGCGAGTTCTTCGCCTTCTGCTGCGGCGTAGGGCTCACCTAGGGCTCGATGGCGGGCTACGGGGCGGCCGTGGATAGCGATGCCGCGGCGGGTTAGGGCGTCGTAGAGGGCGGAGGCGGCGAAGAGGGCGGGATCGTCTACGGGCAGAACTTCGATTAGAGTGCGGCCCATGGGAATGGCTCCCGTGAGCTGCCATTGGGTGGATCGCGCTACGCGGCGGGCGTGTATTGTGGGCTCACTGGCGCGCGCGGCGGTGCGAACGCGATTGTCGATGGTTAAGTACTCGAAGGCTGGGGCGAGCGTGAGCGCGGTGGGGGAGATGGAAGCGCTGACGGTGTTGTCGTTCACGCTGAGCGCGCTCACGGGAGCGCCGTAGTCGCGCAGGGTGTCGTCTTCGGTCCAACTGGGAGGGTAGGGGTCCCAGGGGAAGAGGCGGTCGTCACCGACGATGTCGCCGTCGATGCGTTCGACGCCGTGCGTGGCTATCGCGTCGGCTAGCTGCTCGATGGCTTGGAGCGGCGGGCCTGGGCGCTGCTCCTTGCTATACGGGAAGGCGCGGCCGGAGAGCGAGGGGTCGCCTGAGCCGATCAGCACGATGTCGCCGGAGGGTTCGCGCACTACGCGGGTGGTGAAGCGGTAATCAGGGCGCAGGCGTTCCAGGGCTAACGCGGAGGTTAGGATTTTGAGATTCGACGCGGGGAGGAAGAGGTGGTCTGCGTTTTTGCTGTAGAGGATTTTGCCGGTGGCGGCTTCTACTATTTGAATGCCGGCGAAGCCTAGCGCGGGGTTTCCGGATGTCAGGGCGTCGAGGCGCGGTTCGAGGTCGGCGGCTGGGCAAGCCACGGAGAAGCAGGCCAGCGCTACGACGTAGGGGCGCATCAGGTGCTCGGGTGCAAGAGGGCGCTGAGGCGGGCTTCTAGCCAAACCAATCCCAGGAGCAGGAAGACGATGATGGAGCCGACTAGCGGGAGTCCCATGACGGCGCGGACGTCTAGGAGCCACGCGAAATAACCGAGCGTGCAGGGGGCTAGCAGGCCGCCTACCATTGCGAACGAAAAGATGCCGTTGTAAAAGCCAGGGTGGTAATAGGGGAAGCGGTGGCCGATCTTTTCGACGACCAGCGGATAGATCGGGGCGAAGGCGCCGCCTAGGAGGAGCACTCCTATTACTGCGCCGAAGCCGTTGTTGGTGTCGAGTAAAATCGTGCAGGCAAACATGGCGACTAACACGCTGAGCAAGAGCAGGCGGGTGTGGCGCACGCGCGGGAGAATCCATTGCGCAACTACACGCCCGACTAGCAGCGCCATCCAGTAGAGGGCGAGGATCAGGACGGAATCTGAGGGGCTCATTCCCAGGCGCTGGCTTAGAAAGAGAGGGAGCCAGCCGGCGATGGCCCATTCATTGCCGAATTGGAAAAACAAAACCAGGCTGAAGAGAACGGCGCCGGGGCTTCTGATTTCGGTGAGTAGGGCGTGAGTGGAGGGTCCGGCGGAGAGGGTTGGCGGGGCGAAGCGGGTACGCGCGTAGATGACGGCGAAGATGGCGGGGATGAGGGCGATCCAGATTTGAATGGCGGCGGCGGTGTAGAAGTAAAACGCTCGGGAGATGAGGAGGGCGACGCTGAAGCAGCCGAGTCCGAACAGGATTCCGCCGAGATTGACGGTGGCGGCGGGATCGTGGCGGTACATGGGTGAGATGGCGTGGAAGATGGCGGTATGGAGCATTCCGGCGGCTACTCCCAAAAGGAAAATGCCGGGGAGGCGCAGCCAGGCGTCGTAGGGCGGCGAGAAAAACGCCAGGTAGAGCAGCGCGACGGAGGCTAGGGCGCAGGCGGAGGTGAGGGTGCAGGATAATCCGCGCTTTCGCATCAGCCATGGGGCGGCGCGGACGGAGAGCAGCACGCCCAGGATCAAGGCCACGAAGTAGAGGCCGATCATCCAATAATCGGATTGCAGGTGGTGGCCCCAGGAGGGCAGGATGGCTCCGAGGAACGCTAGCAGCACGCCGGATACGAAGAACCCGGCCAGCGCTTTGAGGGGCGCGGCGGCCGAGAGCGCTTCGCTTTCGACGACGGCTAGCGATGGTGATTCTGGAGACAAACTTGGTCCTGTCAGAATTTTTGCTCGGGGACTTCGCCCAATTTCACGGGCACGTCAATCGATTTGCCGGCGCGGAAAACTTTCACGGTAATGGTATCGCCGGGGCGTTTGCGGGCGATGGCGCGGGCTAGTTCGTCGGATTCGGTAACGGGCTTGCCGTCGACGGCGGTAATGAAATCGCCGCCGATGCCCAGGCGCTCGTTGCCTACCTGCACTACATCGCGGTAGCCTTTCAAGCCGGCCATTTCGGCGGCTGAGCCGCGACCGATTTCCTGAATCAGCAGGCCGCCGCTTTCGGGGAGCTTCAGTTCGGTCGCGAGGTCGCCGGTGATGTAAACGGTGGAGGCGCCGAAACGGGGGCGGCCGAAACTCTTGCCGACGCGGAAGTCTTCGAGCATGGCCTTGGCGCGGTTAATGGGCATGGCGAAGCCGATGCCGATGTTCCCACCGCTGGGGGCTAGGATGGCGGTGTTGATGCCGATTACGTTGCCTTGGGAATCGAGGAGGGGTCCGCCGCTATTGCCTTCGTTGATGGCGGCGTCGGTCTGGACGAGTCCTTCGAGGGTGCTGTTCTCGTTGCGGATTTCGCGGCCTAGCGAGCTGACGACGCCGGTGGTGAGGGTGCCGGAGAATCCGAATGGATTGCCGATGGCTAGGACTTTTTGGCCGACTTGCAGGGCGTCGGAATCGCCTAGTTTCAGGAACGGGAGTTTCTTCTTGGGGTCGATCTGGATCATGGCCAGGTCGTCGGCGCGGTCGGCTACCAGGACTTTGGCGGTGTAGCGGCTGCCGTCGGAAAAGCGTACTTCGATTTTGGAGCTGCCGCTGATCACGTGATTGTTGGTGAGAATGCGGCCGTCGGGGCTGATCAGGAATCCGGAGCCGAGGGCGCGGGTGGGCACCATTTCGAAGAAGAAAGTCTGCTGGTAGACGGTGCTGGTGATGTAGGCGACGCTGTCTTTGGCGGCCTTGTAAATATCGATGTTGTTGACTTCATCGCTGCCCAAGCCAGCTGAGTGCGCGACCGAGGGTCCGCTCCAGAGGGGGCCGTCGAAGCGGCGCAGGGGGGAATTGGGGGCGGTGGTGAAGTACACGAACGCGCCTACTAGCGCTAATGCAAGGAATAGAGTCCGTAATTTCATAGTTTCAAGGGGTCTTCATGGTTCAAGGCTTCAGGGCTAACAGAGCTTGATGCACGGAGCGGGTCTGCGCCAGCGTGGTTTCCTTCGCTCCCGACGTGTCGATAACATAGTCGGCATACTTGATCTTTTCGGCCAGCGGCATTTGCCGGCTCAACCGCTCGAGCGCCTGCTCACGGGTCATGCTGTCGCGCGCCATGGCACGCTCGATCTGCTGCTCTTCGCCGCAGACGGCCACGATCAGCTTGGCGAAATCCCGATAACTGCCCGTTTCGACTAGTATCGCAGCTTCTACTACGGCGATGCCATGGGGATGGGTGGAGGCGTACTGATCCATCAGGCGGCGTTCGAGGGCCTGGACGGGGGGGTGCACCAGGGCGTTCAGTTTCGCTAGCTGGGCGGGATCGTGGAATACTAGGGCGGCTAGTTTGCGGCGATCTATCGTGCCGTCTGGATTCAGGATGGCAGGGCTAAATTCGCGGATGGTGGCGTGGTAGGCCTCGCCAGCGGGCGCTAAAACCTGGTGGCCCAATTCGTCGGCGCGGATGAGCAGGCAGCCTAAGTTTTCGAGCTCATGGGCGACGAAGCTTTTGCCGCTAGCCAGACCGCCGGTTAGGCCTACGCGCAGCATGTTTTATCCGGCGTTCTGGTGCAACTCCGCTAGCTCGACGGTGTTGGACATCAGCATGGCGATGGTGAGGGGGCCGACGCCGCCGGGGACGGGCGTGTAGGCGCCGGCTACGCGGGCCATGTCGAGGGGATGGACGTCGCCGACGACGGCTTTGCCTTTGCGGACGGACTCTTCGGTGCGTCCCAGGCGCAGGCCTTCGGCTACGTCGGTGATGCGATTGATACCGACGTCGACCACGGTGGCGCCGGGGCGGATGTAATCGGCGGTGACGTAGGCGGGGCGGCCGATGGCGGCTACCAGGATGTCGGCTTGGCGGCACATTTCGGGCAGGTTTTGGGTGCGCGAGTGGCAGATGGTGACGGTGGCGTTCTGGTGCAGAAGCATCAGGGCCATGGGCTTGCCGACGATGTCGCTGCGGCCGAGCACTACGGCGTGCTGGCCGGCGATGGGGATCTGATAGAACTTCAGCATTTCGATGATGCCGGCGGGCGTACAGGAGCGGGGGGCGGGACGGCCGGAAACCAGGTAGCCGACGTTGATGGGATGGAAACCGTCGGCGTCTTTATCGGCGGCTACGGCTTCAAGGACGCGGCGCGAGTCGACGTGTTTGGGGAGCGGCATCTGGACCAGGATGCCGTCGATATCGGAGCGCCGGTTCAGGTCTTCGACCATGGCTACCAGTTCGTCGGTGGTGGCGGTTTCGGGGGGCGCGATTTTCTCGCTGAAGATGCCCAGGTCGGCGCAGGCTTTGATTTTCGTACGCACGTAGATTTCGGACGCCGGGTCGTTGCCGGCTAACATCACGGCTAACCCGGGAGGGCGGGTCAGTTTCGCTATACGGGGCTGCAGGCTGGTAAGGATTTCGGTTTGCACGGCCAGGCCGTGGAGAATTTGCGGCATTCTCTGTCGAGTCTAACAGACGGTCCGCGTGCTATTCTTCTTCTGGCAGATGGCGACTAAGACCTTTCTCACGCCACAGCAGTATTTTGCGACCACATTCGAGCGCGAACCGGAACTGGTTCACGGCGAACTGGTGGAGCGTCCTTTGCCAACTTTCCCGCACGGAAATATTCAATTGCGGATGGGTTCTCGTCTGATGGCCCTTCAGCAGCCCTACCCCGTGTTTACGGGTGTTGAAGTTCGAGTAGGGATGGCGTCGGATCTTTATCGCATCCCCGATATTTCGATGTGGGAGGGAACAGCGCCTGATAGTGTGCCTGCTATCGCACCGTTGCTTGTCGTGGAGATCAGTTCGCCAGATGACCGTCTCGATGCCATGCTGCAAAAGCTCGAGGAGTATCGGGCGTGGGGCGTCCGGCACATCTGGTTGGTTGAGCCGGAGCTCAAGCGCATTCACGTTTACGACGGCGGATCTCTCACCGCTGTATCGCGGCTGGAGTTGGCGCAGTTCGGTTTTTCGGTTAGCGCCGAAGAATTGTTCAGCTAAGCGCGCCGCAGGGCTGCGCGGATGGCTTCGGGGTTGGCGTTGGCTAGGGCGCTGGCTACTTCAGTGGCGCGGTCGTCCAACTCAATTGCGGGAGCCACCATGTGCACCAGGCCCCAGGTGAGCGCATCGCCTGTCGAGAAGATGCGGCCGGTTAGGCAGAGCTCGAGGGCGCGGCGTTCGCCGATGGCGGAGGCTACGGCCCAGTAGACGGCTTCGCTCCACTTGCCTTCGCGAATGTCGGTTAGGCCGAAGCTGGAGCCTTGCGCGGCTAGCACTACGTGGGCGTTGGCTAGGAGCGCGAGGCCTCCGGAGACGGCTACGCCTTGGACGGCGGCGACCAGGGGCTTCACCATGCGGCGGCCGATGGTAAAGAGTTCTTCGCCGGCTACGGGGTCGACGCCGCTGCAGAATACTGGGCCATCGGCTTCTAGCAGGATGGCGCCGACTTCATCGTCGGCCACAGCGTCGCGGAGTTCGCGAAGCAACTCTTGACACATGGCGGCGTCGAGGAGATTACGTTTCTCGACTGCGGCCAGGGCGATGCGGCGGAGGCGGCCGTCTTGTTCGATGCGCAGGTTCATAGAGTTTCTAATACCAGATGCTCGCGATGGCGTTGGGCGCAGGCGGCGTCGAAGGCGAAGGCTAGGACGCGGCGGGTGGCTAGGGGATCGATCAGGGCATCGACTTGGCCATGGGCGGCGGCGTGGCGGGAGTCGAGCCAACGCTCGTAGTCGGCGCGGGTTTGGGCCATGCGTTTTTCCAGTTCGTCGGGGATGGGGGCGCCGCTGGCTTTGAGTTTTTCGAGCTCGGGGCCGTGGACTGCCTGGACGGCGGCGTCGCCTTCCATCACGCCGATGCGGGCTGTGGGCCAGGCGAAGGCGAAGTGGGGGTCGAAGCCTTGGCTGGCCATCGCATAATACCCGGCGCCGCTCGCGTGGTTCAGGGTGAGGATGATTTTGGGGACTGTGGCACAGGCCATGGATTCGACCATTTCGGCGCCTGCGCGGATGATGCCTTCGGACTCCGCCTCAGTGCCCACCATGAAACCGGAGACGTCTTGCAGATAGAGCAGGGGGAGGCCGCGGCGTTCGGCGTTTTCGACAAAGTAGGCGACTTTGCGGGCGGATTCGGCGTAGACAATGCCGCCGATGCGGGGGCCGGCGTGAGTTTTTAGGAAGCCGCGGCGGTTGGCGATTACGCCGATTACGCGGCCATTTAAGCGTGCGTGGGCGCATAACATTTCGGGGGCGTACTCGGGTTGAAACTCGAGGTATTCGTCGGCGTCGACGATGCGGGCTATGGCATCTTCGACGTTGTAGGGCAGGCGGTGATCGGCGGGGAGGAGATCGTAAAGGCCTTCGGCGGGCTTGGCGGGAGGGGTGCCTTTGTGTTCGTGGGCGGACGCTGGTGGAGGTAGTTCGCGCAATTTGGTTTTGATAATTTGGATGGCGTCGGAGTCGTCTTTGGCTTTGTAGTGCGCTACGCCGCTGGTTTGGGTGTGCAGGGTGGCTCCGCCCAGGGCTTCGGCGGAGACGACTTGTCCTACGGCGCCTTTCACGAGATTGGGGCCGCCGAGGCCCATGAAGCTGGTGCCTTCGACCATGATGATGACGTCGGAGAGTGCGGGCAGATAGGCGCCACCCGCGATGCACATGCCCATTACGGCGGCGATTTGGGGCACTTTCAATTTTCGGCGCATCAGCGAGTTGTAATAGAAAATGCGCGCGGCGCCGTACTGGCCGGGGAAAATGCTGCCTTGATAGGGGAGGTTGATGCCGGCGGAATCGACCAGATACACGATGGGCAGGCGGTTGCGCATGGCGATCTCTTGGGCGCGCAGAATTTTCGGAATGGTTTCGGGCCACCAGGCTCCGGCTTTGACGGTGGCGTCGTTGGCGACGATCACGGTGGGGCGGCCTTCGACCAGGCCGATGCCGGTGATGACTCCGGCGGCGGGGGCTTGGCCGTCGTATTTGTCGTGGGCGACGAGGAGTCCGATTTCAAGGAACATGGCGCCGTGATCGATTAGTTTGCTGACGCGTTCGCGCGCGGTCAGCTTGCCTGACTGGTGCTGTTTTTCGATTTTGGCGGGGCCGCCGCCCTGGCGCAGTTTCTCTTCGAGATCTTGCAATTCCGCCACCAGCCCGCGCATGTGGTCTGCCGCTGTAGTCACTTCGTTTATTCTATAGGCCATGTGGGTGCCGGTTTGCTAGGTCTCGACCAGCGCGTTCTCAAGGCGGTGTGGACAGTGTTTGTGTTCGCACTGGCGGTCGCTTTGATTTATTCGATCCGCGGTGCGTTGATCACCTTCACGCTGGCCATTTTTTTGGCACTGCTGCTGTCGCCGCTGGTGACGTTCGTCGATCATTTCACGTCGGTGCGCATTCCGCGGACTGTGGCGTTGATGGTGGTTTATATTTTGTTGATCGCTGCGTTCGCGGCGGCGCTTATCGGTGTGGTGTCGGCGGTGGCGACGGACGCGCGCTCTCTATCGGGAACGCTGCCGGATGCGCTGCGCAGCGATCCGCTGGGGGGACTTCCGCTGCCGGGCTGGCTCGATCCCATGCGCGACCGGCTGGGAGCCTGGCTGCACGACAGGCTGGACGAGATCGGCAAGAACGCGCTCTCCCTCACCGGCGCGGCGTTGCAGCAATTGGCCACCGGCCTAGGTGCCGCCGTGAGCATTGTCGTAGTACCCATCCTGGCGTTCTTTTTCATCAAGGACGGGAAGGCGCTGCGCGACGGTTTCATCCATAGCGCGCCGCGCAAGCATCAGCTCCTGCTGCATCAGATTTTGCAGGATTTGCACCGCTTGCTGTCGCAATATCTGCGGGCGCTGGTGATTCTGTCAGTCGTGGCGTTCGTATTCTATTCGATATTTCTTAGTGCCACGGGGGCGCCTTACGCAGTGCTGCTGGCGGGTATTGCGGCGAGCCTGGAATTCATTCCGGCGGTGGGGCCGTTTGTCGCCATGCTGCTGATCGCGGGCGTGGGTGTCTTCAGCGGCTACTCGCATTGGATCTTGCTAATCGCATTTTTTGTGGTTTACCGGCTAGGGCAAGATTACGTTTTGCAGCCGATGCTACTGAGCGCGGGAATGCGGATACATCCGCTGCTGATTATTTTTGGAGTCGTGGCGGGGGGCGAATTGGGCGGGATTCCGGGGATATTCTTTTCCATTCCGCTGTTGGCGGCGCTGCGTTTGATTTTCCTGCGAATATGGAGAGAGGGCGCGTCACAGAGCGGCAATGCAACCTGAGAATCCAGCACCGGTTTTGCTACCAGCGCCTCCTGAAACGCCAAAGGGCGGCGAGGCCAAAAAAAAGCTGGGGTTCATCGGGACAATCGGGGCGTTGCTGCTCAAGTTCAAGACGGTCGGATTGGTAGTCCTTACCAAAGGCAAGCTGGTGCTGTTGGGGTTGACGAAGCTCAACACGCTGCTGTCGATGCTGGTGTCGATTGGGTTCTATTGGGCGATTTACGGATGGAAGTTTGGGCTGGGATTTGTGCTGTCGATTTACGTGCACGAGATGGGGCATGTGATGGCGCTGGCGCGTTACGGGATACCGGCGAGCCCTCCGATGTTCGTTCCGGGGTTTGGGGCGTTTGTGCGCTTGAAGGCGTATCCGGCATCGGCCGGGGAAGACGCGCGAGTGGGGCTGGCGGGGCCGTTGTGGGGGTTGGGCGCGGCGCTGGCTTGTATGGGGATCGGCGTGATTACGGACTCGGGGTTGTTCACGGCGCTGGCGAAAGTGGGGGCGTGGATTAATGTGTTCAATCTGATTCCGGTGTGGCAACTGGATGGCAGCCGCGGGTTTCGGGCGCTGACGCGGCATCATCGGATTCTGATTGCGGGGCTGGCGGGGGCGTTGTGGTTCTGGACTTCGGAGACGATGTTGATCGTGGTGGCGCTGGTGGCGGTGTGGCGGTGTTTCACTAAGGACGCTCCGGAGGAGCCGGATAATGTGGTGTTCTTTCAGTTTGCGGGTCTGCTGGCGGCGTTGTCGGGCGTTTACTACTTTACGAAATAGGACCGACGGCTTGGCGGTCGCGATCGGTGTCGCCGTGTTGCAGGCGGCTGTGATGGCGGCTGTAGGTGAAGTAGATTACCAGGCCGATGGCTAGCCAGATCAGCAGGCGGGCCCAGTTGATCCAACCTAGTTTGTACATCATGTAGCCGTTGAAGGCTATCCCTAAGAGCGGGATCAAAGGCACCCAGGGGGTGCGGAAGGGGCGCGCTTGGGACGGGTTGGTTTTTCGCAGGACTAGCACGGCGCAGCAGACGATTACGAAGGCTAGCAGAGTTCCGATGTTTACCATCTTGCCGATGTCGTCGATGGGGGTGATGCTTCCTACAATGGCTGCCAGCAGGCCGACTAGGATAGTGTTCTTCCAGGGCGTGCGGAATTTGGGGTGGATGGCGGCGAAGAATTTTTTGGGCAGCAGGCCGTCGTTGGCCATTGAATAGAGCACACGTGATTGGCCTAGAAGCATCACTAGCATCACGCTGGTTAAGCCGGCCAGGGCTCCGATGGTGATGATGTGCGAGGCGGTGGTCAGGCCGCGGTCACTGAAGGCGCGGGCGATGGGGGCTTCGATATTCACTTCCTGCCAGGGAACCATGCCGGTTAAAACGCCGGCTACTAAGATGTACAGAATTGTGCACACAAGCAGCGATACGATGATGCCGATGGGCAGGTCGCGCTGCGGATTGCGGGCTTCTTGCGCGGTAGTGGATACGGCATCGAATCCGATATAGGCGAAGAAAATATATGCTGCGCCAGCGCCGATGCCGGAGAAGCCCATGGGGGCGAACGAACTCCAGTCGTGTCCCCAGCTCGCGGTGTTGATGTAGCGGATTCCCAGGGCGATTACGAAGAGGACTACCGAAACCTTGATCACTACGATGGTGGAATTGAAGCGGGCGCTTTCGCGGATTCCGATGACCAGGATGGCGGTGATGAGGAGCGCGATGCAGAAGGCGGGGAGGTTGAAGCCGATTTCTACTCCGAAGATGGTGGGGGCGTTGAGGAGTTCGCTGGCTCGCTGGACGAGTTCAGGGGATTTGGCGCTGGCGATGGCTCCTACCTTATCTAAGAACGCTGCGGTGCCGGGGACGAGGTTGGGATCGGAAGACTGCGCCATTTGTCTGGCGACGAGGTTTTCGGCGGTGCGGAGGCCGGTCCAATGATCGTAGGCTAGCCACAGGGGCATTTTGATGTGGAGAATGTCGAGGAGCTCAATGAAGTGGTTCGACCAGCCGGAGGAAACGGTGCTGGCTCCCATGGCGTATTCGAGCGTGAGATCCCAGCCGATGATCCAGGCGAATAGTTCACCGAGGGTGGCGTAGGCGTAGGTGTAGGCGCTGCCGGCGAGCGGGATCATGGCGGCGAATTCGGCGTAGCACAGGCCGGCGAAGGCGCAACCCATTCCGGAGAGCACGAAGGAGAGCATGAGGCCGGGTCCGGCGTAGTGCGCGCCTAGTCCGGAGAGCACAAAGATGCCGGCGCCGATGACGGCTCCGACGCCGAGGGCGGTGAGTTGAAACGGTCCGAGCGTGCGTTTCAGGCTGTGTTCGCCGGTGGCGTGGGCTTCCTTGAGCAGCAACTCGATTGGTTTGGTGGCGAATAAATTCATCAATGGCTCCGCAATCCCAGTACGCTCTTACTAGCAGAGTCTAGCAGACTGTTACTCGTGTTCCCGAGCAGGCGGGGTCGCGGGCGTGGCGAGGGCGGGGGCGGCGGCGTGGGTGCGGTCGACGGCGATGTCGAGCCAGGAGATCATCATCTCGTCCCAGCTTTGCGGACCCCAGGTGACGGTGGCGGTGGGGTCGGGATTGAAGCGATTGTTGGGCGAATTGTCGAAGTATGACGTGGCTTCGAGGCGCGTGCCTTTGGGGAGGACTTTGGGGGTTTCGAGGTAATAGTAGGGCTGCCAGTTGAAATCGTACTTGGGTACGTTGAGAAGAATTTCGGTTTCGCCGGTTGGGTAAACGGCGCGGACTTCCATGGATTTGCCGCGCACGTGCATGTGGGCGCGGATGGCGACGAGCTTCACTTCCTGGCCCATCATGCCGCTGGCGTCGACGCGATAATTCGCGTCGCCGGGAGGGATGTTCAGAGACTGCGGGGTGAGTTGGGTCCCGATAATTTGTTCGGCTACGGGTTCTTTCGCGAAGATGAGGCCGATGCGGGTGCGGTCGCGCGCGGGAGTGCCGTTGGTGGCGTAGTGCATTTGAAATTCGAGCACGCTGCCGGCTTTGACGAGGCGCGCCTCGCCGGGCTTCCAGATCTGCGGCGTCATGCCGGGCGCGTAGCCGGCTAGATATTCATCGCGGCGGCTGCCGGGAGCGCGCATGACTACGATGGCGTGATGCACTACGGAGGGCGCGCCGGGGCGCACTTCGGCGATCTGCACCCACTTGTCTTCGGTGAAATTGGTGGGGACGCGGATGTACTTATAGTCAATGGTTCCGGAGGCGGGAACGTCGTAGGCTTCGGGGAGTTCGAAGACGACATCCGGCTGCGGAATGTTCCAGCCTTCCGGGAATTGGCGCGGTGCGGGGGCGTCGGAGGGCTTGCCTTCGGGGGCTCCGGCGTCGATCCAAGATACGATCTTTTCTTTTTCGCCGGGGGCTAGCGAGAGGTCGTTTAGAAACTTTCCATAGTGGGGGTCTGGGGACCAGGGCGGCATTTTGCCGGTGATTACCGCGGCGCGAATGGCTTTGGCCCAGGGGCGCGCGTCCTGATATTTGAGGAGCGGCATGGGGGCCACTTCGCCGGGGCGGTGACAGCTTTGGCAGTGAGCCTGGAAGATGGGTTCGATGTCTTTATGAAAAGTGAGCGTGGAGGCGAAGGCGGGGCTCAGCAGCAGGAGAGTTGGGGCGTAGAGCCGGAGTCCCAGCATAATTCATGATAGATCGGGGCGGTTCCATTCTGCATCAGCAGTTATCTGGAATCGCCAGTTGCTCGCAGATTTTACGAGCGAGGCAGGAGTTCGATCAAATCCGCTTCCGGCGAGGATGCGTCGGCATTGGGAATCGGCAGCGGGCGGCCTTCTTCGAGATGGATTTGGGCTAGATCGAGAAGTGCGCTGGCAACCATCGAACGCGCGTCGGCGAGGTCGAAGCCCTGGCTGCATACGCCGGGGAAATCGAGGACTTCTGCTACTACCATTCGGTCCGCGCCTCGTGGGAGGTAGTAGGCGACGTGATAGCGGAGCATAGATGTAGGATAGCAAGAGTGACTTCGCGCTTTCGTCCTTATATTGTCGGCATTGGTGGCGCTACTAAGCTGCAATCGTCGGCGGAAAAAGCTTTGCGGTATGCGCTGTCGCTGGCGGAGGCGGCGGGGGCGGACACGGAGCTTTTCGACGGGCCTAGCATTCATTTGCCGATGTACACGGCGGAGGCGGGGGAGAGGCCGGCGGACGTGCGGCGGCTGCTCGACGCGCTGCGGCGGGCGCATGGCGTGATTATTTCTACGCCGTGCTATCACGGATCGGCTTCGGGTCTGCTTAAGAATGCGCTGGATTATGTGGAGGACATGGCGCAGGATCCGCAGCCTTACTTCGACGGGCGCGCGGTGGGGCTGATTGTGGTTGGGTCGGGGTGGCAGTCGACGGCAATCACGTTGTCGGCGCTGCGGTCAATCGTACATGCGCTGCGCGGATGGCCGACGCCGATGGGGGTAGCGATCAATACGCTGAACAAGACGTTCGATGAAAGCGGCGCGGTGGTGGAAGAGACAGCGGCGCGGCAGATCGCGATTCTGGTTAAACAAGTGGTGGACTTTGCGCGTATGAGCGGCGGGCGGGGGGAAGAGACGGCATGAACCGCTGGATGATTCCAGTGGGCGCGGTGGCGGTGCACATTTGCATTGGGTCAGTGTATGCGTGGAGCACTTTCAACCGGCCGATTCAGGCGATCTTTCCGGGGAATCCGTGGTGGTTTAGTCCTCCTTACATTACGTTCACGATGGCGCTGATGCTGCTGGGGCTGAGCGCGGCGTTCGGGGGGCCGTGGGTGGAGCGCAAAGGTCCGCGGGTGGCGGCGGCGGCGGCGGCGATTTTCTTTGGCAGCGGGCTGGTGATCGGCGGAATCGGGCTGGCGCTAAAACAATCGGTGCTGGTGTTTGTGGGAATGGGCGTGATCAGCGGGATCGGCTGTGGGCTGGGCTACATCGCGCCGGTGAGCACGCTGGTGCGCTGGTTTCCGGACCGGCGGGGGATGGCTACCGGCCTGGCGATCATGGGATTCGGCGGCGGGGCTTTTCTGGCAGGGTACTTGAATGTTCCGCTTATGAGGGAACTGGGCGTGGCGCGCACGATGATCGCGCTGGGCGCGGGCTATTGCGTGATCATGCTGGCGGGCGCCGGCATTTTGCGTAAGCCTCCGGAGGGGTGGCTGCCGGAAGGATTCGTGGCGCGGGCGCAGGCGACGGGGCAGGGCCTGACGCGCGACGAGGCGCTGCGCACAGTGCAGTTTTATTTGCTGTGGGCGATTTTGTTTATCAACGTCACGGCGGGGATCGGCATCCTGGCGCAGGCTTCGCCGATGATGCAGGATTTGTTTCGTAAAACACCGGGGGAAGCGGCGGCGGTGGTTTCGGTGATCAGTTTATTCAATGCGGGCGGGCGGCTGTTCTGGGCTTCGCTTTCGGATTTCATCGGGCGGCGCAATACTTACACGTTGTTCTTCGTGGTGCAGTTTGCGTTGTTCCTGCTGATCCCGCGGCTGGCGGCGGCGCAGAGCTGGGGATGGTTTGAGACCAGTTTGCTGATCGTGTTCACTATGTACGGCGGAGGGTTCGCAACGATACCGGCGTTCCTAGCGGATCTGTTTGGACCTCGTTACGTGGGGGCGATTCACGGTGCGGTTTTGACGGCGTGGAGCGCGGCGGCTGTGGTGGGTCCGGTGATTATTACCGAGCTGTCGAATCGGGCGAAGGCGGCGCTCGGGCCGGGGGCTAGCCGGATTCATATTTACGACCAACCGCTGGCGGTGCTGGCGGGATTTCTGGCGGTGGGATTCGTGCTGACGCTGTTCGTGCGGCCTTTGAAAAGGATCGGGTGATGGCCAAGGCGTTCCGGCGCCGGCCGCTGCCGCTTGCGGTGCGCGGTCTGGCGGGGGCAGGGATTCATGGGGTGCTGGCACCCCTAGTCTACGTTTTCGAGCGTCTAGGTGTTACTGAGCGAGTGGCGCGCAACGCGAATGCGCGGCAGCAGAAACAGTGGGCG
>Ga0265314_10001017_pt1 | contig 32712 bp, 30 predicted proteins | sample 4126metaG_FD_203106 | JGI IMG/M metagenome (GOLD analysis project Ga0265314, IMG submission 203106) | Rhizosphere microbial communities from Carex aquatilis grown in University of Washington, Seatle, WA, United States - 4-1-26 metaG | ecosystem: Host-associated > Plants > Roots > Rhizosphere >...
TTTCTTCAACTCTTGGCTCATGTTCATCCACACCGATTCCCGGTGTCTTTTTCCCGTGAGTCAACGACCCCTTTTGCCTCCCCTCAGCTTAGCTCCCCCGGTGTCTTTTAATTTGAGTCAACTCGGGGGGGTATTCCGCCGCTGATTGCGCTTGAAAGGAGACTGGCTTGCGGGTGTGATGGTGAACGCTTCATTGATTTCTCATGGCCGCACCGCGTCACGCCCCGTCCGGAACAGACTCTGCGCTCCCGCGGAGTTTGCCAGTTTCCAGCTTTGCGCTTAACGAAGACTGGCTGGCGCTGCTCATTGGACTGTTGATCTTCGCGGTCGGCGCGCTGGCGCTGACGGGCACCGAGGTCTTCGGCTGGGGCATCAAAACCAACGTCTGGCTCGATGTCGGCAAGGCGATGACGCCGCTGTCGGCTAAGTTCGGGCATCTGCCGGGCTGGGCAGCGCTGGGACTGACCTACTTGGTCCTCACCACCGTTCTCTCGGCCGCTGCGGGCTTTATCGGCGTCAGCCGGACTCGTTTCGCAGCGGCTTTTACCGCCGTCTTTTTCTTGAGCTACTTCTGTTATGCGCTGGGGAGCTTCGCCCACATTGCCGCCACGCCGGACCAACTCAAGAAGTTCGGCATTACCTGGTCGTTGAACCTGACCGGGGAAGCGGGCTTCATCATTGCCCTGGTCGCGGGACTGATCGTGGGAAACTTTTTCCCCGGCGTGGCGGCGCTGCTGCGCGAAGCGATCCGGCCGGAGTGGTATATTAAGATTGCGATCGTGTTGCTCGGCGCTGGACTGGGCGTCAAGAGCGCGGAGGCGCTGGGCCTGGCGTCGGCCGTGATGTTCCGCGGCCTGTGCGCGATCGTGGAGGCCTACCTCATCTATTGGGCGCTGGTCTATTTTGTCGCCCGAAAGTACTTCGGCTTCAGCCGCGAGTGGGCGGCGCCTTTAGCGTCGGGGATCTCTATCTGCGGTGTATCCGCCGCGATCGCCACTGGCGCGGCAATACGCGCCCGCCCAGTCATTCCCATCATGGTTTCGTCGCTGGTGGTCATTTTCGCAGTGTTCGAGCTTCTTTTGTTGCCCTTTGCGGCCAAGCACTTCCTCTCTCACGAGCCCATGGTAGCCGGCGCGTGGATGGGTTTGGCGGTCAAGACCGATGGCGCAGCCGTGGCTAGCGGGGCGATTACGGACGGGCTGATTCGCGCGCAGGCTTTGGCCCAGGATGGCGTGGCCTACAAGGAGGGCTGGATAACCATGGCGGCAACGACAGTGAAAGTTTTCATCGATGTCTTCATCGGCATCTGGTCGTTCGTGTTGGCGGTCATTTGGTGCACCAAGATCGAACCTGAGGCCGGGCACCGGGTCCGAGTGGTTGAGATCTGGGAACGCTTCCCCAAATTCATCCTCGGCTACATGCTCACCTTTGGGCTGCTGCTCACCTATTGCCTGGCGGATAAGGCACATCTTCCCGCCGCAAAAACCATGACCGCAGGTACGGATCTGTTCCGCGTTTTGTTTTTTGTGCTGACGTTCTTCACGATTGGCGTCACGAGTAATTTCAGAAAACTCTGGGCCGAAGGAATCGGAAGGCTGGCGGCCGTCTATGTCGTATGCCTCTTCGGGTTCATCATCTGGATCGGCCTGGCAATCTCATGGTTGTTTTTCCACGGAGTGAAGCCGCCTTTGGCAACGCCCTGATGAAACCCAGCCGCCCCGGCGGGCACCGCTGCTGCTGATCCGCGACGAAGCATCATCTATGGACCCTGATCCCAAAATCCACGAAGAGCTCAAAGCGATGCCCTACGAACCGCTGCTGCCGGTCGAGAAACGGCTGATCGCCTGGAGCCTTGGACTGGGCATCGTTTTGTTAGGATTGCTTCTCTGGCTTAGCGCTGCGTTCTTTCCAGGCTAAGAGGAAATCACTTCCGCGCAACCGGGGCTTGAGGAAGCCCCACCCTCAATCGTGCAGCGCATTGGCCGCCAGGAGCGGCCCGGCCTGCGGCTATTTCCCCAAACTGGCATGCAGACTGCAACACGGCGCCCGCGTCTCGTGCAACGCGCATTCGGATCAGCCATGCGTTGTGCCTGAGCCTCAAGGTGTTACCTGCGACACTCCCAACGGCACGAGGAATGCCTCTGGAGTGTGAGTGAACGAGAATGACTAAACAAGAACACTCAAATGATGAGAAAGGCTTCGTATGCTTCAATGGGCACTTATCTTCCTGGTTCTCGCGCTAGTTGCGGGGCTGCTCGGTTTTTCGGGCATTGCCGGTACGGCAGCGAGCATAGCGCATGTGCTGTTCGTCGTCTTTCTGGTACTATTCTTAGTTTCTCTAATCAGGCGTTCCGCCTAAACCAGGTGTCTAACTTATGAAACTGAACTCTAAGATATCGATGGGGATCTGCCTCGCGGTCCTCGGCGTCTCAATCGGCTGCAACCGGTCACCAGAGACGACGGCTCCCACGACGGAACCCCAAACCTCCGCCGATCGGACGGATACCAACATCCCCTCGCGAGCCGTGAGCGATTATGCCTATGCGCAGCGAGATGCGTTTGCAGCCAGCATGCGCGCGGACCTGGCTAGGATCAACGCGGAGATCGAGACCCTTTCAGCCAAGCTCAAGAATTCCAGCGGGCCGACCAGGGACGAAGGTCAAGCCAAGTTGGACGCCTTGCGCGAGAAAGCGGCTCGACTGAACGATCAATTGGACCGCGTCAAGGATGCCTCAGAATCAACTTGGGAGGATGTGAAAGCCGGGGCCAAAAAGACCTTTGATGAGCTAAAGGATTCCTTCCGACAAGCTCGGCAGTGGTTAAGCGAGAAGATCGCGCCTTAGGAAATCACCAACGCAACAACAATACACATAACTCGAACTATGAAAAACAAACTTAGCACACTCTGCCTGACTCTCTACCTTGCCGTGCCAGCGGCCTCGGTCGCCCTCTTGTGCGGGTGCGCCGGCACTCCAACCGAACGCAGCACCGGCGAGTACATCGACGACAAATCGCTTAATCACCGCGTCAAGAGCGCGCTGAACAACAACGAGGAATACAAGTTTAGTGATCTCAACGTCACTAGCTTCAAAGGCACAGTGCAGTTGAGCGGTTTTGTCAATACCTCCGACCAGAAGCGCAAAGCCGCGGAAATCGCCCAATCGGTTGATGGCGTGAAGGCGGTCGAGAACAACGTCTCGATTAAGAACAACTAACGGATCGTCTCACGCGGACGCGGGCGGTGGCGCCGATGGTGCTGCCGCCCTTCTGCATTCGGTCGCGATGTGCGCTCCATCGAAAGCGAGTGAGGCGCAGGGGCCCGCCCTTCCTGCGGTTCATTCGAGGCCCATCTTCTTGCGCTTGCGGTAAAGCGTCGCCTGGTCGATGCCCAGAACTTCAGCCGCCTCAGCCAGGCTGGATGCTTTTTGCAGGATCTGACGAATGTGAACTTCCTCGAGAGTCTGGAGGGACAAGGTTGCACCGGTTTGGAGCACACCTGTCGGTGCGCCGGCGACTGCGTCGTGCCGCTGGCATTCCACGGGCAGATCGGCGGCCTGGATCTGGGTCTCTCGAGCCATGATCACCGCCCGTTCAATCGTGTTGCACAACTCGCGGAGGTTGCCAGGCCAGCCATAGTCGCGAATGCAGGCAATCGCTTCGGGCGTGAAACCCTCGATCGGGCGGCCGACCTCCGCTGAGAAGTGTTTCAGATAATGCTCCGCGAAGCGCACCAAGTCCCCGGAGAGCATGCGCAGGGGGGGCATCTCTACGGTAATCACGTTCAACCTGAAGTAGAGGTCCTCACGGAAGAGCCCTTCCGCCACGCGCTTTTTCAAATCTCGATTGGTCGCGGCGATCACCCTCACGTTAGCTCGTCGGGTAACGTTGTCCCCCAGCCTCTCGTACTCCCGCTCCTGTAGAAGCCGCAGCAGCTTAGGTTGAATCTCCATCGGCAGATCACCGATCTCATCCAGAAACAGCGTCCCGCCTTCGGCCGCCCGCACCTTACCCCAATGGTCCTTGACCGCACCGGTGAACGAACCTTTAACGTGTCCGAATAATTCGCTCTCCAGCAGCTCCTTCGAGAGCGAAGGGCAGCTCACGGTCACGAACTGCTTGTCCGCCAGGAGGCTCTCGCGGTGCACCGCCCGGGCCACCACGCTTTTGCCCGTGCCGCTCTCTCCAAGGATCAGGATCGAGGCCGGCGTCTTAGCGGCACGGAGGAGCACGTCCATCACGGAACACATGACCGGCGTGCTAAAATCCAGGATCGGCGCAGGCGTATGCGCCTTGGTCTCGGTAACTTCGCGCTCGAGGCGCTCGATCCGCTGGCCCATTTGCCGGAGGCGTTGAAGCCGCGCCAGGACCGTCAGAAACTGTTCCCGGTGGAAGGGCTTTTCGAGAAAATCGACCGCTCCGCGCCGCATGGCTTCAACGGCCGTTTTGATGTTCCCCTGTGCGGTAAGCATCACCACCGGGAGTTCGGGGTGTTGCTTGAGGATCTCGCTCAGGACATCCAGCCCGCTTTCACGGGCCAGATTCAAATCCAACAAAACCGCGCCAAACTTGTCCTCACGAAGCCGGCCCAGGCCCAATTCCCCGGATTCCACCGCCTCGGAGTAATGCCCTTCATCCTCGATGATGTAGCCAGTGGCCTCGCGGAACGTCTTGTCGTCGTCGATTATGAGGAAATCCATAGGCGCAATCAGACTGACTTTGGTGCGGCGGGAAGCTGCACGAGGAAGGTCGCGCCCTGCCCAGGCAGGCTCTGGCAGGACACTGTGCCGTTCATCGCCAAGACCAACTTACGGACGATACTCAACCCCAGTCCACTCGATGGCTCGCCCCCGGTGGGTCGGGCGGAGAGTCGCCGGTAACGCTGGAACATCCGTTCCCGGTCCTCGGCCGTGAATCCCGGACCGCGGTCGTGTATCCGGCATTCCACAGCCTCCGGCAGCGCCTGCACCGCGACCGAAATCAGCCGGTCCGGCGGAGAGAACTTGACCGCGTTGCTGAGCAGATTATCCAAAACTTGGTCTACTGCCGAAGGATCGGCCAGAACCATCGTTCCCTCCGTGGCGAAATCAGTTTCGATTTTGAGCGATTTGCGCCGGGCTCCCTCCTGGTAGTTGCGGACAGCCGCGGCTGCTGCGGCACAGAGGTCCATCGGTACGAGGGTCGGGTTGACGCCGTGATCGGCGGCGGCGTTGGCGAGGAATTCTTCGACGAACGAAAGCAATTGGCCAGTGGTGCGGGCGATATTCTCAGTCAGGTGCTGGGTTCGCTCGTCGGTCACGAAGACAGTCCGTTCACGCATCAACCGGGCGCTCGCGCTCAGGCCCGCCAGATGACTCTTGAGATCGTGAGCCAGAATGCCAAGCAACTCATCCTTGTCCTCGGCTAATTGCCGCAGCCGGTCGCGTGCTGCCTTGAGATCGAGTTGGGTGCGGACCCGGGAGACGAGCTCCCCCTGGTTGAATGGTTTGGTCACATAGTCCACTCCGCCAGATTCCAAAGCACGCACCACCAGGTCCTTGTCGTCGGCGGCGGACAGAAAAATCACCGGGATGTCCTTCCAGTCTGGGTTTTGGCGAATTCGTCGACAGACCTCGCAGCCATCCATGCCAGGCATGAGCAAGTCCAACAAGATCAAGTCAGGCACCCTCAGCATCATTCGTTTGAGCGCCGTGGGCCCGTCAGAAGCGGGCACGATTTCATAGCCCAGCCGCCCCAGGACCGAACCTACTACCTGAACGTTTGGCGATTGATCGTCCACGATCAGGATTCGCGCCGCAGGCAGGTTTAGGGGAGCGGCCCCAGATAGATCGACAGCAACCTCAGCAATCATAGTTCCCCTTTCGAGCAAGTTTCTCCACCAATGGTCCAAAATCCGGCAGCTCGTTCTCGAGCTCGGAAACGGAGTATTCCTCGGCATGGGCCAACAGCGTGCGCGCATAACTGGCCAGCGGTGGACATTTCCATTTGGCCGCCAGGGCCTCCAGTCTTCGAGCGAAGGCCTTGGTCTCGTTAATCGCCACCGTGTCTCGAATCGCCGGCCATTCACGAACCACGAGTCGGCGCAGCTGGGCGATAAGTTCGTCATGAACCGAGCCGCCTTCCGCCTCGCCAATCCCGCCGCTCTCCGAGCCACCGGCAGAGTCCAGGATGCCGGCATCTGGAACATGGCGGGGTAGAAACTGAGCCAATTCCTGGAAGAGACCTCGCTTGGTGAACGGTTTCCGGATGTAGCCGCTAAAGGCCGCTCGGAGTCCGTCCTCCTCATTTACCAGGCTGGAGGCAGTGACGGCGATCACCGGCGTCAATTCCAGCCCAGCGATCTTGCGGATCGCTTCCAGCGCGCTCCGTCCATCCATTCGAGGCATGCGCACGTCCATGAGGATGATGTCCGGTTTGATCTCGCGCGCCTGGTTGACGGCCTCTTCGCCGTTGCTGCCGAACACCAGGCGGTGATGCGAATGGTGGAACATTCCTGCCACCAACTGACAGTTAGCCGCGTTGTCATCGACGACCAGGAAAGTGGCCCGTCGCAGCTCGTTGAAGCTGACCTCCGCGTCCGCGTCGGCCGTTTGGTCGGAGATCGGAAGCCGGGCCGAGATCGGCACTTCGGGGAAGCGCAGGTGAAAGGCTGACCCTTGGCCAATGACGCTGGCGGCCGTAACCCGCCCCCCCATGAGTTCGGTCAGACGCCTGACGATTGACAGGCCAAGGCCGGTGCCCTGCTTCTCCTTCTCACGATCGGTACCCGCCTGCACGAATGGCTTGAAAATCGCTTCCAACTTGTCGACCGGGATTCCCACACCCGTATCCTGAACTTCGAGAACCAGGGTAACGTGGCTGCTGCTGCTCTCCTTCTCCCAATGGATTCGCAGCTCGATCGATCCGTGATCCGTGAACTTGACCGCGTTGCCGACCAGGTTGACCAGCACCTGCCGCAGACGGATTCGGTCGATCAGCAAGGCGTGGGGCAAGTCTTCGGCAACGTGGCAGCACAGTTTCAGGCCCTTCTTGGCCGCCGGCTCCGCGAAGAGGGTTTGGACGAAATCGCAGATCTCTCGAGGATCGGTCGGCTCGGGATGCAGTTCCATAACTCCTGCTTCTATCTTCGACAGATCGAGGATGTCGTTAATGAGCTGGAGCAAGGAGCCGGCGCTGGATCGGATGGATTTTAAGTATTTGCGATGCAAAGGTTCCCTCAATTCACCTTCCAGCAACTCGCTGAACCCGAGAATGGCGTTCATCGGCGTGCGAATCTCGTGGCTCAGGTTGGTCAGAAACACGGTTTTCTCCTGGTCGCTGCGCTCGGCTCGCAGCTTGGCCTCTACTAAGTCTCGCTCACGTTCCTGGTAAACAATGGTCAAGCGGGAAAGCCAAAACGCCAGCAGCCCGGCGCCGATGCCCAGAATCCCCGCCACCAGGCTGGTCAGGTTGGCCCGAAGCACCTGCGCCCGCGAGGCCGAACCTTCGGTAGAGACCAAGTCGGAACGCATGGAGTGGATCTGACCGATCTCCAGACGGATGCGCGCCATTGCTTTTTCCCCCTCCCGGCCGGCGACAATCTGGGCAGCGGATTGTGGACCGTGCTCCCGACGCGCCTTCACCACCTCCCGATAGTTGTTAAGGCAGAGCTCGGCCTGAGCGCGCAGTTCGAGCACACGCTGGAGAACGGGCGGATCCCGCCGTGTAAGGGCCGCCAGATGATCGAAACGGCGTGGCAGAGCGGTCTCGTTCTCATTAGCCTGATCGAGAAACTGTCCGTTGCCGGTGATGGCGTAGCCCCGCTGAGCGCTTTCGGCCTCAAGCAGCATTCTCAAGATGTCGTCGAGATCACTCCGAATGGCGATCGTTTCACTCGCAGCGACAAGGCTTTTGGACAGACGCACCCAATTCAGCGCCGCAAGCATCAGGCCGGCAAACGAGAGCGTTAGCCAAATTAAGACCACAGTCTTGTAGACCTGATTGTCGGGCTGTCGAGCCGTGTGGTGTTGCATTTTACCCGCGAGCCTTGAGCCGCGTATCAACAAAATGCACGAGAGCAAGGGGTCGTCGCAATGGGGTGTCTATGCCTACCCTGAATGGGGTGTTTAGTCCGAAGCACGGTGGGTGCGGAGCTTTGCCGTGGGGGGTTGTGAGGGGTCCGAACTCCCCCGCTCGACCCTTCAACTGGAGTGCCGGCCCATGGACGTGTTGCTGCCCGGAGCGCTGGTGTGATGCGACAGGAAATCTCCGCAGGCGCTCAGGTTTGACGAGTGGTCGCAGACCACTTTGAAACTCACCAGCAACGGCGCCGCCAGCAGCCCGCCAACAACCCCCCAGAGCCAGCTAAACAACATCAGAGAGACAAAGATGATCACCGGGCTAAGGGCAAATCGCCGACCCAAGACGTAAGGCGTGACCAGGTCGGCTTCAAGCAGGTGGAGTCCCAGATAGCCGAGGGCCGGGAGAAAGCCTTGGCCAATGGTATCGAATGCGAGGAGCCCCGCGACGGCCACCGCAGCCATCCCCACGAACGGCCCGAAGTACGGGATGAAATTCAGCAGGGCGACGATCCCGCCCCACATGGCCGCTCCGGGCATGCCCAACAGCAACAAGGTGAGACCTACCGCCCCGCCCAACGCCAGGTTGATGAGCCCCACCGAAAATAGGTAGCGTGAGGTATTGTGCTGGATCTCCCGTGCCATTTCCTCGGCCCGATGGCGGTCATTCCCATCCGCGAGCCCTTTGGTAAGCACTCTCATGAAAGGATTCCCGACCGCCAGGAACATAAACACCAGCACCACCGTTTCAGCGATCTCCACGATGATACCGCCCGTCCACGTGAAGACGGTGCTGAATACCCGGTTATCTTTCACCCGGACATCCTGGGGCTTGTCCTCTCCGTCCGCGCCGGCACCGAGGTTACCCACCCGGGAAGTCTGGTCCATCAACCAGGTCACGGGGCGGAGCAGGCGGCCATACTTCTCCTTGAGCCTCGGCCACTCCTTGGGGGCATCCTGGGCCCACGCAACGGCCGGACGCCCCAATTGAACCACCGCGGTAAGAAGTGCCGCGGAAAATAGCGTCACCACAATCAGTGCCGCCAGTGGACCGGGCAATCGCCAACGTCTCAGCCAGCGCATCGGAGGCTCCAGCGCCATGGCTATTACCCATGCCAGCGCCACCGGGACGCAAACCACACGAACATAATACGCCAGCCCCAGGCAAGCGGATGACAGCAGAAGCCAGCCAGCCCACGGCACCAACTGCCCATGCGCCTGGAGGCCGCAGGAAACGGGCGCGTTGCTCTCGGAGAATGAGCCAGGACTTGGCAGCGGGCCCTCATCCCAGCCCGAGCGATATCTGGAACTCGACTTGGCAGGGATATAATCCATCGAGTGAGCCGGCCCGTCTGGCCAAAATCAGGTCAATATTCCTGGGTTGGACCCGGGCGTGAAAGCACTGACATCAAGAGGGACAGTGCCACCTGCGCACCTCGGAGCAGGCTCCACCCCAATGGTCCACGTCCCTTTTCTTTTCTGGCAGGAGATGCGGCACGACGAATTGCCGTCCAGGCGGCCATCGCCAAGCCCGCCTTGGTCGCCACCGTTCCAGCCATACGAACTTGGTGGCGAAGCGTCTTCAGTTCCTCGCGCAAGCAGGCGATTTGGAACTCCAGGTCCGCCCGGTTTAGGGCGCTTTCGGCCACGAGCAACTGCTTGCGAGTGTGTAAGGCGGTCATGATCATGAGAGAGTTCGGACCATGGATTCACGGTCCTTTCTCAATTCCTCCAACGTGGATGGGAAAGACTCCCAACGACTCGTTAACCGTCGGAGCCGAAAGAAGAACATAGCCGCTGCAATGCCATAGAGGCCAGCGAGCAGCAGGAGCGTCACCGCTGGCGAATGATTCCAAGTCAAGATCACAATCGCGCCAGTCAGCGCAGCGATCGCCAAGAGCCCGGCGGCAGCCACGGCCAACGCCAGCAGAATCGCCTCCACGCACCGCTCGCGCTCCTGCTGGAATTCAACCACCAGAAGCTCCAACCTGTTCTCACCTACATGCAATAAACGTTGGGCGATGCGCCTCGACAGCGCCCCGAGCTTGGAAACTCCATTCAAGGGAATCTCCATGCCACGCTCAACTATTACGGCGGCTCAACAGAAAGCCCAGCAGGGCCCCAATCCCGAACGCCACCCCGATCGATTGGTAGGGATGGTCACGAATGACTTCATCGGCGGCTTTGGCGCTCTGAACCGCCCGATGCTGGAGTCCATTCCAGACACTCTTGCCGTTCTCGATGGCCTCAGCGAGGCGTTTGCGGGCCTCCACGACCTTTTCCTCTGCCACATCGGCCGTTGCCGCGAGCAATGCTCGGGCGTCCTCGGCCAGTGTTCCCATATCCGGCGCTGTATGACGACGTTCCATAATGATCCTTTCTCTACGTGCTATTTATGTTGTCCGCGAATGGCTGGTGAGAGTTCCGTGGCGAGTCAATCGACCCTCCGGCCTTGGATGAGCCGCACCAGCACAACCACAATGGCAACCACCAGAAGTATGTGGATAAACCCTCCCATGGTGTAAGATGATACCAGGCCCAAAAGCCAGGCGATGATCAAGATGAGTGCAATCGTGTAGAGCATATGACGGAGTTCATCAGAGTTAGATTTCGGCTAACCGCCTAACGGTGACAGCCAAACTCGAAGGTTTTGTTTCTCGGACATGTCTCACATCACTCATTCTAGCTAGGTCCGTACCGTTAGCCATTTTGTGTTCCCGCCAATGCAGAGCGGGGCTCGAGAGTTTAGGGGGGGCAAGGGCGGCTTGCAGGTTGCACATATGCCTTGCGTTAAGCCGTTGCGCTTTGCATCAGCACGGGCGAGCAACCTTTTGATTCCTAGGGGCTTCGGCACGGGCCATCCGGAGGGCCCGATTTTCCGGAGATCCTAAGACCGGGCATCTCGAAGGAAAGGCGCGCTCGCGCGCCGGCCAGGTTTGGAGAGCACTCGAACCCCTGCGTCCCGAACTATGCACCCTGCAACAGCCAGCTATGATCACCAGCGAAATGCTCGGTCCCGTTCGACAATCAGAGGCGTAAGTCGTTGGTTGTGAACGAAAGCAAGTCTCTCACACAGCGGCACAGCGTTTGCACCACTACACCCCGATATGAATACACTCCAATTAAAAGGTTCGTGGAACATTACCAAGGGCAAACTGAAACAAAAGTACGCCCAGCTCACCGATGACGACCTGCGCTACGTCGAAGGGAAAGAGGATGAGTTGATCGGACGGATTCAGAAGCGCACCGGCCGAAACAAGGAAGAGATCGAACGCGCGCTGGACGAAGCCTGCAAAGGCTGAGGCCAGACCTGAGGACCTATGAACAAAGGTATCGGAATCGCGCTCCTGGCCGTAGGCATCGCCCTGATCGTTTTTGGTATCGATGCCTCGGACTCATTCAGTTCCAGCGTCTCAAGAGCTGTCTCGGGAACACCGACTCATAAGACGATGTGGCTGTTGATCAGCGGCATCGGCTCGGTAGTTCTCGGTGGAATCATGATGCTCCGGCCAGCCGGGAGAACCTAGGAGCCGTAGCTGTTGGCCGGCTGCCCGCGAAGTTGTTGTTCCTGTGCCTCACGGGGATTAAGTCGGGCAGCCGGCCTCCAATCTAGGGAGCGCAACCATCCCCGCTTGGCGGGAGTGGGTCATCTCGGTACAGAGGCTTAGGGGTCTAGTGTTTGTCCGTAAAACTCTTGTAGATCGTCTCGATCCAGCGGTCCGTCTTGATAAATCCCTTGCCCCAGGAACTCCAGTCCTCGGGCAAGCCTGCGGCTTTCACCTGTTCCAGGCTCTTTCCCGCGTCGATCTGCTTGCGGACAATATCCGTGGTAGCGACCAGCATCTGGTGGAACTTCTGCAGGTCCGCTTTAGTGGCCAACGGGCCGTGGCCGGGGATCACTTTAGCGTCGTCGGGGATCTTTTGAAGCATAGCCCCGACGTTCTTCACGTAACCGGCGACATCTCCACCGCTTGAGAGGTCGACGAAGGGGAACATCCCATTAAAGAACTGGTCGCCCATGTGAACCACCCCCGACTTGGTGAAGAAGATCACGGCGTCCCCATCCGTGTGCCCTGGTCCTAATGCCACCACGCGGATTTCTTCACCGTTGAAATGAACCGACAGGCCATCCTCGAAGGTGACCACGGGCAGGGCTTCTTTTGCGGTGTCAGCCTGGGCCAGCAGCCGCTTGCGCACGTTTGCCGTGGCGATGATGTTGGCAACGCGGCCAAAGTGGGCATTGCCGCCAGTGTGGTCGCCATGCCAGTGCGTGTTGAGGACGAATTTGAGCGAGCCTTTGTCGAGCTTCTGCAGCGCCGCCTCGATTTTTTCGGCTAGTGGTGCGAACTGGTCGTCCACGATCAGCAACCCGTCGGGGCCCGCCGAGACGCCAATGTTGCCCCCGGAACCTTCGAACATATAGACGCTGCCGGCCACGGGAGTAGACTTGATCTGCACCTTGTCGAAATCTTGCTGGGCAGATGCGACCAGCGGAGCGACTAGAAGACAAAAGAGGAGCCTGGTAGATGTCATAAACTGGATGGGGATGCGAGGTTGCTGTCTGGCGATCACGGAGGCGTAAGCTACCAGGAAGGCGCTCCGTGGCAACCCTTCAAACGCGCCACAGCAAACTCGAGTCCTCCTTCACTCCAGGGGAAGAGCCGAGAGCTAGTTCAACGCTGTTGCGGGCTTGGTCGAGAACGAGTAACACGCCATCTCCTCGGCGCTGCGCAGATACACGCGATCCCCTCGCACCACCGGGTGATTCCAGGTCTTAGAGCTGAGCGCCTGGAAACGCCCCAGTTCCCGATGTGCAGCAGGATCTGCGGCCAACAGGACCAACTCTCCCGACTCGGAAGAGACCAGCAGCAAGCCTTGGTCCCGCAGAAGCATCACTTGACCGCGGCCGTACCGGCCTTCCTTCCAGACTCGTTTGCCGTCGGCTAGGTTGAGACAACAGAAGATCCCGACGTCGAACCCGTAAGCGTACCCATGGAACACCACAAAGTCGGGAAACTCGGGCTTCAGATCTTTAGAATCCCACTTATTGGTCACCGTCCACTGCCCGCCGTTGGTTGAGACTTCTATGAGCGAGCATCCCAGGCCGCCCAACGCTGCGACCAGGAGCTTGTTCCCATCGATTAAGCGAGGCTGTCCGCAACGCGGTGCGCCCTTCATCGCGACGCCGGTCTCCCAAAGTTTCTTGCCGCTAGCCGGGTCAACCGACGTCAACCCGCCGTCGTGCAACATCAGAACCTGAGGGACCCCGGCGAGAGATGTCAACTGGGGTGAGCTGTAGCTGCTGGCGCCTGCCGCGGCTGTCCAAGCAACCTCCCCGGACTGGACTTTGTAGGCAAGCAGGCCTTTTCCCGCTTCACCGCCCGCGTAGGCGATGACCAAGTCGCTCGCCACCAAAGGCGAACTGGAAAAAGCCCACATCGGGAGTTTTGCTCCCGAATCTTCTCTGAGGTCGCGCCGCCATATGACTCGGCCGGTTTTGGCGTCCAGACAGTTGAGCACGCCGGTTCCACCCTGGGTGTACAATCGCCCGCCTGCAAAGGTCGGCGTTGCGCGTGGGCCGGGGCCAGATACCGCTTCCTCAAATCGGGCGAGATCCTCATGGACCCACACCTGGGCACCCGTAGAGGCGTCATAACACACCACGGTTTCCTTTTCGCCCCGTTGTTCCTGGGTGTAAATGGAGTCACCCACCACCAACAGCGAGGACCATGCGGGACCTACGGCGCACTTCCAAACCAACGACGGCGGGGCGGCAGTCCAATTCGTCGTGGTTGCGTTCCCAACAACGACCCCGTCTCGGTCCGTTCCCCGAAAGGCGATCCAGTCGTTTGCCGCCGGGCTCGTAATTTCGGCCGCGGCTCTGTCTGGCAGTCCAGGCGCCAAGGACCCTGGTTTACCAGCCGCCAGGAATTGCTCTTCCGCAGTGGGAGTCCACCGCCAGTGGCTCTTCGCTTTCAAACTGGAGTCCGGCCCATCGACGCGGATGAACAGAAAATGAGCCCAGACCAGGCTCACCACAATCGCAAAACCCATCCGAGCCCACGACAATCGAAAGCGTTTCGCGATGAAGAACCAGGCCACGACGGCACTCGCGATCAGAGGAAACCCACCCATCCACAAGGTAAATCCAGTGATCGAACGATGCGACCCCTTGCCCACTAACCACGCCTCACCGATGATCAGAGCAAAGCCCGCCCATTTCTCCCAGCGTCTCAGGCCGCGGTTGAACCACCACCAACCGAGGATCAACAGAGTCAGCAGGCCCGTGGATCCTAAACCGTACATGAAGCCAACAAAGTACGGTTTATTGATCATGCCCACGACGAAGGACAAGAGCCAGAACACCACCACACAGATGGTTGGAAACCGAAGACGAGGCAAATCCCCCGGGGCCGGCGAATTCCGACTAGGGTCAGGGGAGGCTAACGGTGTTGATTCGTTCATTTGCAGTTTGTAGCTAATCCTTGATATGTGCCTCGGACAGGCAAAGCGTGAAGAACTGTGCGGCGTGCTTCCGCAGCAGCTCCGGGTCCCACTCGAGGGTGTGGGAATCCAGCTCTTTTATGATCTGCTTGACCCAGCGAAGTTCTGCGGTGCGCAGAGCGATCGCGTACTCGAGCTCGATGAGATTCAAGCGTCCGGCTCGCGAAGTCATCGTGACGAGGACCTGTTTGTAGTTCTCAATCTCCTTCTCCAGGTGCCCAACCCTCGTCTGTAACCGCTCTTGGGTGTCGCGCGGATCAAGCGCGGGCAGGAAACTGAGGGCGGCGAAGAACCACATGGAATCAAGCGTCGGTTTCTCCAGCAGCTCTCGCAGCCACTGTATCGCTTCAGTGGATCCTTGGCTGGTAATGCGGTAGATAGTGCGCTCGGGACGCTTACCCGACCGGTTGGTTTCAGCCACCTCGATCAAACCGGCACTCAAGAGGCGCTCGATGGAATTGTAGAGCGAGCCGGGGTTGAGGTGGAGGAAATCGTCCTTGTGTGTCATCCGGATAATCGACTGCAGCTCATAGGGATGCATGGGTTTGAGGCGCAAGAACACCAGGACGGTCAGCGACCACAGGTTTTTCCAGCCAATCGATTTACGGCCCATACGTTTTACAATAACCATTTTACTTAAAGTATGTCAAGCCCCTCCCGATCATCCGAGGGTTTCCATCCCCTGCGACGTATCAAGGGGTGCACTAGCAATTCCCGGCGGCCTATTCCGCCGCATCCGAAAAGAATTATGAAAACACTGAAGACTCGGCTGGCCGCGGCGGCGGTCGTCGCCGCACTCGCATCGGCATTCATCAGCGCTGTCGCTGACCCCGCAGATAACAGTCGCAGGGACGAACCGGCCCTGATGCAGCCCGTGAAATCTGTTTTCGACCACTACCTCAAAATCCAAGCCGAGCTCTGCAAAGACTCGCTCAAAGGCATCAACGAACAGGGCAGCGCCATCGCTCAGGCCGTGCGCACCGACGGGATGAAAATGCTTTCAAACGAGGTGGCGAAAGAAGCGGACGCACTCGCCAAAGCCAAAGATATCGGGGCCGCGCGCGAGGCGTTCAAGCCGCTCAGCGCCTCGCTCATCAAATACCTGGCTGACAACAAGGCCGGCCGAGGCGATTACCACGAGGTGTACTGCCCCATGGCGAAGGCGAGCTGGCTACAAAGCGAGAAGGACGTTCGAAACCCCTACATGGGCAAGGACATGCTCACCTGCGGGGAGTTCAAGAACTGACCAGGACCTCGGCTGATCCCATGTTTCGGCGGGGCGATCGGCTTGGGTGCGGTGGCTAGTGAGGGGGTTGTGCCAATCTAGGCCCTCCCTTTTCAGGAAAGGGTGAACCCCACATTTTTGGTTTCTCTGCAGCACCCGCAGTCGTTCGTCGATCCGGTTCGTGCTGCCTGCCCTCAAGCTTCTCCTCAACGTTACGCACCGTTACGTGCTCATCGAGCTTGGGGACGAGGGCTCTGATAAATGCATTCTGCAAAAGAGAGGCAATCGCCGTCCACGTCCCAATCTTCTCGGTCCCGTAGGATCCGGAAATAGGGACCCGGGTGGCCAACGAGTCGGTCGACTGGTTCTTAAGAATGGTGGTCACGGCGCCAACAATCGCCTGCCAGAAGATTTGCAGCACGTTCTTCCCGCGTTCCTTCTCCCAGGCGAACACGTCTAGATGTTCGAAAAAGACTTTCAAGTAACCTTCATAGCTGCCCTCTTTCGCGGCGACTGACGTAAAAAGCGCGAATTCGCCACGTTCGACATCGAACTTGCCATAAGCCTTGAGGAAATCGTTTAGTGCGACCAAGTCGACATTCGTGAGTTGAGCAGTGACCTGGTAGGTCGGCGCTGGTGCGAGCGGATTGAGTTGAAGGTGCAAATCGAGTCCGCCTCCGCCAAGGGTGGTGGCGTGGGCTTCCACACCAGCGGGAAGCTCGCGATTAAGACTCCTGGCGTTGGTAAGGTTCGTGGCAGTTGCGCTCATTCCATAAAAAAAGATGTCCACCGGCGGCGCGGAGTGCTCATTCCTGAAGTGAACCTGACCATCGACTACGTCCAGCCGATTGATCTTGAACGGAAATAGGCTCCCTAGAACTTCACTCCAACTCTCGTCCTTTCCCGTCTGCGTCTGCTCCTCAGTGGGTCCGGACACGAAATTCAAGCTCGGTCGCTGCATTTCGACTTGTCCTACAAGCGAGCCGTGAAACAGCTCCTTCCATTGAATTGAAAGAGCCACTTGGTCAGCGGCGAAAAGAGGCACTCGAATTCCGCCCGTCCGCTTGAAGATTTGCACGGCATTGATGCGGTAACGGCCGCGCCACAATTCGATACTTACATCCCCAATCCGGCTGCCGTAATCGCGCGTATGATTGAGTTGGCGGTTGACGTAGCGTTCGACGATATGCGGCATGAACATCCTGACAACGATCAGAACCACAAAGACGCCAAGCGCCGACCATTGAATAATGCGGGATACCCTCGACCAGCGGCCATGCGAGCCCTCTTCGAAGTTCATAAGCGAAAGCGCATCCAAGGAACCGCCTAGAGCTAAAGACGTGCCAGACAGAGGGTACGGAGGGGCGGGTTCCACCGCTGGGCCAGTCTCGCAACGCAACGAACCCGCTCGGGGCATTCCGCATGGAACGTTGCATCTTGCGTGGATTACAATGCTCCACGCTGCGGACATCGTGCTTCCAGACGCTGGCACGAGAGTCGCTGAACGAACCGGCGACTATGAGCAATGCGCGAACCACCGTCCGGGGCTACCCGGTGGGAATCTTCCACGATGGCAGATGGTAGGCGACCGCCTTGCCGTAGGTAACCGGCTGATACTCCGGATCCAGATTCATCGTGGTTTCGGCGGTCCCCAAGAACAGGCAACCGTGTGGTAGCAGGCAATTACGGATCTTTCTGAGGATCGTCCTTTTGGTGTCCACATCGAAGTAGATCATCACATTACGCAGGAAAACCAAATCGAATGGCGGCATGACGGGCCAGGGCTGAATCAGGTTCATCGGACGGAACTGGATGATGCGTTTGACTTCCTCCTTGATGCACCACTTCTCTTCTTGCTTGGTGAAATACTTCACCAGGTAGGTAGCAGGTAAGCCGCGATTGACCTCGAATTGGGAGTATTTGCCTGCTTCCGCCAGTTTCAGGACGGTGGGTGACAGATCCGTGGCCAGAATTGAAACCGTCCAGTTCGCCAATTGCGGGAAGTGCTCCAGCAGGAGCATCGCCAGGCTGTAAGGCTCCTGGCCCATGGAACAGGCCCCCGACCAGATGGTCAGGCGTCGCGCATCGGCACGCTGTTCCAGGATCGTGGGCAGGATGAATCGGCGCAGCGCCTCGAAGGGGTGGTAATCCCGGAAGAAGAGCGTCTCGTTGGTGGTCAGAGCGTCAACGGCCTTGTGATGCAGTCCGTTGACTTTGACCTCGGAGCGCATTTGTTCGATCAATGCGGCCAAAGTCGCGAACCCTTCGCGTTGCGCTAAGGGTCCCAATCTCGTCTCGACCAGGTACTCTTTTCCGGGTTCCAGCACAATGGCGGCCTCGCTGTGCGCGAGCCGGCTTACGTAGTCAAAATCGGCTTTTGAAATAGTCATGATCCGTTGTTTTCTGAGTCGCCGTTAGACTCTGACTACTTCTCGGCTCGCCAAAACTCGGCGGGTAATTTCGCCGGCGATCTGATTGAGAGGAAGTGTTCTGTCGGCATAACCGGCCTTGGCGATATAGCCAGGCATGCCCCAGACGACGCTGGTTGCCTCGTCTTGCACCACGATTTGGCCGCGTTTTTCGCGGATGATCTCGCAGCCCCGCAGCCCATCCTGGCCCATCCCGGTCATCACCACGCCCAAGACCGCGCTGCCGTAGAGCCCAGCCACACTGCGGAAAAGCACATCGACGGCGGGCCGACAGGAATTCTCCGGGGGACCGTCGTGCAAACGAAGAACTGTCCTGGTGCCCGAGCGTTGCACCTCCATGTGCCGGCCCCCGGGTGCCATGTAAGAATGGCCTCGTTCGATGACCTGGCCCTCGGCGCCTTCGTGACAAGGCACCGAGGAATGAGAAGTGAGCCGCTCAGCCAGCATAGCCGTGAACAGAGGCGGCATGTGCTGCACAATGACGATTGGCACCGGAAACTCCGCCGGCAAATTGGAAAACACTTCGGCAAGGGCGTTTGGACCACCGGTGGAAGTGCCTACGCATACGACCTCGATCGGCCCAGCTCGGTGCGGCAGCATCGGGGTCGGCAAGGGCGAGGGACGGGCGAGGCTCGGGCTTTTGGAAGCCACTTCCGCAACTCGCAGATGGCGACAGTGAACTTTGATCTTAGGAATCAGTTCCTGCTCCAGCCGCTCCATCGCCTCGGTCACGCTGCCAACGTTGGCCGGTTTGGTGACGTAGTCGGTAGCGCCCAACGATAGGGCGTCCAGGGTTGCGACCGCTCCCCTTTGAGTCACCGTGCTGAACATGATGACCGGCAGTTTAGGATAGAGCTTTCGCACCTCCCGAAGCGTGGCGAGGCCATCCATCTCCGGCATTTCGACGTCCAGCGTGAGGATGTCCGGGTTGATCTGGGGAATCTTCTGTAGCGCGATGCTTCCGTTGGCGGCCGCCCCCACGACCTCCAAATCTGGATCCCTACGTAACGTCTCGGTGATCAACTTGCGGACCACTACGGCGTCGTCGACCACCAATACGCGGATTTTAGGCATACCTTTTCCATTCCTCGCGAACTTCAGTCCACCACTCCCAGGATCTGCAGCTTCTCTCCCAGCATCTCTTTAGTGACAGGCTTCATGAGAAAATCATCCGCACCCGCCTCAATGGCTTGAGCGATTCGGTCCATCGAATTGAGCGTGGTAATCATCATCAGTTTGAGCCCGGCAAAATCACGATTCCGGCGCACCGCCTGGACAAACTCCAAACCGTTCATGCAGGGCATCTCCCAGTCCACCAGGCCAACGTCAAACGGCTCACGCGGATCGTTCCGGATGAGCACATTGAGCGCTTCCCGACCGTCCCCTGCCTCAGTGATCGAGAACGACATCTCGCGGGCGATATGCGCCAGAAAGGTTCGCATCGCCTTTGAATCATCAATGATTAGCATTTTCATAACCGCTTGCGCATTGGGGCAAAGTTTCAGGCCCCCTGTTCTCTGAGTTGCGAGCCCATTTTTGGAGCGCTCGCTTGAGGTCTTCGGTGTGGACCGGCTTTCCGATGAAATCATCCATCCCTGCCGCAAAGCACTTTTCCTTATGTCCTTCAATCGCGCTCGCGGTTGTGGCAACAATGGGCACTCGTCGCGCGCCATTCTCTGCCCGGCGAATCTCCTGGGTTGCTTGAAAGCCATCCATCTCCGGCATGAGACAATCCATGAAGATGACATCGTGGCGACACGCAGCCGCCAGGGCAACCGCCTCCTTCCCATTGACAGCTACGTCCACATTGCAGGCCAGCTTGACGAGCAAGCGCACCGTGAGCTTCCGGCTGATGGCGTCGTCCTCGGCCAGTAATACCCTCAGCTTGGGTTGCTTTTGAACGCCGTCTTCCACACCACGGGCGTCGCCAGCGCCCGCCAGAGGTGCGAGTCGAACCTTGGAAGATGGCTCCTCCTGCCATTCCCTAGCCGGCAAAGTGAACCAGAAGACCGAGCCTTCATTCGGCACGCTCGCCAGGCCGATCTGTCCCCCCATCAACTCCACCAGTCGCTTAGCTATCGCCAAGCCGAGTCCTGTCCCACCGTATCGACGCGTGATGGAGGAATCAACCTGTGTGAACCGCTGAAACAGCAGAGATTGCTTCTCCGCCGAAATCCCCACGCCCGTGTCACAGATTTCGCAACGCACAAACTGAGGATAAGCCTGATCCATCCGCAGTCGGATCGTAACACCGCCCCGCTTAGTGAATTTGATGGCATTACCTGCCAGGTTAAGGAGCACCTGCCGCACGCGGCCCGGATCGCCGACGAGTTGCCGAGGCAACGGGGAGTCGCATTCGACTCGCATCGTGAGCTTCTTTTGCTGGGCCTGCACGGTGAGCAGGTCCGCTACTTCCCCGACTACCCCGGGCAAATCGAACCGGATCGCCTCGATTTCCAGTTTGCCAGCCTCAATTTTGGAGAAATCGAGAATGTCGTTAATCAGGGTAAGCAGGGTCTGGCCCGAGAGTCGTATGGTTTGTACGAACTGGGATTGCTCTTCGGACAAGGGCGTGTCGAGCAGCAAACTCGTAAACCCAATGACACCGTTCATCGGTGTCCGTATCTCATGGCTCATCATCGCCAGGAATTCGCTCTTTGCCCGGTTGGCAGAATCGGCCGCCTCCTTGGCAAGGGCCAATTGTTGAGCCGCCTTCCGCCGCTCCGTGATGTCGCGAAAAGTCCAGATCCTACCGTGGTACTCGCCGCCCTTGCCCACCATCGGGGCGGAATATCGGTCCAGCACCGTCCCATCCTTCATCTCGATTTCATCACGGCTTTTCTCGCTCGGATGCGAGTTGAGATAGAGTACTTTTTCCAGAAACTGCTCCGGGAATTTGGCGGCTTGCGTGACCCACCTGAGTTGCCGCTCATCGTCGCTATTATCCGCGATTTCTTGGGGGATCCTCAATAAGTCGGTCATCCGCTGATTTTGCAGCGTCTTCTTCCCTTGCTCGTCTACGACCAAGATCCCATCGATCGATGAGTTCACCTGGGCCTCCAAAAAGACCGTCTTCCAGCGCAATTCCTCCTCAGCCAGCTTGCGCGCCGTTATGTTCTCGTGCGCCACTACCACTCGCACCGGTCCGTCCCCGGCGAATCGAGTCGCGCGCAGTACAAACCAGCGTCGTTCTTCCCGGCTGTGGCAGGCATATTCCAACAGATATTCACCGCACTCTCCCGCCATGACCGCACGGATTCCCTTGGCGATCGCGGGCGCTTCGGCCGCGCCATCACCGACAGCCGTGTCGCAAACCTGGAGGTAATTGGTCCCAATGCCCGCATTGGGGCCCTGGTAGCTGTTCCGCTCCGCGAAATGTGTCCAGGCCGCGTTGACTGCAATGATCGTCCCGTCTTCGTCCAAGATCGCGATATGGGCCGAGAGCGCGTCGAGAGTCGATGCCAGGGTGGCTGTCTGTTTGCGTTCGATCTCGCGCAGTGCCTGCTCGGTGACGACTCGCGTGGACACGTCGCGAACGACCACCTGGAAAGCGGCCGAACCTCGATGATCACAGGTGCTCAACGTCGTCTCTCCGAAGAATGGGGTTCCATCCAACTTCATCAGCCTTCTTAGAATCCCCTCCCTCGAGGCCCCGGTTTGGAGCACAGCCGCACAACGCTGCTTCACCCGAGAGTGCTCCTCCGGATGGATGATTTCCATGATGGAGCGTCCCACCATCTGCTCCGGGGTCCCAGCCCCGAAGGTTCGAGCCGCTGCATGATTTGAAAAGACAATCGCTTCACCAACGTGGATGAGGATGGCGTCGGGTGAGGAATCGACTAACTGACGATACCGTCCCTCGCTCCGGCGCAGGGCCTCCTCGGTGCGGATCAACTCCTCGGCCGCCTCCTTCCTCGCGGTGATATCTTCCTTTATCGCGATAAAGTGCGTGATTGCGCCTGCCAAATCGTGGACCGGAGAGATGCAGGCCGATTCCCAATAGATCTCGCCTGTCTTCTTCTTATTGCGAAGTTCGCCCCGCCACACACCGCCGCCGCGCAGGGTTTCCCACAGCGCCTGATAGAATTCGGACGTGTGTAGGCCCGACTTGAGAAAACGGGGATTTCTGCCCAGGACCTCCTCCGCGCTGTAACCCGTGATCCTCACAAACTCCGGGTTCACATATTCGACCCTGGCGGAGGAGTCCGTGATCATCACCGCCGCCGGTGTCTGTTCCACTGCCCGCCAGAGTTTGCGCAATTGTTGTTCGGTAGTCTTGCGGTCGGTGATGTCTTGTATGGCGCCGTGAATCTGGATGGTCTCGCCCGCGGTGTTCTTGGTGATGCCAAGATGCACTTCCACATACCGAACAGCACCATCCCGGCGCAGAATGCGTCCCTCGACTCGTGAAACGCAATCCGCGTCATTACTAGCTACTGCCTTCGCGACCTCCTCTCCAACCAAATGCGCATCGTCCGGATGCACAAGCTTGCGCGCGAAGGACTCGGCGGACATCACGTAGCCGCCCTCCAGCTCCGAGGTCGTGCCGTGGAGAGCGTAGTAACGGTCGTTAAGCGTGAAACATCCCCTGCTGACGTCGTATTCCCACTCTGCCAGCCGGGCCAGGTTCATGGCGCGAGCGAGTCTTCGTTCGCTTTCGCGCAAGGCGGTTTTCATGATGTGATCGGGGCCGACAGAAGCCGGATGGGCCTCCAGCGGTTTGCGCGGTGTGGCATTTTCGGCGGAGGCACGCGCCGCCAGGGCGCGGCCTCCACGTTACCGAAAGTAACCCGGTCTAGAGGTTCTGCTGCTCGACCACTCGCTTGAGGTCGGCGGCGAGCTTGGCCAGCTCGGTCGCGGCGGTCAGGGTGTTGTTCGCGCCCTGCGTTGTATTCTTGGCCGCCTCCGAAACGTTGGCGATGTTCTTAGAGATCTCGGTGCTGCCCTTGGCGGCTTCCGAGGCGTTCCGGGCGATTTCGTTCGTGGTCGCCGTTTGCTCTTCCACGGCACTCGCGATCGTGTTCTGGATATCGTTAATCTGATTGATGATCTTGCCGATCTGATCAATTGCGGAAACGGCGGCCTTGGTATCGTTCTGGATGGCCTCGATCTTGCCGCTGATATCTTCCGTGGCGGTAGCCGTTTGTTTGGCCAATTCTTTGACCTCGTTGGCAACCACGGCGAACCCTTTGCCTGCCTCACCGGCCCGAGCCGCCTCGATAGTGGCATTCAGAGCCAGCAGGTTGGTTTGCTGGGCGATGCTGGTGATCACTTTGATCACTTTACCGATCTCGATGCTGCTTTCCCCGAGTTTGGCGACAGTCTTGTTGGTGTCGCTCGCGACCTTGACCGCTTGGGTGGCAACTTTGGCCGCCTCGGTGGCGTTCTTCGCGATTTCTTTCGCGCTGGCGCTCATTTCCTCGGCGCTGGTGGCCACCGTAGCCACGTTCTTGCTGACTTGTTCGGAAGCCGCGGCCACAACGTTGGATTGGGTGGCGGTCTCCTCCGAGTTCGAGCTCATTTGCTGGCTCACGGCCGTTAATTCCTCCGAGGAAGAGGCGAGAGCTTGGGCGTTCTGATTGACGGCAGTGATCGTAACGGTAAGTGCCGCTTCGGCCTTCTTCCGGGCCGTGATGTCAGAGGCGTTCTTGACCACTTTGAACGGCTTGCCGTCGGCGTCGAAGATCGGGTTATAGATGGCTTGCAGCCAAACCTCGCGGCCGCCCTTGGCGATCCGCTTGTAGTCTGCGGCCTGGAATTTGCCATCGTTGAGATCCCGCCAGAATTGACGGTAGTCGGCCGTCTCCCGATACGCAGGATCGACGAAGAGGCTGTGGTGGCGGCCTTTGACCTCGTCCAGGGTGTAGCCCATGGTCTTGAGGAAATTCTCATTAGCCGTTAAGACGGTGCCGTCCAGTGAGAACTCGATGATCGCCTGCACCATGCTGATGGCGTCCTCGCTGCGCTTCCGGCCAGTGATGTTGGTGGCAAATTTCACGACCTTGAAGGGCTTTCCGTTCAGGTCGAAGATGGGATTGTAGCTGCCCTGAATCCAGACCACTTTGCCACCCTTGCCAATGCGTTTGTACTCCGCCGTCTGAAATTTGCCTTCGTTCAGATCGCGCCAAAACTGACGATATTCGTTGCTCTCGCGGTACGCCGGCTCAACGAACATTCCGTGGTGTCGGCCCTTAATCTCCTCCAGGGTGTAGCCCAGCGTCTTGAGAAAATTCTCGTTAGCGTCGGTAACGGTCCCGTCCAGGCTGAATTCGATCACCGCCTGCGTCTTGCCCACCGCAGCGATCTGGCCCTGAAAGTCGGCATCCCTCAGCTTCCGCGCGGTGACATCGACGGCGTACTTGACCACCTTGAACGGCTTGCCTTGGGCATCGAAGATCGGGTTGTAGCTGGCTTGAATCCAGACTTCTTTCCCGCCCTTGCCGATGCGCTTGAACTCGGCCGCCTGGAGTTTCCCATCGCCAAGATCGCGCCAGAACTGTTTGTAGTCCGCGCTTTCCCGGTAGCCGGGCTCAACCAACATGCTATGGTGGCGGCCTTTGATCTCCTCCAGGGTGTAGCCCAAGGCTGATAGGAAATTCTGGTTGGCCGTCAGGATCGTTCCCGACAGTTCGAATTCGATCACTGCCTGGGCTTTGTTGATGGCGGCAAGCTGGCCGCGAAGGTCCACGAGTTCGACGTCGTGTGCGGCGGCCGGACTCGAACTGCTGCCGTTCTTTCCATTGATACGGTGTGATCCGTTGGTTTTTACGCGAGGCATTCGGGGTGTGCTTAGTTTCATAGGCGGTTTAAGCTGCTGTTTAGGTTTTGAGTTTGTTGATTGTGCCGGTCGTTAACTGTTGGTTTCTGGATTTGAACCGTGAGCTTCTGCTCCGGTCCTCATGAATTAAAGGGCTTGAGAAGGTAGTGGAGGAACTTCGGGCAACGGTTAGCTTTCCTGGGCGCGACTCCCGAGGCTGGTTACGTTGACGGTTTTTTCCGTGTCGAGAACCAGCAACAGCCGATCCTTTAGTTTATAGACGCCTTGGACCAGCTCGCGCGCAACCCCCCTCAAGGTCTCCGGAGGGCGCTCGTAGGTGTCCTCTTGGATCTCCACCACGTCGCCGATTTCATCGACCAAGAGGCTCACCGCCCCGTCATCGCTGCGCACAACCACGTTCATGGGCAGTTGTTCGGTGTCGCGCGAGGGCAGTTCGAGCCGATGCCGCAGGTCGATGGCGGTTACGATTTGCCCGCGCAAATTGATCAACCCGCGGATCATTCCGGGCGCCAAGGGCACGCGGGTCATTTCCTGGTAGCGGATGACCTCCTGGACACTCAACACCTCGACCCCAAAGAACAGGCCGTTGAGGAAGAAAGTGCAAAACTGTTTCGTGTTCGCCATGGGATTCGTTGTTAGAGGGTTTGGGTGCTGGTGTAGAAGCTGGGATCTGCGACTCGGATAATCCCGGCCACATCGAGCAGGCCGGTGACCTTGTCCTGGATAACCGCCGAGCCCAGGATGCCATCCCGGCTCGCATGACGCTTGACCGTTAGGCTCTGCTGGACGATGTCGTTGATCCGGCCAACAACCAGCCCGATGCTACGGCCCTGCTCGGAATAAACGACCACTTGCATCGGGTCGCTGACCATCGGCGCCTCTCCGGCGCTCGGGAGATACTTCGCCAGATCGATGAGGGGTAGGATCTGACCTCGATATTGAACCACGTCCTGCTGGCCGGAGTGCTCGACCTGTGAGCGAGAAAACTCCTCCAGCCTGGCAACCATGGAGAGAGGGATCGCCAGGCGCGCGTCCTGCCCCGCGTTGAACAACAGGAGAGTCTGCCGCTCATCGGCCGCGTCACTGGTTTTGTTTTTGTCCACCAAGGTGCGGTCGTGCACCTCGGCAACCACGTTCGCGCGCTGGGCCAAGCCCAGCACATCGAGAATCAGCGCAACCTTCCCATCACCCATGATCGTCGCGCCGGCAAAGCAGGTGAGGCCTTTGAGCTGTTTGCCCAGCGGCTTGACCACGATCTCTTCGGTGTCATTAATCTCGTCCACAACCAGGCCGAATTGGCGGCCGTCGGCGTGCAAAACCACGATGTTGACAATGGTGTCTTCCTGCCCGTCGGCGCTGGATTCCGCACCTCGAGGCTCAAGTTTCAGCTCCTTGTTTAAGTAAGCCAACGGAAGCAAATGGCCGCGCAATCGATAAATCGGCGCACCATATAGCATCTCAATTCCCTTGCGGGCTTGCTCCCCTTCAAGTCTGACTAACTCGAGCAGACTAACCTGCGGTATCGCGAAGCGCTCACAGCCGCTGGTGACTACCAGAGCCGGAATGATAGCTAGCGTCAACGGGATGCGGATTTTGAGGGTGGTGCCTTGGCCCGCGTCGCTCAGCACATCCACCGAACCGCCGATTTTCTCGATGTTGGTCTTAACCACATCCATGCCGACCCCGCGGCCGGAGACGTTGGTCACCTCGTCCGCGGTTGAGAACCCGGGCAAGAAAATCAGCGCGAACGCTTCATGATTGCTCATGCGGGAGGCCTGGTCGGCGGTAACCAGCCCTCGCTGAACCGCCTTTTCCTTGACCTTCGCAACGTCAATCCCTCGGCCATCATCCATAATCTCGATGTTGACCTGGCCACCCTCATGGAAGGCCCGCAGGATAAGCATGCCCTCGTCCGGTTTGCCGGCTGCCTGGCGGACCGCAGGTGCTTCGATCCCGTGGTCAACCGAGTTGCGAACAATGTGCGTGAGCGGATCCTTAATCGCTTCAATGATGGTCCGATCCAGTTCGGTCTCGTTGCCTTCCATCACTAGCTTCACCTTCTTGCCCAACTCCTGCGCCAGGTCCCGAACAATCCGCGGGATCTTAGCCCAGACGTTGCCGATGGGTTGCATTCGCGTCTTCATCACGCTTTCCTGCAACTCGGTGGTAATGATGTTCAGCCGTTGCGCCGCGTTGAGCAGGGTTGGCTCCAGCGTCTGCGCCGTGTATTGGACGATCTGGTTGCGTGCCAGAACCAGTTCCCCAACCAGGTTCATCAATTTGTCGAGCTGGCTGACATCCACGCGAATGGCGCTGTGAGCGTTGGCGGTCGCATGCCTGGCATTGGTCTCTCCATCCGTCGCCGATGCCCTGCCCTCGGGAACAACGGTGAGCGCAACAGGATTGGCTTGAAGTGAAATGGGCGCGGCCTTTGTCGCTGGCGCCGGACTCGTTTGGGATTCGGGCGCGTCATCGAACAAGCCATATCCCTCGGTTTGTGGCGCTTCAACGGGGTTGCCCCCAACTTGCAGTGCCTGCAGTTTTTGCAGGAGTGGGGAGTAGTCCACGTCGCCCTGCTGGCCCGTCGCCTCCAGGCAACGCAACATCGCTTTAAGCGCATCTGAGTATTCCAGCAACGAGCTAATGAGGGCGGGGCTCGTGGTCAACTGCCCGTCGCGGAGAAGACTAAGCAGCGTCTCACCTACGTGCGCCACCGACTCAATCTTATTCAGTCCGATACAGCCGCTGGTGCCCTTGATCGTATGGATAATGCGAAAGACGTTGTTGAGCGTCTCCGCATTGCCTTCTCCCTTTTCAAGGGCCAGCATTTCGCGGTCGAAGCGATCGAGAGAATCGAAGCTCTCGACCAAAAGGTCCTTGATGAGTTCTTGCTGCAAGTTGTCGTTGATCGCCATAGGTGTGTGGATTGGGTGGTTGGCCCGGTTAGGAGGGGAGTACCTTGGCCACGATGGCCAGCAATTGTTCTTGGCCGAACGGCTTAACGATCCAGCCGGTGGCGCCTGCTGCGCGGCCTTCAGCCTTCCGGCCGGGATCGGACTCGGTCGTGAGGAGGATGATTGGGACTCTCCCAAAGGACGGGAGAGCACGCAGCCGGCGTGTCAATTCGATGCCGCTCATGTTAGGCATATGGACATCGGTTATCACCAGGTCGACCGCACGCGACTGCAGGAGATTGAACGCCACGGCACCATCCTGGGCTTCTAGCACCTCGTGGCCCGCCCCACGCAGGGTGAACGAGACCATTTTCCGCATGGTCGCGGCATCATCGACAGTAAGAATAGTTTTTGCCATATTCAGTCCCTCTCAAAACAATTCCACGTTGGCGCCCAAGTCGCTTCCATTAGGAGAGGCCGGAGCCGGCCTTTCAGAAGCTGTCTGGAGTGCTGGCTCGCTCACAGATGCTGGCTCGCCCTCTTTGTCGGCTGGGGGTTCAGTGAATGCCTCGAACTCCGAGTTGGCGACTGGTCTCTCGCTCGGCAAGGGGGCGGAGGGTGAAGACCGGGCGGAGACAACGCTCGCAAAAACCTCGCGTTCGGAAGCCATGGTGTAGTTACGTTTGAAACCATCGACCAGGATGGCCTCAGACTGATCACCACCCCGGGCCTGGACCCACCGTTGGGCACCGTCGGCAATGGCGATCAGCGGCAAGCGAAGGGCCGGCAATGTGGACTGGCGAAACTCGGAGAACTGGACCGTAGCCAGCGTCCGTTGAGCCTGCGCCCGAAGCTGGTCGAGAGAGTCGCCGATCGCCCGCAGCGTTTCCAAAGCGCTGTCGCGAAACGCGTGCAGCCGGCGTTCTTCCGTCCTGCCCTGTTGATTCAATACGTCTTGTTGCGTGAGACCAGTGGTTTGCAGCTTCCCAAAGGCATTGACACTCTCGGCCAAGCCAGCAGCCAATGCGTCAAGCTGCGAAGCGGCATCGACACTGATCCGGTTCGTCTCTTCGGAGATCTCGCTCGTGCGCGCTGAGAGCACCTCGAGACCCGCGCCCCGGCGGTCCTGTGCCGCCCGCGCCGCTTGGACTTGTGCGTTCAGGCCGATCAAACGAATCCGGGCTGAAAGGTCTCGAATAATCGCCGTCAGGCCCGACGCGAGGCCACCCAGCGGCCGAAGCACCTCGTAGGCCTCCGCCGCGCTGGCTACTGTGGCGCCAACCAAATCGCGAACCTCCTCGATCATCTCGACCAGCACTTGGATCATGCCGTCGAAGGAGGTGGTTAGCAGCTTGAACTCCTCAAGTGACAGGCAGTGCGAATCCATTTCTGTAAGCTGCGCCAAGACCTTCTGGATACCACCCTGAATAGCGGCCTCAGCGTTGGCCAGATCACCTTCGGCGCCTTGGAGTTGTCCGGCTTCGAGCCGGCACGACTGTTCGAGAAAATGCAACGGCTCGCGGGCCTGCGCCTGGTTCGATGCCGTGTTGAACTCGGTGAATTTCGCCTCGATTTGAGGGAACGCAGCCGTCACGTGCTGCAGTTTCTGATTAATGATGTCCTGGAATTGCAGTCCCATCACGATCTGCTCGACCTCACGGGCTATGTCTTTGCTCAGGACACCCAAACGCACGTCTCGCTCGTGGTTGGAGGTCATCTCCTTCTTCAAAGTCTCAATCGAAGATTCAATCTGCGCTTTGTGAGTGGTCGTAACCTCGTGCAGCGACTGCGATTGCCGATCCAGTTGAGCGATGACCGCGGCGACCGTGCGCCGCGTCTGCTCCAATTGCTTGAATTTCGTCCCGAAGATTTCTTGGACCTGTGCGTGCAAGCCCTCGATCTCGTGCGTCAAGGACGTGAACATCTGCTGCACTGCTGAACCCAAGGGCGCGGATTCGGCCTTGAACAAAGTCGGCACAAATCTCAGCGGCAACATCGTCCGTTGAAGCTGGGTTTCCACCGCCAGAAGCCGTCCGATCTGGGCGTTGTAGGTCCGCAGAAGCTCGAGCGTTCCGACCGTCTGCTCCTGGCAGCCAACCAGGAACTGCGTCGATTGGTCGATCAGTCGAATGGCGCCGGAGAACACTGAGTCGTCACATCCCTTCCCCGTCGCAAGGCTCACGAGGGTTTCAACCTGTTTGACAAACTGATCACCAAATCCGGCCAGGCTCTCGAGTTCTGAACTCGTTGCCAGGAACTGCGCCTCCAACCCACGCGAAGCTTGCACCAGATTCAGTTCAGCCTCACGAACTTGAGCGAAGAGTCCGGCGAACTCGGACGACCGTCGCCGCTCCAAGCTGCCGAAGAGCAGTTGCAGCCTAACCAGGAGAGGTTCTCCCTTCAGTTTGAGCGGCCACCATTTCACTGTCCAATTATCGGAACCCCCACCCGACCCTTGATGATGTGAAAACCCTACGCACCGCCGAGGGAAAACACCCTTTCGAGAATCAGGCCTTTACCAACTCGACGTGTCTGTCAAGGCGAGTGAAACTGAATGTCCGCAAGACATTTGCGTTAGAATAAGCAATTTGCATCCGCGCGCCCCGTTTCTGTACTCGCTTCAGCAAAGTAACAACCAGGTTCAGCCCTACGGAATCCACCATTTTGGCGCCCGTTAGGTCCAACCTGAAGATACCCCATTTCCGAGATGAGACATCGGCGCCCTCAAGCAAGCGGGCGAATTCGCTCTGGAGCGCTTCGGCGTTCGTGCTGAGAAGGTCACCGAGCACGCGCAGAGTCAGAGAGTCCTTTTCGGAGTCCTGGGGTGAATTCATAATGTTTTCTGGGAATAACTAAGGTTTATTTGTGTCAAGCCCATGCGAAATCCATGATGACACTCGCGCCGTCCCGCTCGACAACCATCCGCGTGGCCAGATGATCGACTAGGATGAGGCCACGGTGCTCGCTGATCAGTTCCTGGGCCGCGAGCCTCTTGTGCTCGGCAAGATCGAAATGGTGGCCCGGACCAGGATCATCCACTCGGACACGGACGGTGTGCGCCGAGAGGCAATGAGAAACCTGGAAACTAGCCTTTTGGCCGGCGATGCCACGACAGCCGTGTCGCAGTGCGTTGAGCAACATTTCCCGCGAGGCCAGCAACACATCGTGCAGGCTAGCCTCCGGCAGTTCCGGCAGTGCCAGGGCCAGGCTCCGCCTCCAGAGGGCCTGCAATTCATCGATTTCCCTGGTTTGCTCGGCACGGTATTCCTCCAAGATGACCGGGCGGAAGGACTCGGTCACCGAGCCAGGCGACGAAACGTGAAGATCCACCACCAAGATGTCATCCGCAGCCGAGTCGATTTCAGCCAGACGTGCTCTGCGGTTCCTGGCGCTCTGAAGGGCCCCAGCCAGGTTCAATTCACTGACCCCTATTCTCTGCGCAACCTCTTCCAGGCCGTCGGTCCACAGACAGAACGAGCCACCGCCCGCAATCGAGTGAGCCACGCCGCGGGCGGAAACCTCAGAAAACCAGCCCAGTGGAAAACCGCCCGTCTCACCCACTACTTTCGCTGCTCCGTTCGGCAGCCAATAGACCGGGGCAGGCGTCCCGTGCGCCAGAACGGTCGCCGTCTGCGCGGTAGCGTCGATCGACATCGCGCATGCCGCAACCGACGCAAGGATCCCGTCGGCGTTTCCTGCAACTACACCGACTTGGCTCCACTCCTCAATCAACAGCCGGTTAAAAGTGGCGAAGACCTCTTCCATTGGTGCCGCACGTTCCAACATGCCGCGGACGATTCCATGAAAATAGGCCGACACGAACGCCGCCTGCAGGTCGTGGCCGGAAACATCCGTCAACAAGCAGAGGAACTGACCTGGCCCAGGGCGAAACTGGCTGAAGAAATCCCCACCCGCTGCGTGTTTGGGATGAAAACATACTTCCATGCGCGCGGCGCTGCGAGCCGCCTCGGCGCCAAGCATCCACTCCTGAGCTCGTCCGAGTTCCTGAACCTCATGCTCGGATTGAGTCAATCGCCGCTGTCGGCGCGTTCGCTCGACCGCCTGCGCGATCGTAGCATGGAGATCTTCCAAGGTGACCGGCTTATCCAGAAAGCCGGCCGCGCCACCGCGCAACGCCTCGCTGACCAGCTCTTTTTCACCTTCCGCGGTGATAACAATGGTGGCCAGAGACGGGTCCTGCTTCTGAATCCACGCCAGCAGATCCAGACCGCTTTTGTCGGGTAAGCGGTAATCCGCCAGGACACACTCGAAGGTTCGAATCCGGGACGGCGACAGGGTCTCCTGGGCACTGGCTACGTCTTCAGCACCAGCCACAACGTAGCCGCGCCTGGCAAGCGCCAACAGAAGAAAGCTTCGAGTGGTCTGGTCGTCTTCCACGACCAGCACTCGGCATGAACCCGGCAAACCCGCGGTCCCAGCATTCCTGAGGGCGGAGGTCATAACTCGAAAACACAGGAGACCGTCGGTAGGTCCCCAAACGAATAGCCCCAGGACCCAGCAGAATTAAATCGCTCTAATCGTCCAGCCAACCCCTCGTGGGGGCCCAAACCGGCGTCGTTTAGCGCGAAGTAAGGGCTAGGCAGTGCGCCCGTTTCAGACCACGACCTTTCACACTTCACCCATCGAACATCGACACCACCGGCGGCAACTTGACGCTGTGAAAACCCTCGCGAAGACATGGGAAAACCCTAAGAGCGTGTTTTAAAAATAGGTCGGCAAGGGATTGCGAGCGCGGCGGGGCGGATGGCTAGACGCGACGAAGGCGCATATTCGTTAGAAATCTGTAACTGAGGAGCAACGACGCCAG
>Ga0265314_10001018_pt1 | contig 32685 bp, 29 predicted proteins | sample 4126metaG_FD_203106 | JGI IMG/M metagenome (GOLD analysis project Ga0265314, IMG submission 203106) | Rhizosphere microbial communities from Carex aquatilis grown in University of Washington, Seatle, WA, United States - 4-1-26 metaG | ecosystem: Host-associated > Plants > Roots > Rhizosphere >...
CACGTGCTAATGAATCACCGGCGCGGAATACAGCTCATTAGCGAGATCCGCGTCCACCGACTGGATGATCTCGCCATCGCGATTCAGTGTGCCGGCATAGCGTGCGCTGTTGCGGCTCGCACCGGTCAGGATGATGGTCGCGCCCCTGCGCGGATACCACAAGCGACGGTAGCCGCCGGGTCCGCTGCGCGATTCGAGCCACCGGTCGCTGGCCGGACTCCCCAGCTTCTTTAACACGGAGTCGTAGTCGTCGCCGCCGTTCAGATCCGGCAATCGCGATGGTGCCGACGTCCAGCCGAAGCCCGTCCCGAGGTGCGCGTCGCGGACCACGAAGATCACCGCGAGGCATGCCAGGAATCCTGCCGCAACCGATCCGCGCAACACTCTCCGGAAACGAGACTCACTATCTAGTTCGGCCCGGATCGCGACAACTCCCGCCGGCCGCGGATAAAGTGTGGGGCGCAGACTTGACCGGCTGAAGTCGCCCACCGCACGCGGCATTTCGAGCACGACGCGGCGATGCGGAAGAATCACGCCCTCGCGGTACTCCAGTTCCTTGACAAGCCCTACGATGCGATACGGGGCTTCAATGGAGGAAACCTCGCCGACGAAGCGGCGCGGGATGCAGATTTCTTCCGAGGTCTTGGCGTTCGCGACCAGGATGTCCGTCCAGGTGGCGCGCCGCAGGATCCATTCGTTGTGCTGCACGCCGACAATGGCTGGATAGAACGAAAAGCGGCCGTGGCGCAATTCTGCCAGGCCCGCGGCGATGATCGGCATCGACACTAGGTTTATTGTAGTCCCGGCGGCATCGCTACAATAGTGGCGGTGCGCGCCCCCCTGTTGTTGCTGGCTTTGCCGATCCTGCTCGCCGCGGAGGACCCGGTCCGCGTCGACTACGCCTGCCCCACGGAAGACGTCGACAAATTCGGATTGATATGTTCCCAAGACGAACCGTGCGATGTGTTTCTGGAACTGGCCGGCGCTGAGGGCGTCGGTTCCACGATCTTCGCCGTAGGGAACCTGCACACGGTCACAACCACACTATATGGCGTTCTGCTGATGAGCGGCGACGGCGGCAAAACCTGGATGGAGCAGACGGCGCGCATTGAAGGCGCTGCGCTGGACCAGGTCCAGTTCCCCGATTTCCAGCATGGATGGGCCAGCGGCGTCATGGAGCAACCGCTGGCGCGCGATCCGTTCTTCCTGGTCACCGCCGATGGCGGAAAGAGCTGGCGCAGCCGGCCGTTATTCAATGAGACGCACTACGGTTCCATCCAGCAGTTCTGGTTCGATTCGGCGAAGACGGGTCAGCTGATCCTCGAGCGGTCGCAAGGGTCTGCTTCTGTCTACGAGATTTACGAAACCGCGAACGGCGGCGACACCTGGGCCATCAAGGAGAGTGGAAGTAAGAACCCTGTTCTGGCTAAAGCTCCCGCGAAGGACAGCATGACGTGGCGAGTTCGAGCGGATGCTGCGAGTAAGACCAATCGCATCGAGCGCCGCAATGCGCGAGGAGCATGGGACACGGTGGCAAGCTTCGCTGTGCGCGCCGGAGCCTGTAAGTGAGTACTCAAGGCATTGAACTGGAGCTGTTCCGGCACCTGCTGGTTTCGATCGCCGAGGAGATGGGCGTGGTGCTGCGCAAGACGTCCTACTCGGCCAACATCAAGGAACGCCGCGACTATTCTTGCGCCGTCTATGATGCTCGCGGCGAGGCCGTTGCCATGGGCGATCACATGCCCGTGCACTTGGGCGCGATGCCGTTGTCGGTGCGGGCGGCGATGGACACGTTCGATCTGCAGGAAGGCGACGTGGCGCTAGTCAACGATCCGTTTCGCGGCGGAACACATTTGCCGGACATCACCGCGGTCGCGCCGGTATTCACGCGCGGGCGGCGTCCGGCGTTTTACGTCGCCAATCGAGCGCATCACGCGGATGTAGGCGGGATGAGTCCGGGGTCGATGCCTCTGGCCCGCGAAATCTTTCAGGAAGGCATCCGCATTCCTCCGGTGCTGATCCGGCGGCGAGGAAAGATTGACCGCGCCCTGCTCGACCTGCTGCTGGCGAACGTTCGCACCCCGGTCGAGCGCGAAGGCGATCTGATGGCGCAGCTTGCGGCCATCCATCGCGGCGAGACGCGGCTGCGGGAATTGGTGGCGAACCAGGGTGAGGCGCGCGTTGTTCGCAATATGCGCGAGATCCAGGTCTATAGCGCGCGCATGATGCGGGCCGCGATCCGCAAACTGCCGCGCGGTGTGTATCGTTTCGAAGATTTTCTGGACAACGACGGTATTACCGCGGAGCCGGTGCGAATTCGGGTCGCGGTGACGATCGCGAATGGTCGTGCCGTTGTAGATTTCACCGGATCCGCGCCGCAGGTGCAAGGTTCAGTGAACGCGAACTTCGCCGTCACGCTGGCGGCGACCATGTATGTGTTCCGCTGCCTCATCGAGGATGATGTTCCGTTCACCGCGGGGATTTTGCGACCGATTCGCGTGATCGCGCCCGAGGGCACGGTGGTCAATGCGCTGCCGCCGGCTGCGATGGCCGCGGGCAATGTCGAAACGTCGCAGCGCATCACCGATGTTTTGCTGGGCGCGCTGGCGAAGGCGGCTCCGGATCGGATTCCCGCGGCGAGCAGCGGGACTATGAATAATCTTAGTTTCGGCGGAGGGTCGGCAAAGAACGCGTTCGCGTACTACGAGACTATTGCAGGCGGCATGGGAGCTTCGGCGCATGCCGACGGCGCGAGCGCGATCCACACCCACATGACTAACAGTTGGAACACGCCCATCGAGGCTTTCGAGCACCAGTTCCCGCTGCGCATCGCCGGCTATCGTGTGCGTCGCGGATCGGGCGGAGCGGGTGCGCATCGCGGCGGCGACGGAATCGTGCGCGAATTCGAATTTCTGGTTCCCGCCGAAGTTACGCTGCTTTCCGATCGCCGGGAACGCGGTCCCTGGGGATTGGCTGGTGGCGCATCCGGCAAACCTGGACGTAACACGTTACTGCGCTCGGGGCGTTCTCAGAAACTGGCCGCGAAAACGCGCTTCGAAGCCCGGCCCGGCGACGTGTTAAAGATCGAAACGCCCGGCGGCGGCGGCTGGGGAAAACGTTAATTCCCGGCCAGCGACTTCGAAACCTTGGCGCGATACTCCTCCGCCTTGGCCATCACCGCCTTGTCGTCGATGGTCAGCATCTTCCGGTTCCGCACGATGACGCGCCCGTTCACCATCACGTCGCCGACATCTGATGACTTGAGTGAGTAGACCAGTTGCGAATAGACGTTGTACAGCGGCGCGGCGTTGGGCGCGTCCAGCCGAATGCTGATGATGTCCGCGCGCTTCCCGGCTTCGAGCGACCCGATCTCTTTGCTCATCCCGAGCGCTTGTGCGCCCATGATGGTCGCCATGGCGAAAGCCTGTTCGGCGGGCAGCGCGGTAGGATCGCCTGACGTGACCTTCTGCAGCTTCGCGGCGAGATCCATTTCTTCGAACATATTTACATCATTATTTGAGCCCGCTACTCCGTCGGTTCCCAAGCCGACTGGAATGCCGGCTTGCAACATCTTCAGTACCGGAGCAACGCCGCTCGCGAGCTTCATGTTGCTCGACGGACAGTGCGAGATCCCGGTTCCAGCCGCCCGCAGGAGACCGAAGTCGGCCGGATCGAGCCAAACACCGTGCGCTGCCAGCGTCCAACCTTGTAGCACGCCGAGATCGCTTAGCGCCTTGGTCGGCGATTTCTTGCGCTTCTGAATCGCTTCGTCGAACTCGGTCTTGGTCTCCGCCAGATGGATGATCAGCGGCTTGCCGTACCGATCGGCCAGTGTGCGCGCGGCTTGCAGAGTCTCGTCCGATGTTGTGTAGATCGCGTGCGGCGCGACGGCCGGCACAATCAACGAATCGTCCGCGTAGGCTTTAATGAACTTCTCGGCGCCCACCAGTGCCGCTTCGGGAGTCTTGTAATCCGGGGCAGGGAAACCGATCACGGTCTGCCCCAGCACGCCTCGCATGCCGGCTTTCTTGGTTTCCTCGGCGACCGTTTCCTCGAAGTAGTACATGTCGGCGAACGTAGTGGTGCCGGAAAGCGCCATTTCGAGCAGCCCCAGCCGCGTGCCCCAGCGCACGAACTCGCGATCCACGTTCTTTGCTTCCGCCGGGAAGATGAACTTTTCGAGCCAATCCTGGAGTTTCAGATCGTCAGCCACGCCGCGGAATAGCGACATCGCGGCATGCGTGTGCGTGTTGATCAGGCCCGGTGCGAGGATCGCCGTGGGTTGCTCGATGCGGTTCGTAGCGGAATATTTTGCATCGATTTCGGCACGCGGTCCGACGTCGACAATACGATCAGCCTGGATCGCGACGGCCCCGTTTTCGATCACACGGCGCTGCGCGTCCTCGGTGACGACGTAGCGGGCGCTCCAGATGATGTCGATTGGACGTCGTGCCGGTGGCTGTGACGGAAGCGCGCAGCAAAACAGTAGTATCGAGACGGTAAGGCGTGTGATTCGGCCCACAACTCAGAGTAACGCTTTCGACAGGCGTTCGAAATCAACGGGCGTCACCAGGTGAAAGCGGATTTCGAGCGAAGTAAATGCTCGCAGGGCCTGCGCTGTCTCGGGCCCCGGCGCCTCGGGAGAAGCGACAAACAGATTCTGCTCGGCGATGCGGAAGGGTAGTACTTGCCACTGGCGGACGGCGTGTTCGGGCAGAGCGTGCGCCACCGGCCACGGCACTGATTCCGGTTCGATCTGTGCGAGCGGAAGGCCTTGCTGAAAGCTCAGCGCCTGATAGAGCGCCTCTATTTCCAGCTTTTGCGAGCCGACCAGATACTCGCCCAGTCGCATTCCGGGCGGTCGTTCGGCAAGTGCCAGCGCCAACTCCGCCGCCGGTACGGAGCCGGAGCTCACCAGGATCTCTCCCAGCTTGCGCTTTTGCGCGAGCAGAGTCGCGCGCGCCGGGTAGGCGTGCTCGGTCTTGAGCCATTTGAGCGGCTGTCCGCGGACGCGAGCCCACGTGTATCGTGCCACGGCCTGCACTGTAGCCGCGGTATTCAGTGCGTTCGCGTACACGGCCCGCACCGGAACGCCCAGCGCGAAAACGAAGCCGTAGATGCGGCCAGTGCAGAGCATCCGAACGCCGATCCGGACAATCTGCAGGGCCAACGTCGCCGCGGCCAGACGGGCTTGCCCCGGCGATACGCGCATCCACAGTGCCGTTGCCAGCCCATAGGCGAATACCAGATTGGCGACCAGGCTCAGAGGATTCGTGATCAGGCCCTTGCGATCCCGCCACAGCCAATAGACTTCCTCAGGTTTCCCGGACCACCCAAATCGCTCCCAGCCCTGCAGCGCGATGCCCGTGACCCAGCGCGTCCGCTGCCGCAGCGCGGCGCCCCAGGTGGCTGGGAAAAATTCACGAGTAACGACGAAATCGCGTCCGCCGTTCGAACTCTTGGAAATGGGCACGAACGCCTGCGAACACCCCAAACGGAACAGTCGCAGACCGTTTTCATAATCTTCGGTCAGCGCCTCGGGATCGAACAGACGATTAGACGACGCCCGCGCCAGCCGTTCCAGCGCATCGCGACGATATCCCGTCCCCACTCCGCAACTTGGAACAAAGCCGCCCAGCGCCGCGCGAACCGTCATGTCCCGTGAATGATTCTCCGCGAACTCGTCGCAATAGACGCCATGCGTCAGCTTGTGCAGCGGAGTCGCCAGCGCCAGCACCGGCGTTTGAACAAAGTCGTAGCGGGCGGCGTAGTAGTTGATCCAGCGCAGCTCTTCCGGGTGGATCAAGTCCTCGGCATCGTGGAGCATCACGATGTCGAAAACCTCGCCGCTGTTTTCTTCATGCAGCAACAGGTGCTGATAGATCCAGTTCAGGCAATCGGCCTTCGAAGTGGGGCCAGGATGCGGGCACAGAGCCAGGTGGACCTGCGGAAAGCGGTCGGCGACCGATCGGACTGCGTCCTGGGTTTCGACGTCGTTGGGATAACAGCCCGCGAAGAAATGATAGTCGGGATAGCGGATGGCAGCCAGGTTGTGTTCCAGCATCCGCCCGATCACATCGTGCTCGTGCCACAGCGGCACGAAGATCGCGATCCTCTGGCGCGGAGCGTTTTCGAGCTGCCGTGGACCTGGAGGAAATAGGCTCGCCGCAGGGCGCAGCGCGGACTTGAGCCAGGTCCAGGCCCACGCCAGATCCACCACCAGATCATCCAGGCCGCTGATCAGGATTGCGGTCGCGAGCGGCGCAAGGATCGCGAGAACCAGGTGGTCGATCACCTAAATAAAGTGGCGCGACCGCCCCAGTACTCTCAGGTGGAGCAGGCTTCAGCCTCCGATTCGGCGCGGGTGCTGAAGCACCCGTCGCAGGCTGAAGCCCGCTCCACATCACGCGTGATGATTCAAGGGTCCCGTTCCCGAGCCCAGCCCAGGCGCCGTACGGATCGCCTCGGTAATGAACTTTTTGGCATTGCCGATCGCCTCGCGGAGCGCAATTCCCTTTGCCAGTTCGGCTGTGATTGCCGCCGAGAAAGTGCATCCTGTCCCGTGGGTATGCTTCGTGACGTGTTGAGTAACGACACGCGGGCTCGAGAATTCGTGGAAGCCGTGCTCTGGTTCGAACAGCACGTCCACGGCAGCGCCTTCCAGATGCCCGCCCTTAATGAGCACGTTTTTCGCGCCCAGCGACGCCAACTTCTCAGCCGCCTTCCGCATGGACGCGATATCGGCTACCGGAAATCCGGCGAGAACGGTAGCTTCCTCCAGATTCGGCGTCAGCAGAAACGCCCGCGGGATCAGGCACGCTGCCATCGCACGTTGTCCTTCGTTGTCCATGAGACGCGCGCCGTGCTTGCTGATCATCACCGGATCGATCACCAGCGGGAACGTGAAGTTTTGCGCCGCGGCGGCGACTGCTTCCAGCGCCGCCCGGTTTCCCAGGGCCCCGATCTTGGCGGCATGCGGCGGAATGTCGCAGCAGACGGCCTGGATCTGCTCCAGGACCAGATCGGGCGCCATCACTTCCACGCGCGTCACCCCATTCGTGTTCTGCACTGTGATCAATGTGATTACCGCTTCGCCATAGACACCCATTCTGTGGAACGTCTTGAGATCGGCCTGCAAACCGGCCCCGCCGCTGGGATCCGAGCCGGCGATGGAAAGCGCTACGCGCGTTGTCACCTCTTAAGTGTAGTCATCACTGGAATATTAAGTGCTGTGTTTTGCCTCCCGCCGAGTTGGTTAACTGCACATCCACACTCCCGATTCCCGATGTATCGCCTGTTACCGGAAAACTCACCCGTACCTGGAACGCGCTTCCGGCTTGGGCATTCGTAAAGAACGTCCGAAAGTTCTGCGTGAAATCGGCGCGAATCGCTCCCGCTGGAAACGCTTGGCCGGAAATATCGGAAAACGTGAACGTCATGACCCCAGCCGAGTAGGTGTTGTCGAACCCGGTCACCTGAATATCCAGATCCCCGGTCCGCCGCGTGGCGATCGCGGAGTCGATCGAAATCGTAGACGCCGGAATCGTGAGCAGAGTGGTCGCGTCGCCCGCCGTCGAAACACCTGAAAGCGTGAAGCGGATTCGTCCCGAGGTGGTGCCCGTCTGGAACATTGCCGACGTTTGCCCGCCGATCGAAATGAGTGTGCTGCCCTGCGTGACCGCGAACGGCAGCGAGCGCGTTCCCGTGGCCAGGAACACAATCGCGGGGTCGTCGGTCACGACGGCGGTATCCGGCACGAATGCCAAACTGACGCTTCCCGATGCGGAGTAGGTAGCCGCGGTGGGAAGACGCATGGTCAAGCGCCGTTGCTGCGCGCTCTGGATGGATCCCGGGTCGAATTCTAGCAGGGGCGTCGGCAGCGGGGTGTTGAACGCCGCTCCCGTCAAATTGTAACTCCGTGTTTCGATCGCCAGGGCGCCGGTGTATGTGGTCGCCGTGCTGGGTGCGAAATTGACCACGAACGTGATCGCGCCGCCTGCCGGAATGGTGAACGGCGGTGACGGGCCGGTAGACATCTGAAAGGCCGCGCCCGTCACGTTGAAGGTCGAGATGGTCATGTCCTGCGCGCCTGGGTTTTGCAAAGAGAAGTTGCACAAACGCAGTTGGCCCACCTGCACCAGGCCGAAGTCGACGGAGGCTGGAGGGCCATTGGAGCCGGTGCATGCGGGAAAGACCGTTAACGCCGGCCCGACTACGACGTTGGCGATCACGATCACGCTGATGCTGTTGGTATCGCTATCTATGCGGAGATTCGCGGGGTAAAGCAGCGCGGGCGTGGATTGGCTGAAACTCAGCAGGGCGTCTTGCGGGCTTCCTGGGGCGATGGCGAAGGGCAGCGGCGGCCGGCTGATCGTGTATCCCACTCCGTCGGCGAAAAAAAAGCTGATACTGGCCGTGGCCGTTCCGATATTTCGCACCCGGATGCGGACGCTGACGGTGTCTCCCGCGGCGACTTTGCCGAGATCGAGCACGGCGCCGATCGGCGCTTCGACGCCATTGTTGACCGTGAATAGGGCAATCTGCGCGCGCATCGCCAGCGGAAGCAGGAGCGCGAGCAGAAGCGTGCGCATCACGGGGCACTTCCTGGTAGTCGATAAAGTCCCTCGCGTCCGGACTCGGTGCGGAGCGCGTAGACTGCGTCGCCTGTGTAAATCGCGGCGTAGTGGGGACCCATCGCGGTGATACTTCGTACGTCCGCTAACTCGAATCGAACTTCGCTGCCGTCCTGCCGGAGTACGATTTCATCCTCAGTCGCGAACACGACTCCTTTCTGTAGAAGCAGTAGCGGCCCGGAAGCGTCGGGGATGGAATCGACCACGGAACCATCCGGATCGACGATCGATACTTCGCCGTTTTTCCGTACTGCGATTTCCTTCAGCCCGATGGAAAGAACGTCGCCTTCAACGACCCGGTTGAGCGGCTCCAGAACGTCGTCATGCCAGCGCGCGAACGTATGCGTGTCCGGAAAGAATACGATCGCGTCATTGCCCCGGAGAGCGAAGATCGCGGGACCCGCGGGCGCATCGGTTTCCCCGGTTGGCGAGAGGGTCTTCGAGTCGGTTTTCGCAAGACACAGCCGCTCAGAACACGCCGCGGCAAGGACACCGGTAACTGCGGCCGGGCCAAGCAAGAAACTTCCAGCGACACCTTGCACCTGCCTCAGCGCGCCCGTTGAATCGACGATCGCTCCAACGGCGGGAACTTCGATCCCCGACTGGCCACACGCGCAGCCAGCCGAGAGGATGATGGTCAGTAGGAGTCTCATGGCTTTCCGATAATGATGCTGGGCGTCCCGATCTGCGGCGCATTCACGCCCGAAGCAGCGGAGGGAGTGCCGCGGCTGGAGATCACTGCTACGCTTGCGAACGCAGCCGCTGCGATGCCGACACCAATCCAGATCTTCTTGTGACTCAGCTTGTGACTCAGCCAGCCGCCGGCTTTGGACTGCCGCGGCTCAGACGATACCAGAGCATTCGAAAGATACAGTCCGCAAACGGTGCCCGCGCGAGCCTCGCCTTTGGCGGCGGTGATGCGGACCTCCAGCGGTCCGGTCACGCGATTCCACTGCATGCCCCACACGTTGGCGCGCCCGTCCGTCGCCGTCGGAACGACCTCGGTCTGCATTCCCGAGGAAAAGGTCCCCGAAGGTCCGTCTTGCGGGAGTCGAAAGACCACGGCGGCGCCATTTACCGGTTTTCCGGTTTCGTCCGTCACCTGGACGGTAACTCCGCGCGTCGCGCGCGAGCCGATCGGGTAAACCGCGCCTTCTCCCTCCATAATATGGATCAGTAAAATGGCCGGATCGCTTTGAGCATCGAGCGGCAGGCGAACAAAGAGGATTAAGAGTATGAGGACTACGGAAATCCTGACCACGGAGAGTAAGTGGCCGGATTACAGAAATACTCTCAGGGGGAGTTACCAGCGCAAGTCATGGGCGTTAAGCCCAGGTTCGCGAACCGGATGTACAGCTCTGGACGGCAGTCGCGACTCCAGAAATAGTTTTGCCACAGGTTGGAATCTTCGACGCGCACGTAAGCCCAATGTAAGGGGCGGTTGGTGTAGAACAGCCAGATCCATCCGTGAAAATCGCGTGGAATCTTGGCGTCCAGATCGTGACGAATCTTCTCCGGCGTCGATATGTCCAGCCCAGGCGGTCTGTCGCGCGGGCAGCAAGGCCATCCCGTGTCTCCATAAATTACGGGCTTCGCGGTCCAACCTTGCATTGCGGTATATAGCAAGAAACCTTCGCGCAGGGATGCGTGCACCAGCACCAGATCGGAAGGGCCGACGTTCTTGCGAAGATAGCGAACCGCTCCGGACATATCCTCCTCCGGCTGGAAGCGGCCTTCGTGGAATTGTTTGCGAACGCCCAGGAACATCACGATCGCCGCTGCCAGGACTACGACCGCATCCACCGGCCCGCGTCGCCATTTCGTGAATGTGACCAGATCCTCCGCGTTCATCGCGAGCAGCAGCAAGAAGCACGGTCGCACGAACAGCTGCGTCCGCGGACTCGCGGGATACCAGCCGAGTAGTTCGCTGGCGAAGAGCAGGACGCACGGCGTCAACAGCAGGATGGACACCCGATCGCGCTGGCGAAGCCTATCGAGATAGGGAGAGACCGTGATGCGTACGGCCACTACCGCGCAAAACGCGACGGCTGCAATCATGCCCGGCTTCAGCCATGTCTGCGGGTCGCTCATCCAGTACGCGCGTAGCGCCGGCGTGTAGTTGGGCCGAACCAAATACCAATACAAGACAGCCAGCACGACGCCTGTGATTCCCGCGAGCGCGATCGCCCGGAGAAACTTGCGATCACGATCGCCAAGAGCAACCACTAAGATCAAACCCGGCAGCAGAAACACAGTGGGATACGACAACGTCATCGCCGCCACCGTCACACATAGCAGCACGTAGAGCTGCTTCGACTTTGCTTGGTTAAGATCTGGTTGTTTCAGATACGTGACGGCGGCCCACAAAACCAGGCCTGTCGCGGCGACTTCTCCCCCGTACTGCTTGAACGAACGGAAGTATTCGACCACCGTGGGATGAAACGCGAGGACCGCCGTCGCCAGCACGGCAAACGGCGGCGAGACCACGCGCCGGGCCGCGGCCAGCATCGCTGCGACCGCCACCAGCGAGATCAATAGCGGGACGCTACGGAGCACCACCGTCGACAATCCGAATACGCGGACGGCGGCGCGCGCAAGGAGAAGGAAGAGCGGTGGACTGGTCTGTAACCAGTTGGGATAGTAGAACATCCCCTCCAGCGTGGGTGCGCTGACGGAATTCGCGACCCAGGCCTCATCCAGCCACAGGCTGCGCTCGATGCCGTACAAACCCAGCACCAGCGTCAGCGCCAGAAGCGCTACTGTCGCAAACCTCCCGGTCAGCACTGCTAGCAAGTATGCCGCAGAGCGTGTTTAAATGGTTAAAGTCCATGCCAGACTTGGGGTTTAGGTTACGGCGGAGCGTCCGATCCTTCGCGCTCCGGCTGCGCGAACTGCGCATGATCGCCTGGGGGGCGATGTCCACTCGCCATCCCATCATGGCGCATATCATACCCATCCGCCGTTGCAACCTATCTTGCACATACTGCAACGAATACGACGATTTCTCGAAGCCCGTCCCCACCGAAACCGTCATCGCCCGGATCAACCATCTGGCCGACCTCGGTACGGTGATCGTTACGCTTTCGGGCGGCGAGCCACTGCTCCATCCCGATCTCGACGACGTCATCCGGGCCATGCGCCGCCGTGGGCTCATTGCAGGAATGATCACCAATGGCTACCTTCTCACGCCGGATCGGGTGAAGCGTCTGAACCAGGCGGGCCTCGATTGGATGCAGATCTCCATCGACAACGTCATGCCGGACGATGTGTCGAAGAAGAGCCTCAAGGTGCTCGACAAAAAGCTGCAAGTGCTGGCCGAGCACGCTTTGTTCCGCGTCAACATCAACTCCGTCGTCGGTGGCGGGATTCATAACCCGGAAGATGCGTTGGTGGTAGGCCGCCGCGCCGTGGAGCTAGGATTCCAGGCTACGGTGGGAATCATCCATGACGGCGACGGCCAGCTTCGTCCGCTGAGCGATCGCGAACGGGGCGTTTATCACGAGATGAAGGCCATGGAGAACCGCGGTTTCGCCCGGTTCAGTTATTTCCAGGACGCCATCGCGCAGGGCAAGCCGAATAACTGGAAGTGCCGCGCCGGATCGCGCTACATGTACATTTGCGAGGACGGGCTGGTGCACTACTGTTCGCAACAGCGCGGCTATCCCGGGAAGCCGCTGGACCAGTACAGCCAGGATGATCTGGACCGCGAATATCTCACCGAGAAGTCCTGCGCACCCTACTGCACGGTGAGCTGCGTGCATTACGTCTCCTACTTCGACTTCTGGCGTGGCAAGCAGACGATAAAGTCGCAGGTGTCCGCAGAAACCCACCAGCCGCTGGTGAAGATCCAGGGCGCCTCAGAATAATCCCCTACAGGGCCTAAACAGGGGGCCTAAGGCGTTTATTTCGTAACAGCTTGTCCCGACCAAGCATCGCCTCAACATGAACGCCAGATTTATAACTGCATGTATGGCGACAGCGATTGCAGTGTCGCTGACGGGGTGCAGCAAAACGGCCGATCCGTCGGCCGCGACGGGTTCCGGTCCCGTTGCAGACGCCGCACCTCCGAAAGCGGACTTCCCGTTATCGCAGAAGCTGCCATCGGTGACCATAGCCGAAGGCACGCCGATCAAGGTGCGAACCCTGACTACACTTTCGACCAAGGACGCCCAGGCGGGTGACAGGTTCACCGCCACTCTCGCCGAGCCCCTGGTGATCGAGGGCAAGGTGGTCGCGCCGCATGGTTCCCAAGTGGAAGGACGCGTCGTGGACTCCGATCCCGGCGGCCGAGTGAAGGGTGTGGCGACCATCTCCATCCGGCTGACCCAGCTTCGCGTCGGCGACCGTAACATCGTGATCGAGACCCGTACCATCGCGCGACAGGCGCACGCCACCAAGCGTAAGGATGCGGCGAAGATCGGTATCGGGGCTGGGATCGGTGCAGCCATCGGAGCGATTGCCGGCGGCGGAGAAGGTGCGGCTATCGGCGCGGCCAGCGGTGGGGCGGCGGGGACCGGAGTGGTCTTGGCGACGCACGGTGATCCCGCCGTGATCCGATCCGAGAGCGTGCTCACGTTCAAGCTGACGGCTCCGGTGACGGTAGAACCCAGCTAATCATGCCGTAAAGCCGTCATTGGATCAACGCGCGACGCGCGCCGGGCAGGCAAGTACGCCGCAAGCAATGCGGCCGAGATCATCAGTCCGGCTGCGCCCGCGATTGTCGCCGGATCGGTCGGCGTTAATCCGAACAGCATGGATTCTACCCAGCGTGAAGCCAGCCAGGCCGCGGGTAATCCCAGCGCTATCCCGATCGCGACCAGTCGAATCGCCGCTTTGACCACCATCGCGATGACGCGCCGCTGCTGCGCGCCCAGAGCCATGCGGATGCCCAATTCCTTAGTTCGCCGCGCGACGCTGTAGGCGAGTAATCCGTACAATCCGATGCACGCCAGTACCAGCGCGAGCACTCCAAACCCGCTGGCCAGCGTCGCCATCATGCGCTCCTGCAACAGCGTCGCTTCCAACTGGTCGGTAAGTGCTCGGACTGCAACCGGTGTGCTCGGCAGTCTGGGCTGAAGTTCCTTCTGAATTGCCGAAGACACTTCCGAGAGCGGTCCAACAACGCGAATTTCCAAAGCAGCTTCGTCAGAAGCCCGCTGGAAATAAGAAACGTACACCGTTGCCGGCGGAGCCGATCTCAATCCATCCGTGATGGTGTCCTTGACCTCGCCGACAATCTCCAGATCGGCCGTGGGCCGGAAGCCGGTCGCCGAGAGATGCTGCCCCACTGGATTCTGATTGGGAAAATAGAGCCGCGCGAACGTCTCGTTCACGATCGCCACCGAGGGGCTCCCGTTGTCGTGTTCCGTAAACTCGCGCCCGGAAAGCAGAGGGGTTCGCATCGTTTCAAAATGGCGGGGCCCGACGGCAACAAAGTCTGCATTGTCGTTCTCTGGCAAGGGTTGTCCCATGGGGACGGCGGCCTGGGTCCATGTGCCTCCGCTCATTGGGGTGTTGTTGGAAATGCTTGCGGACATCACCCCGGGGACACGCTGAACTTGATCGAGCAGCTCGTTGTTAAATGCCATCAGCCGGTCATCCCGATAGCCCTCCCGCTGTCCGGAGACACTCACCAAAAGAACTCCTTCGGGTTGAAAGCCCGGGGCCAGGTTCTGAAGGTTTCGCAAGGTTCGCACGAAAAGTCCCGCCCCGACCAAAAGCAACAGCGACAGCGCGACCTGTGCGCTCACCAGCGACGATAGAAGCCGGGATCGCGAGCGGCCCATCCGCACGTCCCCATCGAGCACGGGCGACGATCCGGCGGCAGTCGTCTGAAACGCAGGAACCAGTCCGAAGAGTACTCCCGTGGCGATCGCGATCGCGCCGGTGAATCCGAGCACATGCGGATTCGGAGTGAGATCGAAGATCACTCTGGCGGGTCCGGTGGCGAGCAGGTCGATGAGCGACCGGCTTACCAGCCACGCCAGCCCGATTCCGAATGCGGCTCCGAGAGAAGACAGCAGCACGCTTTCCGTCAAGAGCTGCCGGATAATGCGGCCCCGTCCGGCGCCAATAGCCAGCCGTACTGCGATTTCCCGTTGCCGGGCTGCCGAGCGCGCCAGCAACAGGTTGGCAACATTCGCGCAAGCGATCAGCAGGACCAGGGCGACTACGGCCATCAGAACCAGAAGCGGTTTGCGGAACGTTTCGCGCAGGTAGGTATATCCGGTTCCTCCCGGAAGAAATTGAAAGGTGCTCTCTGCCAGCGCCTTCATACGCGCTTCCGGTGCGCCGCTAGGCGCGATTGTACGGGCCACGTTCGGCCAAATTGCCGCCAAGTGAGCTCCGATCTGCGGGATCGAAACACCCTTCTGCGGCCTGGCAAGGACCCGAATCCAATGGTTGCCGATATTGAGCAGGGATGCCGATTCGGGAGTCAGCAGAGGCAACGCGCCCAGCGGCAACGTAATGTCGGCCTTGGCCCCCACATTGACGCCTTCAAAACCGGGAGGACTGACGCCGACGATCGTAGTCGGGAAACCGTTGACGGATACAGTCTGACCGACGATGCCTGGATTTCTCGCGAACTGGCGCTCCCAGTAGCCATCGCTGATTACTGCCACTACCGGTGCTCCGGGGTGGTTATCCTCTCGGCTCAGCAGGCGTCCGAGAGAAGGATTTAGGCCAAGGGTCTGGTAATAATCTCCTGTGACCCAACATCCGAACACCTGTTGGACCCCGCCTCCGGATCCCACCACAAAGCCCGCGCGGCTGACACCGAATAAACCCGAGAAGATCTCTCTCCGATCTGCAAGAGCTCGAACAACGGGATAAGAAAAACTTCCACTGCCGCGACCTTGGCCACCCGACTGGATTTGCACCTGGACCAGTTCCTGTGGGTCTCGCACCGGAAGCCAGCGCAGCATCAGCGCATCGATCAGGCTGAAGATCGCGGTGTTGGCTCCTATCCCTAGCGCGAGGGAAAGCACCGCGGTCGCGGTGAATCCGGGACTCTGCCGCATCGTGCGCAGAGCGTAGCGGAGATCCTGACCCAGACGCTCCATCCACATCCATCCCCACGCGTCGCGCACGTCTTCCTTCACGCGCGCCAGATTCCCGAGAGCGCGACGTGCCGCGTATGGATCGTCCCGCTCCTCGGCTTCGGTCTCCAGATGCGAGCGTAGTTCGCGCTCCAGATCGTCTTCGCGTTTCCGCCGCCACGAGAACACGTCACACCTCCCGTTCGTCGCCCGGCCACATGACGCGCCCGATGGCGCTGGCCATCTGCTTCCATTTCGATTCCGCCTGGACCAGTTGCTTTCGCCCGGCGTCAGTCAAGCTGTAGTACTTGAATTCGCGGTTGCGGTCGGGCGCGGTTTCCCACTTCGCGTCAATGAATCCCTTGCGCTCCAGACGATGGAGGGCGGGGTAGAGCGAACCATGTTCCACCTGCAGCACGTCGTCGGTAGTGCGCTGAATGTGCTTTGCGATCTGGTGGCCGTGCGCTGGTCCGAACAGCAGCGTCCGGAGTATCAGCATGTCGAGCGTGCCCTGCAGCAATTCGACTCGATCGGAAGGTTCTTTCTCCATATCGATGGTAGACATTCTACCATTCATTGGGTAGACTGTCAACCATAAGCCCTCAAGTCGTTGCCTATGTATTGACATAGGACGTTCTTCCAAAAATCATATATTTGGCGAATATTTCACAGAAACTTCTAGTAGAGTCAGCGTGATACGCGCTATTCTTAGATTGGAAGGCGGCGTGCAATCCACTCCGCCGGAGAAGTGTTCCTCGGGCTATGCGGGAACTGCGGCAACAGTTAACGAACGCTCTGCTAATGATCGTCACCGTGGCGGCGGTGGTCGCTGCGGCGATTAATTTTCAGCAGCAGAGCAAGTTCCATACGCCCGATGACGGCGTGACCTGGGCGGACCGGATGGTGTCCGACCGGCCGGCACAGGATCAGACCGTTCCGGTGGCGACCTACGTCGCTCCCGGAAGCCCCGCCGAGAAGGCCGGGATCCATGTAGGCGACAGCCTCATCTCTATCGACGGTCTGAGGATTGACCGGGCGGAGGAGGCCGCGCGGGTTCTGGATCGGCTGGGTTCCTGGCACAAGGCCGAGTATAAGATCATGCACGGCGGCACGGAAGTGCCGGCGCCGGTGATTGTCGGCGAGGTCACGCGCGATTCTACGCTCTACTATCAATACGCCGTCGGCGTGATGTACCTGGGAACAGGCCTGTTCGTCTACTTCCGCCGCGGCACGGCCCCGCGTGCGCTGCACTTTTTCCTGCTGTGCCTGGCCTCGTTCGTTTTGTCGACCTTCCACTACACCGGAAAGCTGAACAACTTCGACAAGGCGATCTACCTGGGCAACGTGATGGCCTGGTTCCTGGCGCCTACGCTGTTCCTGCATTTCTGCTTCTGCTTCCCGGAACGGCAATCCTGGATCCGGCGCAGGGGCGCCGCGCTTCTGGTGTACCTGCCGGGCTTGGCGCTGTTGACGGTCCAATCGGGATTCATCTTCGGGTGGCTGCGGACCGCGACTCCGTTGATCGAAATGCGCTGGCTGCTGGATCGCCTGTGGCTGGGTTTCCTGGTCGCGATGTATCTGGCGGGCGGCGCCGTACTCGCGTTCCAGATGCGCCGCGCGAGCGACCCGATCGTGCGCCGCCAGCTAACCTGGCTGCGCAACGGCGCGCTGCTGGGCATCATTCCATTCGCGCTGATTTACGCCGTGCCTTATATGTTCGGTGTAGCTCCGAATCAGGCCATGAACCTGGCGGTGCTGTCGCTGCCGCTCATTCCGCTGACCTGGGCTTACGCGATTCTGCGCTACCGCCTGATGGACGTGGATGTCATTTTCCAGCAAGGCTACGCCTACACACTGGCCACGCTGTGCGTGCTCGCGATTTTCTACGGCATGATTTTCTCAGTGAGCGGAGCCGTGGAGCTGAACGGCGCGGCCATGGTGGTGATGATCCTGATTGCCGCGTTCGTGTTCCAGCCGATCCGCAAATGGGCCCAGGAGCAGCTCGATCGCTATTTCTACAAAGACCGTTACGACTACCGCCGCACGCTGATCGAGTTCGCGCGCGAGCTGGGCTCGCCCACCGATTTGCGCGAGATGCTCGGAACGGTTTCGGACCGCTTGATCCGCACCCTGGGCATAAAGTATGTGGCGTTTTTCACGTGGGATGACGCGGAGGGCCGCTTCCAGCTCGAGTCGGCTTTCAATCGCAACGGCAAGCAGACAGACCACGTGCCCTACGGACTGGACCTGAGCTTCCTGAGCCCGGATCCCAAGAAGCCATACGTATTTTTCGAACGCACGCGGAATCTGCTGGACGTGGTTTCGCACGAGTGGGCCCCGGGAGTGCGCCGCTCCATCGCCGAACTGGAGTTGACCTACTATCTGCCGTGCTCGGCGCGCGGCCGGACCATTGCCTACCTGGGCGTGAGCCGCACCGAATCGCACGACTTCCTGTCGAGCGAAGATGTCGAATTGCTGATGACACTTTCGGGCTACGTTGGTATCGCCATCGACAACGCCAAACTGTACCAGTCCCTGCAGCGCAAGGTCGACGAGTACGAGCGGCTCAAGGAATTCTCCGAAAACATTGTCGAATCCATCCACGTCGGTATTCTGGCGGCCGATCTGGAGGATCGCGTCGAGAGCTGGAATTCGCAGGTCGAGAAGCTGACCGGAGTCCTGCGCCAAGACGCGGTGGGCCGGAAACTGCGCGAGCTTCTGCCCGAAGACCTGTGCGATCAACTCGAAATGTCGCGCGATGACGCAGGCGTCCAGAATATCTACCAGTACATGATGCGGGATCGTCAGGCCACGCTGAATATTGCCGCGGCGCCGCTGATTTCTCGCGAAGGCGAGCGCATCGGCCGGTTGATCATCCTCGACGACGTGACCGATCGTGCGGAGCTTGAGCGCAGGCTGGTGCAGGCCGACAAGCTCAGCTCTATCGGACTACTGGCGGCCGGCGTCGCGCACGAAGTCAACACCCCGCTGGCGGTCATTTCGACCTACGCCCAGATGCTGGCCAAGCAGATTTCGGGCGACGCGCAGAAGGCTCCGCTGCTCGAGAAGATCGCGCGGCAGACGTTCCGGGCGAGCGAGATCGTCAACTCGCTGCTCAACTTCTCGCGCACTTCGCCCACCGAGTTCGTGCCGGTGGACCTGAACAAGGTGCTGCGGGAGACACTGACACTGGTCGAGCACCAGTTCGCGAAAAGCTCCGTCAAGGTCGATCTGAAGCTGGACGAAAGCATCACGCTCATCAAGGGCAGCCCCGGCAAGCTGCAGCAGGTATTTCTGAACCTGTTCCTGAACGCACGCGACGCCATTGAATCTGGTGGGTCATCCGGGGGAGCATCCGGCGGCTCGCTGACGGTCGAGACGGATCGGTGGAACGGTGCGGTTCGCGTTAAAGTGAGCGATACGGGAGCGGGCATCGCGCCGGAGAATCTGGCGCGTATCTTCGATCCATTCTTCACCACCAAGGGGGCCCTCAAGGGCACTGGCCTTGGACTTTCCGTAAGTTACGGAATCGTGCGGGAGCATGGCGGCGATATCGAAGTCCAGAGCCAGCCCGGCAAGGGAACCCAGTTTCTGCTCACGTTCCCCGTAAGTTCCGCGGGGAGATTTATCCCGCCGCAGGTCAAGCGAGAAGCGCCCGCCGTGTCATCCCCAGCCATCTCTGCCCCGGCGGCAGTCGCATCCGTAGCGACGCAGGTTAGAACTGAGGCTCCATCTGTTCCCGCATCCATCGTTGCGCGGTCTGACAGATTAATTCACTAATGGCCGATACGGTCGCAAACTTTCCTCCCGACGTGGCAACCGCGGACGCCGCCCGTGGGCGGATCCTGGTCATCGACGACGAACCCGATATCCGCGACAGCCTGGAAGCTTTGCTTTCGAGCGAGAACTATCGCGTCGAGCTTGCCGCCAACGCCACCGAGGGTCTGAAGCGTCTGGAAGGCTCGGCCTACGATCTAGTACTTCTGGATCTCATGATGCCCGACAAGAGCGGGATGCAGGTGCTCGAGGAAGTCCGCCAACGCGACCGTGAGACACCCATTTTCATGATCACGGCCTACGGGTCAGTCGAGGTCGCCGTCGACGCGCTCAAACGGGGCGCCAACGACTATTTCCCTAAGCCCTGGGACAACGAAAAGCTGCTGATCGAGATCGATCACATGATCGCCGCGCGGCGGCTGGAGCGCGAGAACACCGAGCTCAAGCGCGCGCTGAAGCAACGCTACAGCTTCCCGAACATCGTCGGCAAGAGCGAGCGGATGCTGAAGATTCTCGACCTCGTCGGGCAGGTAGCGGCCAGCCGCGCGACCATCCTGATCACCGGCGAAACCGGAACCGGGAAAGAGTTGATCGCCAACGCGATCCACGCGCACTCGGCGCGCGCCGAACATCCTTTTGTTCCCGTTCACTCCGGCTCCGTGCCGCCGGATCTGCTGGAATCGGCGCTGTTCGGTCACGTCCGGGGCGCTTTTACTGGAGCGCTGGCCGCGCGCAAGGGATACTTCGAAGTGGCCGATCACGGGACCATCTTCTTCGACGAGATCGGCACCATCTCCCTGGAGACGCAGACCAAGCTGCTGCGCGTGATCCAGGAACGCGAGTTCATGCCGCTGGGCTCGGCCGAGACTATCCGGGTGGACGTGCGGATCGTGGCCGCCACCAACGCCGATCTCAAGAAGTTCGTGGAAGAAGGGAAGTTCCGCGAGGACCTGTACTACCGTCTGAACGTGATCAACCTCGCCCTGCCGCCCTTGCGCGATCGCAAGGAAGACATTCCCGCGCTGGTGGAGCACTTCTTCAACAAGTACTGCCGCGAGAACGAAAAGTTCCTGGACGAACACAATCGTTCGCGCCTGTCCTTCGAGCCGGACGCCATGCAAATCCTGATGGACCACGCCTGGCCGGGCAACGTCCGGGAGCTGGAGAACGTAGTCGAGCGTGCGGTGGTGCTGGCTGCGCAGCCGAACGTGCCGGCCGACGTGCTTCCCGAGCCTCTGCTCGAAGCTCGCGGGCTTCGCATCCGCCGCGACGAAAGCGGCAAGCTGCCGGCGGACGCGTCGCTGTTCGAGATCGTAGCGGACTTCGAGCGCCGCAAGATCCTGGAACAACTGGAAGCTTCCGACTGGAGCCAGACCTCGGCGGCGGAAGCACTGCGGATTCCTCTTTCGACGCTGAATCAGAAGATCAAGCGCCTGAACATCGAGATCCGCAAGCGTACGGCGACGTAGCCTACCACTCCCCTGAGACCACTCGGCAATCCTCGGGACGAGGCTGCAGATACATGTAAACCCAAGCCCGGAGTATCCGGCCGTCCTCTAGTGTCACGCGATGCAGCTCGCGGCGATAGTGATGCTTACCCTCGTAACCGTCCAGAACCGCCAGCGTCTTCGCCGGCTGCAGGAGCCGGTACAATTCTCCGGTAACGAGGTCCTTTGGATCTCGAGGGTTACGCATCCCGGGGTACCAGTGGATGCGGTATAGCCGCCCAGGCATATGCGCCCGGCCGAGCAGTCTCGCTTCGCGCCGCAGCCGCCGGGCATAGCGATTCCGATAGGCGCTCTTCAGAGTGCCGTAGACGAACAAATAAGGGTAACTTGACAGCGCAATAACCCTAATCCTATCATGAGGTTTGGGTGACTGGGCGAAACGGGGAGGGCGGCTTTGATTAAACTGGACATCATCAACGAAGTGGTTAACCGGACCGGCATCACCAAGACCAAGGCCGAGATGGCCGTGGAAACCGTGTTCGAGAGCATGAAGCGCGCTCTTGGCCGCGGCGAGCGCATCGAACTGCGAGGCTTTGGAATCTTCAACGTGCGTCCGCGCAAGACGGGAATTGGCCGCAACCCGCGCACCGGCGCCGAAGTCGCGATTCCGCCGGGGAAAGCCGTTCGGTTCAAGCCGGGCAAGGAGCTGCAGACGCTCCAGTAGTTGTCTGCGGGCTCTGTGTCGACTAACGGCCCTCCGTTCCTGCCACCGTTCCGGATGACGGAGTCCGCTCCGGAAGCCGGAGTGTACACATTCGCCGAGCATTTCCATCCGCAGCCTCGTCATCGTTACTGGCTGCATGCTCTGCTGCTGCTGGCGACTCTGCTCAGCACCACCATCGTGGGCGCCGGGATGGCCCACAGCTTTGCCCAGAATCAGCCCATCGATTTCGGCGAGAACCTCACGGGATATCTGCGCATGTGGCATGAGCCTTCGTATCTGCTGGCGGGCTTGCCCTTCTCGCTGACGCTGCTGACCATCCTGCTGGCGCATGAGTTCGGGCATTTTCTGACCGCCAGGTACTATTCGGTGGATGTCACCTTACCGTTCTTCATTCCGTTCCCGAGTTTGATCGGAACCATGGGGGCTTTCATTCGCATCCGCTCGGCGATCTTGTCCAAGCGCGTTCTATTCGATATCGGCATAGCCGGTCCGCTGGCGGGCTTTGTCGCTCTGGTGTCGCCGCTGATCGCCGGAGTGGCGCTCTCGAAGGTGGTTCCGGGAATCGGGCAGAGCGGGGATCTGGTCTTCGGCACGCCGCTCATCATACGAATGATGGAATGGGTACGATTTCCGGGCGTGCCCCTGCAGGATATTTACCTTCATCCGGTGGCGCGCGCGGCCTGGGTGGGACTCCTGGCGACGGCGCTGAACTTGCTGCCGATTGGGCAGTTGGATGGAGGGCACATCCTGTACGCGTTCCTGGGCGAACGCACCAAGTACCTTTCGCGCGTGTTCATCTTCATTCTGGTGCTGATGGGCATTTTTGTCACCTATAGCTGGCTGGTGTGGGCCGCGCTGTTATTCTTCTTCGGGATGCGGCATCCCGCGATTTTCGATCCCCATCCGCTGGGCCGTTTCCGGACGCGGCTGGCTGTGGCCGCGCTGGCGATCTTCATTCTGTCCTTCACCGCGGCGCCGGTTCACGCACTTCCGTAAACTCACGTGAAGATTTCCGCCACCATCATCACGTATAACGAAGAGCGCAACCTGCCGCGCGCGATCGAAAGCCTGCGCTGTGCCGACGAGATCCTGGTGGTCGATAGCGGATCCACGGACCGGACGGTGGAGATCGCCGAAAAGCTGGGAGCTCGCGTGATGGATAGCCCCTGGCCGGGCTACGCCAAGCAGAAGAACCTGGCGGCAGAGCACGCATCGCATGACTGGATTCTGTCGCTCGACGCCGACGAATCGCTGAGCGAGGCCCTGGAAGGCGAGATCTGGCGGCTCAAGAAAAACGGTCCTGAGTTCGATGCCTACACCATGCCGCGCATGGCGCAGTATCTGGGCCGGTGGATTCATCACTCGGGATGGTATCCGGATCGCAAGGTCCGGTTATATAACCGTCAAAAGGCCCGCTGGCAGGGCGAATACGTACACGAATCGGTGAAAGTGGACGGGCGAATCGGACATTTCGAATCGAATTTGTTGCACTTTACCTGCGCTTCGCTTTCCGAGCATCTGAAGGTGATGGATCGCTATACGACGTTGGCCGCCGAGCAGCTACTCGCAATCGGCGAAAAGCCCACCTGGGGCCGTCTTATCTTTGAGCCTCCTTGGACGTTCTTCCGAACGTATGTTCTGAAGGCAGGATTTTTGGACGGCGTCGAAGGGCTGGCGATCGCCAATATGGCTGCGCTCTACAATTTCGTCAAGTACGCGAAGGCCCGGTTCATGTCGCCGGGAAGGGACCTGTAGGGATGCTCGAAGCAGTCCTGGCTGGCCTCTTCGGGTTGCTGATCGGGAGCTTCCTGAACGTGTGCATCTACCGCCTGCCTCTCGATCTTTCCGTGGTTCGGCCGCGCTCGCATTGTCCCGGCTGCGAAAAACAGATCGACTGGTACGATAACATTCCAGTGCTGAGCTACTTGATCCTCGGCGGCAAGTGCCGGCATTGCCGCGAGCGAATTCCGCTGCGCTACCCGATCGTGGAATTAGCCACCGCGGCCGCATTCGCACTGTGCGTCGCAAAGCTGGGGTTAGGCTGGCCCGCGGCAAAATTCTCGATACTTAGCGCGATCCTGATCGCGTTGATCGCCACGGATCTCGAAGAGCGAATCCTTCCGGACGAATTCACGCTGGGCGGAACGGTGGTGGGAATCGGCCTGTCGGGCGTGGTCCCGCTCGACCCGGGGATCATGAGTTTCCTCCTATTTGGCATGATCCCTCAGCGTTGGCTGTCGGTGGTCGAGTCGCTCACGGGAGCGTTCGTCGCTTCTGGACTAATCTGGGGCTTCGCTGCGCTCTACGGCAAGCTTCGCAAACGCGAGGTCCTGGGATTGGGCGACGTCAAAATGATCATGATGTTGGGGGCGTTTCTAGGGCTGGAGGAAGCCCTGCTGATTCTGTGCGTGGCGGGCTTCGCGGGTTCCCTGATCGGTGTGATTTACATTGTCGCTGCTAAGAAAGACTGGTCCACTTACGAGCTGCCGTATGGCAGTTTCATCGGCGCCGCGGGGCTGGCGATCGCGCTGTGGATCCACGTGCTGAGGCACGCGTCAGGGGCGCAGTAAGACCTTGAGGACGCCTTTCTTTGCGGCCTCAGCAAATGCTTTAGGGGCCTGATTGAGCGGGAATTCCTCGGAGATCATCGCGCCCACTTGAATCTTGCCCGACGAGAGTAACGGCAGCGCCGCCTCGAATCGCCCGCAGCGCGAGCCGACCAAAGTAATCTCGTTGACGATCGCCGGGGCCGTGTCGATCGAGACCATGCCGTGGACCGTCGACTTCATGATCACCGTCCCGAGCGGGACGCACATCGAGACAGCCGCTCGCAGGCCTTCCGCCGATCCCGTGGCGTCGACCACGAATGGCCACTTCGCCACGGGTAGCTTCTTGGGGACGATTTCCGTGGTCACGCCGGTGCGCTCGACCAGCCGCATCTTGTCGCGATGCCGCCCATAGAGATGCACCTTCGCGCCCTTCGCCTGCAGCACCTGCACGACGAGAAGACCGAGCTTGCCATCCCCTAGAACTGCCACGCGTTCGCCCTTGGGAATCTTCACCTGATCTAAAATTTCGCAGGCTGCCGCAATGGGTTCGATGAACACGGCGTGCTCCGTGGGAATCGAGGCGGGCACGCGATGCAGATTGCGGATCGGCAAGGTCAGGAACTCGCGAAACGCCCCCGGATGCTTGACGATCCCGAGCACAGTTCTCGTAGGGCAGTGGCGACCGAGGCCGCGCTTGCACCAATCGCAATGCCCGCACGCGAGATTGATTTCGCCCACGACGCGCTTCCCGATCCACGATTTATCAGCGGCCTCCGTGACTTCGCCGACGAATTCATGCCCCGGCGTTCCCGAGAATCCGTAGTAGCCGCGCTGAAGCTCCAGGTCGGTCGAACAGATCCCGGCGGCGAGCAGGCGAATCCGCGCGAATCCCTCTGGTACGCGGGGCAAAGGCTGCTTGCGAACCTGAACGCTTCCGGACTCGAGGCAAACGGCTAGCATCGTTTAAAGTTAAGAGATATGGCTTCAGCAACGCAAACCGCCGCGGCGGAGCTGGTGTGCTTCAACGAAGGTTGCCGCGCCCGGTACGCGATCACCGAGGTGCTCTACAACTGCCCCCAATGCGGCGGGCTTGTTGAGGCGGGCTACGCCCGTCTTGACGCGAACCCGGAGATGCTCAAACGCACGTTTCGCGAGCGGCGGACGAGCAACGCTCCGCTAGACCAGAGCGGCGTTTGGCGCTATCGCGAGCTGTTTCCGTTCCTCGACGACTACCAGCACGCGGTCACGCTGAGGGAAGGGAACACGCCGCTGCTCGATGGGCCGATCGCGGCAAAGTACGGAGGCCTCGACCGGATCACCTTCAAGCACCAGGGATTCAACCCGACGGGATCGTTCAAGGACAACGGAATGACCTGCGCCACGTCGCAGGCCGTGCGGCTGGGAATGAAGCGCGTTGCCTGTGTATCCACGGGCAATACGTCGGCATCGATGGCGGCTTACGCGGCAGCTGCCGGCCTCGAGGCACTGATCTTCCTGCCACACGGAAACATTTCGTTCGGCAAGCTCGCGCAGGCGCTGGAATACGGTGCCAAGACTCTGCAAGTGGAAGCCAATTTCGACCAGATTCTGGCACTGGTCCGCGTGCTCGCGGAACGTCTCGGAATCTATCTGCTGAACTCGATGAATCCGTTCCGCATCGAAGGCCAGAAGGCCATCATGTTCGAGATGCTGGATCAGCTCGACTGGCGCGTGCCGGATTGGGTAGTGCTGCCGGGCGGGAACCTGGGCAACACGTCCGCGTTCGGCAAAGGTCTGCGCGAGGCCAAGGCGGCCGGTCTGATCGACAAACTGCCGCGCCTCGCCGTGATCCAGGCCGAAGGCTCGGCTCCGTTCTATGAACTCTGGACGCGCGAAGTAAGCGGCAAAGGCGGAGGATTGTGTCCGGTGACCAAGCCGGAAACGCTAGCCACCGCGATCCGCATCGGCGATCCGGTCTCCTGGCCCAAAGCGCTACACGAGGTCCGCACATCTGGCGGCACGGTCGAAAAAGTCACCGAGCAGGAGATCGCGGACGCGAAAGCGCAGATCGGGCTGTGCGGGATCGGCTGCGAGCCGGCGTCTGCAGCGACGCTGGCAGGAATCCGCAAGCTCACTGCGCGCGGGGTGATCGATCGCGGCGCGGACGTCGTCGCGGTGCTCACGGGGAATCTGCTGAAGGATCCCGATTACATCTATCGCTATCACACCGGCCAGCTCGAAGCGCCCGGCGGAGTGAAGATTCAGCCGACCTTCGGCAACCAGGCCCTCGTTGTGCCGAACGACCCGGACAAGATCGCCGAATTGCTTCGATAGTGGAGCAAGCTTCAGCTTGCAACGGAGGCTTTAGCCTCAGCTTCGACGCGGGTGCTGAAGCACCCGTTGCAGGCTGAAGGCCTGCTCCACCTTTGTTAAAGTATCCCGACCTTGTTGTGCCCGATGATGGTTTCCACCAGGAACGATAGCGTGCGCATGTCGGCCAAGTCGGCGGCCTTGGCATCGAAGTGGCCCCCGCCAGGACGCGCGAATGCGTGCCCAACTTTCGGATACTCGTAGACCGTAACCCGCGGGTCGTCTTTATAAGTCGCGCGCACCTGCGCAGCCACTTCCGGCGACGCGTACTGGTCGAGTTCCGCATAATGCAGCATCAACGGGCACGACAAGTTCTTCGCCAGGTCCAGCTTCTTGTCGATGCCGACCCCGTAATATCCAACGGCTGCATCGGGCTTGTGACGGACTGCGGTCAGGTACGCGAGATAGCCTCCCCAGCAGTAACCCACCACGCCGACCGTGCCGTTACTGCAGGCCGGGTGTTTGCGCAGAAAGTCGATCGCCGAGGCGATGTCGTCGGTGACCTGATTGTCGTCCATCTTGCCGCGCAGAGCGCGCCCGCGTTCGAACTCGGATTCCTTCAGCTCGACATTGGGCTCAGCGCGCCAGAACAGATCGGGGCAGATCGCGGTGAATTGGCGCATAGCCAGGAAGTCGCAAACCTTGCGCATGCTCTCATTGACGCCGAAAATTTCCTGGAGCACGACGACTCCTGCGCCCTTGCCTTTCTTGGGCAGGGCCATGTAGGCGGACATCTCTCCGCCCGTTACGGGGACTCGAATGGTCATAAGCGACTATCATACGGCAAACCGAAGCGGGCATGTATAATCAGATGAAGTGAAACGAATCGCGTTGATGGCGCCACTGGTGGTGATGGTCCTGCTACTGGCGGCATGCGGGCGCAAGAACATTGAGAACAAGGACGCCATCCGCCAGGCTGTGGTCGAATACCTGAGCGCGCGCCAGGCGCAGACCGGCTTGGATATGTCGACCATGGACGTCAACGTCCTGGCCATGACGTTCGAGCGCGACACCGCCCGGGCCACCGTCGAGTTTCGCGTCAAAAATAGCGAAGCCGGGATGCAGTTGAACTACACGCTTGATCGCAAGGGAGACAAGTGGGTGGTCCAAGCCCGCCAGGATAGCGGCCAAGGGCACGGCGTGGTCCAGCCGCCCAGCGGGTCCGGAACTCCTGGAACCGGCCAGCTTCCTCCGGGTCATCCGTCCATTCCCGCAACGCCTTCTCAGATTCCGATACCGCTACCATCGAGTCCCAAACAATGAAGACGGTTGCTGTTCTCGGAGGCGGCCCCGCGGGGGCATCGGCGGCGGAGCGTTTAGCACGTGCCGGCCTGAACACCATCGTGTTCGATGAGAAGCTCGCGTGGGAAAAGCCCTGCGGCGGCGGACTCACCTACAAAGCTTACGAGCAGTATCCGTACCTGATCGACAACGACACTCCCAAGAAGTTCATCCATGAGACGGTGGTCAACTCTCAGGGTGCCGGCGAAGCCAAGATGAACCTGACGCAGCCGCTGCTCATCTATTCGCGCCTGGAGCTGAACCGGATGCTGCTGCAACGCGCCGAGCGTGCCGGTGCGGCCTTGGAACAGACTCGCGTATTAGGAATCGAGCAGCAGGAAAAAGGCTGGCGGCTGCGCACGCGCAACGGCACAGCGGAAGCCGATTTTCTGATCGTCGCGACGGGCGCCCGGAATCCGCTACGCGACGTCGGTACGCAGTGGGGCACCGGCGATACCATCACCGCGCTGGGCTATTTCGTCCCGGGTGTGCGCGAGCGTATCGATATTCAGTTCTTGCCGAAGTTTGAAGGCTACATCTGGGTGTTTCCACGCTGCGGACATCTTTCCGTGGGTATCGCCGGGCGGGGTGAGTCTGCCCAAGCCATGCGCGCCCGGCTGGAGACTTATATGGCCCAGCAAAGCATTTCGCGCAAGGATGCGACCTTCTATAGCCACATGCTGCCTTCGCTCGAGACTCCGAGCTGGAGCCGGAATCGCGTGTCGGGCCGCGGCTGGATGGCGGTAGGCGACGCGGGCGGTTTGGTTGATCCCATCACCGGCGAGGGTTTGTATTACGCGATTCGATCCGGCGATCTGGCGAGCCAGGTGGTCCTGAATGACGCGCACGATATCGCGGGGAAGGCCGCGGCTTACCGGGACGCGATCACTCGTGAATTCGCGCGCGACCTGGAATACGCCGCGACGCTGGCCCGACGCGTGTATCTGGGCCGGTATTTGTTCCGCAGTGTCCCGCACATGATGGTGGAATTCATGCGGCGCAGCCCGCGGTTCCGCGACCTGATGCAGGATCTGTTTGCCGGCACGCAGCCCTATTTGAGCTTGCGCGACCGCCTGAAGAAGAATATCAACGGCACGCTTCAGGAAGTCTTCATGCAATTCTTCCTGGAGCACGTGATTCCGGGCCGCTCACGCGTCTCGTCGTGAGCTAGAGCAGCTGATGAAATCCGAACGGTCCGAAGCGTGGTTTGCGCGCGCCCAAAGAGTCATTCCGGGCGGCGTGAATTCCCCCGTAAGGGCGTTTCGCGGCGTAGGCGGAATCCCGCGATTCATCGAACGCGGCCAAGGCTCGCGCATCTTCGACACGGACGGCAACGCTTACATCGACTACGTAGGTTCCTGGGGACCGCTCTTGCTGGGGCATCGCCCGCCCGCTGTCATCGATGCGCTGCGCGAGGTGCTCGAGGTCGGAACCAGCTTCGGCGCGCCCACCGAGCGCGAAGTCGAACTCGCCGAGCTGATCGCCAAGACGGTGCCCTCCATGGAAATGGTGCGGCTGGTGAACTCCGGCACCGAAGCGACCATGAGCGCGCTGCGCCTCGCCCGCGGCTTCACCGGGCGCGACCTGATCATAAAGTTCGAAGGCTGCTATCACGGCCACGTCGATTCTCTCCTCGTGAAGGGCGGCTCGGGTATGGCGACCTTGGGGATCGCCGATTCGGCGGGCGTCCCGAAAGCGTTCGCGGAGACCACCATTTCACTCCCGTTCAACTCGATCGCCGCTGTCGAGAAAGCTTTCGCGGATCGCGCCGGTCAGATTGCCGCGGTGATCGTCGAGCCCGTGGTCGGCAACATGGGGTGTGTCCCCCCCGCGCACGGATTCCTGGACGCCTTGCGGGAACTGACGGCTCGCCATGGATCGCTATTGATCTTTGATGAGGTGATGACGGGGTTCCGCGTCGCGCTCGGCGGCGCGCAACAGCGTTTCGGGATCCAGCCGGATCTGACCACGCTCGGCAAGATCATCGGTGGCGGATTGCCGATGGCGGCCTATGGCGGCAGGGCAGATGTCATGCAAAAAATAGCCCCGCTGGGTCCGGTGTACCAGGCGGGGACGTTATCAGGGAATCCGCTGGCTGTGGCCGCCGGACTCGCGATGCTGCGATATTTGATCGCGCATCCGGAAGTCTACGATACGCTCGAGGCTCGGGCGGCGCAACTAACGGAGTGGACGCCTCCAGGCGTTACGGTGAATCGCGTCGGCTCGATGTTCACCTTCTTCTTCTCGCCGAATCCCGTGACGGATTGGGAATCGGCCAAGAAGTGCGATACGGCTCGCTTCGGGAAGTTCTTTCACTTCCTGCTGGAGCGCGGCGTGTATATCGCACCCTCGCAATTCGAGGCCGGATTTGTGTCCGCGGCCCACAGTGAAGAAGATATTCGTGCCACCGTCAAAGCGGCGCGCGAGTTCTTCGAGACCGCTTCTTAACTATCGCCTTGTTGCTGCACGAAGCTCAGGATGTCGAAGTGTTTGATCTTACGATCGGGAAAGAAGCTGTTCACTGCGTCCTGGACCTCGATGAAAACCTCGAAGACCGTGTGCAGCTTGGTCAACAGCAGCAACTCGACATTGCGCTTGTTCGGATTCACCAGCTTCAAGGCGCCGCCCTGCTTTTTGAGCGATGTAAAGCAGATGACCAGGATGCCCAGACCGGTCGAATCGATATACTCCACGCCGCCGAGATCCACCACCACGTTGTGCTTGCCGGCCGCGGACAGCTGTGCGATCTTTTCCCGCACGATGTTTGACTCGCCTAACGTCAGCCGTCCCTTCAACGTCAGGATGACGACGTCTTCGCGCACACTCTCAGCGATATCCAGGGCCATGGAACCTTAGTGTAGCAATTGGACGCGGCGCAAGGACGTGCACCCGATTTTCACCGGCCTATGCCAGCGAACACTCGATGCTGTTGACTTCCGTCGCGAACACCTCGAGCATAGGCTTGTTTTGGATGATTTCGGCCACGGGCGCGGGGAATTCCCCCGCCGCTAGTTGCCGGTGGCAACCGCACGCGCCAAATCCGATGTGCTCCGCCACAACGCATCCGAGTTGGACCGCATCCGCCAGGTTGCCGCCCACATTCGGCCAATGATGCAGCGCCGCCGCGTCCTGCAGAATTTCCGGTAGACCCCACGCTTCCAGGATGAGCCCCGCCAGCTCGGCATGGTCGGTTCCATACGCGGCGCGCTCGTTCCCCATCAGGTCCAGGCCGTCCGTAACCGCATCGTTCACCAGTTGGACATAATCCTGGGCGGCGTGGTCGAACAGAGCTAGTTGTCCGATTCCGTGGAGCAGGCCGGCAGTGTAGGCGTGGTCGATAGGTAACGCGGCCGTCTGGTCGCCGATGAGCGCGGTCGCCACGCTATGCCGCCACCAGGCTTTCATAAATGGGGCGGTTCGGTTGGGGATGCCCCGCCAAAGCGCCGCGGTGACCACGATCTGCGTCAGTCGCTGGAGCCCCACGATGGCGATCGCGTGCAACACCGACACAATCTCCTGCCGCCGCGCGTACAGCCCGGAATTGGCCATCCGCAGCGTCTCGCCGGAGAGCGCCGGGTCGAGCGAAATCAGCTTCGCAACTTCTTTAAAAGAAACGTCTTCGTTGGCGACCAAGCCCATCAGCTTGACCGCAACCGGTGAAAAAACAGGAAGACGCCTCAGGAATTGGCTGACGACGATCCCGCCGGGCGTACCGACAGTAGACGCGGATCCCACCTGAGCCTTATCGCTGAAGCAGGGCGGGATTCTAGGGTTTTCCGCTGCCCAGGATTCGGCGTCCGGTCGCCAGCAGAGCCAGTCCTCCGGCGCAGAGGAGCATGGTCGCCGGCTCCGGGACATCTGCCGGCGGATCGTAAATCGTCACCAGCGCGCCCGGCCGTGCACCGTAACCTGGGATGGGGGTGACGCTTTCGGCCAGAGAAAAAGAGAACTGAATATTGCTACTGCCCCATCCGACTGAGGAAGCCGCGGCGCTCACGTCAATCTGAAACGGAACGCCCAGTGTAAATGGCAGCCAGGTTGTGCTGCCGTTGAAGTCAGATAGAGGAAGACACCCGTAGTCGGTGCATGCGAGGTTATACCCGCCTACAGTTCCATTGGCAGTGCCTCCGGATTCCGTGCCGCCAAGCGCAGTTATTTCGATGAACCCATCCCTCACTGGGCCAAGTGTCGTACCGGTAGCACTCGCACTTGCGGAGATGAATGGATCCCCGCTTTGGCTAGTGTAAAAGACGGTAGCCGTCCCCGTAATGACGGTCGTGTCGAACCCGCTGATGTCCGCACTTGTAATTGCGGTAGCGAACATGGGAAGGGTCGCTAATCCCAATAGAATGAGTCTATGCATGGAATATCCTCCAAATTCCGGAGACAAAGTATAGCAGTAATGTTTGAAGGTATATATCCACTAAACCGAGTGGCATATGCCATTCCGAGCACAAGGTATACCCCATGCGCGAACATCAGACGAAGATTTAGGAAATACAGAGCGAAGAAGCGACCTGCTCCGGGTCAGCTTACGCGATTGCGCCATCGTCCCGCGATCAGACACGCCAGACCGGCGCCGAGCAGTCCTAAGGTCCCAGGCTCTGGAACATCAGAATCGGTGGTTCCCAGAGGGTTGGTCCCCACGATACCGGGGCCGGCATGAAGGTTGGAAATGAATGCGGCGCTGTCAAGAATGTGATCGTTCACGTCGCCGACTTCAAAAACGATCGTATGGCTACCAGCGGATAGGGTGTTCGTGAAAGTCTGCAGCTGCACCAGGCCGTGTGGATCTTGGAACGCAGAGTTCGTATCCGCCGTGGTGAGAGCGTTGCTGAAGGTGCTGCCGACCTGAACCGCCTGGTTGGAGCTATCGAAGACGAT
>Ga0265314_10001020_pt1 | contig 32638 bp, 26 predicted proteins | sample 4126metaG_FD_203106 | JGI IMG/M metagenome (GOLD analysis project Ga0265314, IMG submission 203106) | Rhizosphere microbial communities from Carex aquatilis grown in University of Washington, Seatle, WA, United States - 4-1-26 metaG | ecosystem: Host-associated > Plants > Roots > Rhizosphere >...
CTTCAAGGAGCGTGCGCCAGGCGTGAGCGTCGAGCGTTTCGAGTTTCTGCCGAGTCACGATGACTCCGTGTTGATCGACGGCAAAAAGCTGAGAAAATTTCTTGCCCCAATCGATTCCGAGATAAAGATTCCGCATGGCGGCTGCCTCCTGTAGTGAGTTAAAGGTTTTCTTCGACAAGAACCATTTAACTCGGAGACAGCCGCCTTTTCATTGCATCCGGAGGAGCTTTTTCCAGCTCCTCCGTGCGCCTCGGTATGTGACCGCGGCCAGATCGGCGACGCAAGCGTTGGAGAAATAGAGCAGTAAGCGGGCGTGAATGGAAAGCCGGCGAGCAGGGTGACGGCGCACGGAGCAGATCCGGCCTTGCTCCGTGGCACCCACGGATCGCAAGCTATTGCGAACGCGCCAAGCCAACGACATCAACGTCCGCATCGGGTGATGCGGCGCACATTTGACAGGGGAATTAGAAAGGAAAACCATGAGCGAATTAGACCTGGAATACAACCACTACGACGCGCGCAAGCTGATGCCGCAGATTCTCGCGGCGCTGCGCAACCTCGCGCGGCAGTTCTACAAGCAGCCCGAAAAGCCCGAACCGGACGCGCGCGGACTCGAAATCATTCTGCCGGATTTCGCGCCTGAATTTCCGGGCACGCCGATGCTCTTTTGCCCAAGCTGGCAGCTTGCGTGGGGCCTCGAAACCGCACAGCGCACGCTCAATTCGGCGATTCGGACCGGCACGGGCCTCTGCACGCGCGAACGGTGGGACATCGTGCGCGCAAAAATCGGCGATGTCGAACGGCGCATCCGCCAGGATCTGATCGCCGAAATGAATTCGGCGCTGATGCTCGTCAAGCCCAAGGAATTACCCGATTATTACAGCTATAAAATGATGCTTGAAGAATACCGCAAGCGCGAAGGCGTGACGCGAAACCGGCGTGCGACGGAGCTGGGCTACCGCAGCCACGCGCGGCTGAACAAGGCTTTTTCGGCCATCAAGAAGATGACGATTCCCGATTTCGAGCACGATTTAATCCGCCAAATCGCGGACGAAAAAATCCCCGGCGTGATGACCCGCGCCGACTGTGCGCGTTTGTTCAATTGAGGGGCGCAACCGCAGGCAGTGCCGCCGTTGGCAAGTGATGCCGACTCCTCAAGTCCTGGTGCCACTGGCTGCGGCAGTTCGCAGCCAGTGCGTCCGCCGTTGGCCACCGATGCCGACCCCAGCTTGTCCCGAGACGTGTGTGCAACTGGCGGCTTGCCCGCCAGTGCACTGAGGCCGTTGGCTGCCAACTCCGATTCCACGAGTCTTGGTGCCAAGCAAGCCGAACGGGAAATTCCGAGCCCTAAAATACTGTCCGAATCGAACGTCGGAATTTCCATACCGCACAACGCTGAATTAGAAATAAAACCGAATGAAGAATTAGCTACGTTAGAGAGCGAAGAAGCCGCCTTAATCGCCGCAGATTCCGCCCCTAAAATCGAGCCCCACCTTACAGCGGACTCCGAAAGCGTGGGCGGCCCGGGCCGGAGCGCAGCGAGGCCCGGGTTCGTTGAGCGCAGCGAAACGAACCAGAAGCCACAACTTGCACGCAATCCGGACGCAGCGTCCGGACAAGCTGAACGCGAGCGCAGCCCGGAAACAGCGTCCGGACAAGCCGAACGTGAGCGCAACACGGAAGCAGTGTCCGCATGCTCCGAACGCGAGCGCCGCAAGCAGCACAAACTCTCGCGGGAGGAAAAGTTCCGCAAGCGCCAGAAGCGCCTCAACGCGCGGCAAAAAGAACGCGCGGAAGAAGCCTATGCGCTCGCCGCCGCCGCGTGCCCACCCGTCCAACCGATCCGGCGTGCGGTCTTGTAAACAACGCGGCCTTCCGGGTTGCCGGAAGGCCGCGTTTAAAGAATAGACGTCGCGATGCGGACTACTTCTTGGACGAGAGCGCTTCCTTCAGCACGCCGACCTTGTCCGTCTTCTCCCACGTGAAGTTGGGGAGTTCGCGGCCGAACGGACCGTAGGACGCGGTTTCGCGGTAGATCGGGCGCTGCAGGCCGAGGGCCTTGATGATGCCCTTGGGCTTGAAGTCGAAATGCTTGCGGACAAGTTCGCCGATCTTCGCGTCCGGGATTTTGCCCGTGCCGCGCGTTTCGACGAGGATCGAGACGGGCTCCGCGACGCCGATCGCGTAGGCGACCTGGATCTGGCATTCGTCGGCCAGGCCCGCGGCGACCACGTTCTTGGCCGCATAGCGCGCCATCAGCGCCGCCGAGCGGTCGACCTTCGTCGGATCCTTGCCGGAGAACGCGCCGCCGCCGTGCGGGGCGTAGCCGCCGTAGGTGTCGACGATGATCTTGCGGCCGGTCAGGCCGGTGTCGCCGTGCGGTCCGCCGATTTCAAAGCGGCCCGTCGGGTTGACGTGGTAGATCGTGTCCTTGTCGAGCAGGTTGGAAGGGATGACCTGCTTGATGACCTTTTCGATCACGTCCTTCTTGAGCACGTCCTGCTTGTCGTTCATTTCGGGCGTGTGCTGGAGACTCACGACGACGGTGTGCACGCGCACGGGCTTGCGGCCGTCATATTCGACGGTGACCTGGCACTTGCCGTCGGGGCGCAGGTACTTGAGCGTCTGGTTCTTGCGCAGCTCGGTGGCTTTGATCGAAATGGCCTTGGCGAGCTGGATCGGGAGCGGCATCAGTTCCGGGGTCTGGTTGCAGGCGTAGCCGAACATCAGGCCCTGGTCGCCGGCGCCCATTTCGTGCGTCGCGGATTCATCCACGCCGCGCGCGATGTCGGGGGACTGCTTGTCGATGGTCACGAGCACGGCGCAGGAGTCGCAATCGAAGCCCATGCGCGGATCGCTGTAGCCGATGTCGCGGGTCACGGCGCGCACCAGGTCCGGGACGTGGACGTAGGTGTTGGTCGTGATTTCGCCGGCGACGAGCGCCATGCCGGTGGTGACCAGCGTTTCGCAGGCCACGCGGGACGACGGGTCGTCCTTCAGCATTGCGTCGAGGACCGCGTCGGAGATCTGGTCGGCGACCTTGTCCGGGTGCCCTTCGAAGACCGATTCGGATGAAAACAACTGACGTTCGCTCATGCTCTTCCTTCTCCTCTTATCAAACGGGTACGTAACGGGTCAAGGCGGGGCACATCCAGAGGTCGGCCGCAGCGCCGGAAGTGGCAAGGGGCAGAGATTACGCATCGCGCGCGGGAATGCAAGCAGCGTCGAGGCTTATGGGAACGCCGGGCTTAATGGCGAGGCGTGGGCTGAACGCTGCGGCTGCGCAGGAAGTTCTGGCAATTGTTCATCCCGGCCTGGTTGTTGGCGCGCTGGTAGAGCGAGTAGGCCTGCTGGAAATACCCGCGGGCTTCCGGGGTCATACTGTTGGGGCTGCCATGGGACATGCAATAGCCGACGCGATAGTAGGTCCAGGCGACGGTGTTCTGGGAATCGGCGTCGTTGGTGTTCCACTGGCGCCGGATATCGGAGGCCTTCTTGTACAGGATCGCGGCGCGGTCCCAGTTCAGGCTGGGGTCACCCTCGACGGACGCATCGTCGCCGGCATCGGAGAGGACCTTCGCCTGGTCGTCGGTCCAGTTGAGCTTTTGGGCGTAATCGGCGGCCTGTTCGAGCAATTGCACCGCACGCGGATAGTTCTTGTCGGGGTTGTTCTTGTTGTCGAGCACGTAGGACAGGTTGCGGTAGGTGGCCAGGATCAGTTCGTTGTCGCGCAATTGCAGGGCGAGGCGCGCGGCCTCTTCGAGCAGGCTGGTGGGCGTCTTCCAGTCCGAGCCACCGACGTGAACGGGGCTCAAGACTTCGCCCTGGCAATTGAGCGCATGGGCCAGCATGTAGTCGTTGTTGTTGATGCGGAAAAGCTTGGCGGCTTCTTCAAATTCCTTTGCGGCGGCGTTGAAGTCTTCGGGCGCATAGTTGTTGGTCTTGGTGTAGCCGAGCGCCAGGTAGTTTCTGCCGAGGTTATAAATCGAATTGCCCAAAAGCGGATCGTTGCACAGGCGCCGCGCCTCGATTGCGCCTTCGAAGTACTCCTTGGCCCGGTCGAAATCGCCGGCGTAGCCTTTGACGTTGCCGGGAATGTTGTTCTTGCCTGCCGTGTCGAGCGCGAGGCCGACGGCTTGGAAATCACGCAAGGCTTTGAAGGCTTCGGCGGCCTTGAGGTAATAGGAGGTCGCGGTGCCCACATTGCCGGAGGTATTCAGCGTGGTCAGACAACAGTCACCCTGCAGGAGCAGGCGCCAGGCACGCACGTCGGCATCGAACGGGGAGGGCTCCGCTTTGATCGTTTCCAGCACGGATTGCGAGTAGCGCGTGGCGCGATTGAGGTCCGTTGGATCGGTATTGCTCCACGCATTCGCCAGGCTCGCAAGAATGGAGGGGTTGCTGACGTTCATATGATCCAGCCGCGCCCGCGCCGCAATCAACTGGTTTCTGCGATCGTTGGACTGCATGTCATATCGCCCGAACAAATAATGGAGTTCCATCCAGCCGTAGATTTGCTCCAGGGTTTTGTCCCCGAAGCGCGACTGGCTGAATTTCCAGGCTTTGAGCGCGTTGAGGTCGATATGCTGCGTGCTGTCCCAGGCACACAGGTCGATCAGCATCGCGGCTGCTTTGTAGCTGCCTTGGTTGGTCAAGGCGACGAAGCGCTCATTGCGCGCCTGCCAATCGGTCATGGCCAGCGCTTCGGCGAAGGCGTCATCCAGGTTGTCTGCTTGCGGATTGGGCGTCGGGCCAGGGCCTGGCCCCGGTGGTCCGGGGACGGGCGGGAGCACCGGTGGCAGCGGCGGTGCGGGGACGTAGGGCGAAGGTGGAGCAGGGGGATTGGGCGAAGGGTTTTTAGCCAGATACACGACCAGCGAAACCACGCCCACCAGGAGGACCACCCCCAGGGCCGCGAGCCCGCCGATCAGAATGCCATTGGCGCTCGACGGCTGCGGCGCGGCGGGCTGCCCATAGGGACCCGGGCGCGGGGTCGAGGTATTCGGATGCGGGTCCCTGAATTCGTCGGGCAGGATGCGTTCCGAGGTGAGCACCAGGCCGCGCGTCATCGGGTCGGCATCGGCGATGGCCCGCACCAGCGCGAGGCACGAGCGGTAGCGTTGGCGCCGGTCGCGCGCAAAAGCCTGCTTGAGCGCGGCCCACTGCGCCGGCGGGAGCTGCGGGATGGGCTCGGGGTTGGCGCGGTTGATGTTGTCCATGATCGCGAGTTCGGTCGGGCCTTCGAAGGGGCGCCGCCCGGCGATCAGTTCATACAGAATCACGGCCAGCGCCCATTGGTCCACGCCACGCGTGAGCGTGCGGCCTTCCCACTGCTCGGGGGCCATATAATAAGGCGTGCCGGCGAGGCGGTTCTGCACGCCGGTCAACGAACGCTCCTGCAGGCTGGCCTGCGCCTCCGCGGCCATGCCGTAGTCGACCAGCTTGACGTAGGGCACGCCGGGGCGGAATTCGTGGTCGCGCGAGACCATCACGTTGGCGGGCTTGAGGTCGCGGTGCAGAATCCCGATCGCGCGGGTTTGCCGAACGCGGCCCGGGCCCGCGACCGAGACGTGGGCGAAGTCGAGCGCCGAAGCGATCTGCTCGCACAGCGTCAGGGCCAGCGGAAGCGGCAGGGGCTGCGGGCCGCCGCCCAGGCGCTGGCGTTGCTTCTCGATCCAGCCGTCCATGGGTTCGCCGCGCACGAGTTCCATGATCATGCAGACGTTGCCGTCTTCGGGCTCGGCCTCGAGGCCGTGCATCATGGCAATGTTCGGATGGTGCAGGTTGCGCACGAGTTCGAAGTTCTCGTACATCTGCCGGAGCAGCGCTTTGTCCCAGAGCTTGTCGCGCGGCAGGCGCTTCAGGGCGTAGTAGGCGCCGGAGGGCACGTCGCGAACTTCGACGACTTCGCCGAACGCGCCGCGGCCCAACAGCCGCGTGATTTCGTAGCGCTGCAGGAGCACGCGCCCGATCGAGACCGGCTGCGCGGCGCCGCCCTTCGATTCGGCATTGTGCATGAATTTCTTCATGCGCTCGAGCGCCGCGACTTCTCCGCGCACGGCTTCGAGCAATTCGGGGCATTCGCGGCACAGGTCTTCCGGCGTGGCGTTTTCCCCGCGCGAAGACAGGGATTCGTAGCGATCCAGGATCTGGGTCAGGCTGGGTTTGGGCGGAGGCGGGGTCATGGTCGAGCGGGTTGCCCATCCGGACGCAGGCCAGTCGGCGACATTGAAGGCGCTAAGATACCGGTTTTTCGCGTCCGGGGCCACCAGAAGATGCGGTACGGAGCCCCGAGAAAGTGTGCGCATCAGGCTTGACCGTCCGGGGGGCGCGTGCTATTAACAGAACACTGTTCTGTGGGAGTCGAATGTGGACGAACTGAGCGTGGGTCCGCGGATCAAAGCGTTGCGCGAGCGGCGCCGCCTGAGCCTGCGCGCCCTGGCGCGGGAGACCGGCGTCGCGGTCAGTTTCCTCTCGTCCCTCGAACGCGGGCGCAACAACGTCTCCGTGGCGACGCTCAAGACGATTCTCGATGCGCTGGGCTCGAACCTGGGCGAGTTCTTCGCGCAGGAGATTCCGCCGCCGACGCAGGTGGTCTTTCGCAAGCGCGAACTGTCGGAGATCTCCGGTCAGCCCAAGGGGCTCTCCTTTAAGGAGGTCGCCGCGGGGCGCAAAGGGCGCCAGTTGCAGCTTTTGATTGAGCGCTATGCGCCCGGTTCGGACACCGGCGCCGAAGGCTACCGCCACGACGCCGAAGAAGCGGGCCTGGTATTGAAGGGCGAACTCGAACTGACCGTCGATGGGAAAGTGTACCTGCTGCAGCCCGGCGACACGTATTACTTCGACAGCAATCTGCCGCATCGTTTTCGCAATCTGGGCAAAGTCACGGTGGAAGCGATTTCAGTCAACACGCCGCCTTCCTTTTAAGGGGCGGGGGAGCCAGGAGCGTGCCATGGGTGCAATGAAAGCAGCGCAGCCGGAGATCGCGGTAAAGCCTGCGCTGAATCTGATCGGCGGCGCGTGGGTCGAAGGCCGCGGGGCGGTCACGCGAACGCTCCGCAATCCCGCCGACACGCACGAAATCGTGGGGCTGGTGCCCGAAGCGAGCCTGGAACAAGTCGACGCGGCCTGCGTGGCGGCCCACGCGGCCTTTCCGGCGTGGCGTGCGGTGCCGGCGATGGACCGCGTGCGCGTGCTCTTCAAATTCCGCGAACTCCTGGAAGCGCACTTTGAAGAATTGGCGCGGCTGATCGTGCGCGAGAACGGCAAACTGCTCAGCGAAGCCAAAGGCGACGTGCGGCGCGGGATCGACGTGGTCGAGTTCGCGTGTGGAATCCCATCGCACCTGATGGGCCGAGTGCTGCCGGATGTCTCGCGCGGCGTGGACATTCATATGGAGCGCGAACCGCTGGGCGTGGTGCTGGGCATCCCGCCGTTCAACTTCCCGGCCATGATCCCGCTCTGGACGATGCCACTGGCGGTCGCGTGCGGCAACACGTTCATCTTGAAGCCCGCTGAAAAAGCGCCGCTGACCGGCACGCGCATCGCAGAACTCTTCTGCCAGGCCGGGCTGCCCGCCGGCGTGGTCAGCGTGGTGCATGGCGGAAAAGAAGTCTCGGAGCGCCTCGGCGCCCACCCGGCCGTGCAGGCGATCTCATTCGTGGGTTCCACGGCGGTGGCGGAGCAGGTTTTTAAGAATGCCGCGCAGCATGGCAAGCGCGCGCAAGCCTTGGGCGGCGCGAAGAACCACTTGCTCGTCCATACCGATGCGGATCTGGCGCGGGCCCTGCCGGCGCTGGTGGGTTCGTGTTTCGGCTGTTCGGGGCAGCGTTGTCTGGCGGGCAGCGTGCTGGTTGCGATTGGCGACCGCGCGCGGCAGGACGCCGTGGTCGCGGAATTCGTGAAGGCCGCGGCGGCGCTCAAGCTGGGCGATGGCCTCGATGCGCAGGCGGGCTTGTGCCCTGTGCACAGTCTGGAGCATCGCGCGAAGTTGCTGACCTGGATTGAGCGTGGTGTGGAAGACGGCGCGACGCTCGCGCTCGATGGCCGCGGAGCAACCAGCGCCGCGCATCCCAACGGCGCGTTTATCGGCGCGACCGTTTTTGACCGCGTCACTCCCGAGATGCCGATTGCGCAGGAAGAAGTCTTTGGCCCCGTGGTCGCAGTCCTGCGCGCCAAGGACCTCGACGAGGCCATCGACTTGGCCAACCGCAGCCGCTACGGCAATTCGGCATCGCTTTTCACCACCGATGGCGCGGCGGCACGGGTCTTCCGCGCGCGCGCGCAGTGCGGAATGCTCGGGATCAACCTGGGCGTGCCCGCGCCGATGGCCATGTTCTCGTTTGGGGGCTGGAAGCGCTCGCTGTTCGGCGACCTGCACGCCTACGGTCCGGACGCGGTGGAGTTTTACACGAAGAAGAAGGTCGTGACGGAGCGTTGGTTTGGCGCGGAGCCGCCCAAGGAAGGCTGGGTCTAAGCGCTCAACGCCAACAGGTCCGCCGACCACGCATAAAGAGGATGGAACTTATGGACACGCAAAAGCAATACGCTGAATTTCTGCTGCCTGTGGCCGCGAAAGGCGCCGAGCCGATCGTGATGGTCAGCGGCAAAGGCCGCACGCTGACCGACGCGGACGGCAAGCAGTATCTCGATTGCTTCTCGGGCATCTCGGTCGTGAATGCGGGCCACAGCCATCCGCGCATTCTGGCCGCGGCCAAGGCGCAGCTCGAGCAACTCGTGCATTGCTGTTCTTACGTCTACCACGTCCCGGCGGTCGGCGAATTGGCCGCGAAGCTGGCCGAGATCACGCCGGGCGGGCTGAAAAAAAGTTTCTTCGGCAACTCGGGCGCGGAGGCCATCGAAGGCGCGCTGCGGCTGGCCAAGCAGAGCACGGGCAAAAAGGAAATCGTCGCGCTGGGTAATAGTTTTCACGGACGCACGGTCGCGACGCTTTCCGTGACCGGCAACATGGCGCGCAAGAAAAATGCCGGGCCGTATGTCTCCGGCACCGCGTTCGGGCCCACGCCGTACTGCTACCGCTGCCCGTACAAGCTTGAGTATCCCACCTGCGACATGGCCTGCGCGACCGCGCTCAAGGATACGATCCGCCAGCAGACTTCGGGCGATGTGGCCGCGTTCATCGCCGAACCGCTGCTGGGCGAAGGCGGGATTCTGGTGCCGCCGAAAGAGTACTTCGAGATCGCGGTCGGGATCTTCCACGAGTACGGTGCGCTCTTTATCTGCGATGAAGTGCAGAGCGGTTTTGGGCGCACTGGAAAGATGTTCGGCATCGAGCATTACCCAGCGGCGGTGCCGGACATCATGGCCATGGCCAAGGGCATTGCGGGCGGCTTTCCGCTCGGTGCATTCATCGCGCGCGAGCCGGTCAGCGAAGCGATGCAGCCCGGCGATCACCTTTCGACGTTCGGCGGGAATCCAGTTTCGTGCGCGGCGGCGCTGGCGAACATCGCGGTGCTGCAGGAAGAAAAGCTGGCCGAGAACGCGCGGGTGCGCGGTGAAGCATTGACCGCACGCTTCAAGCAGCTTCAGGAAAAGGCCCCGCTGATCGGCGACGTACGTGGCAAGGGCCTGATGATCGGACTTGAACTGGTGCGCAACCGGACTTCCAAGGAACCGGCCGACAAAGAAGCAAAGCAACTGCGCGCGGCTTTGCGCGAACGCGGCGTGCTCGTTGGCGTGGGCGGCGTCTACGGAAACGTGCTGCGCTTCCAGCCGCCGCTCTCGATCACCGCCGAGGAATGTGACCGCGCCGCCGGCGCGCTTGAGGCTATATTGACCGCGTGATTGAAGCGCTCCCCGAACCGAAGCGGTACGCCCCCTTCAAGCCGGGGCCCTTCCGGCTCGACATGGGTCTGCAACCGCTGCAAGAACACGAGTGGATCGAAGTTGACCGCGAATACGCGGCGCAAGTGGCGCGGAAGCGGGTCCTATTAGAGGAGCGCCCCACGGAAGTCTTTGGCGCGCTGCCGGGCTCGGAAGAAGCGTCGCGCGAGGTTCTCGAACTGCTTTCCAACTATGTTTGCGCGCAATTTCCAGACTGGTTTCAGCGCACCGGTTCGAAATTGCAGGCCAAAATCATCGCTCAAAGCATCGAGCTTCCCGCTCGCGAAGCCCACCCGCTGGTCTGCGCGGCGCGCTTTGTACAGGAAGACTTGTGCGTGCTCGAACGCGCGGCCGACGGGGCGCTGAAACTCACTGCGGCCGTGGTCTGTTTCCCTTCGCGCTGGGTGCTGTCGGAAAAGCTGGGCCGAACGCTCTCTGAGATTCACGCGCCGGTGCCGTTTTACGCGGAGCAACTGGGCGCGCCGGTGGACCGCTTTGTGGCGCGCTTCCGCACGGGCCAGCCGGTCTGGCGCGTAAACTGGAACGTGCACGATTCGCCCGAACTCTTCCAGCCGCGCACGCCGCCGCGGCCCGCGGACGCGCCGCCGCTTACCGCGCAAAACGCCGGCGAGCAACTCTGGCTGCGCGTCGAACGCCAGACGTTGCGGCGCTTGCCGCGCTCGAACGCGGTGCTCTTCACGATTCGTACATATGTGTATGCGTTGAGCGCGCTGGTGCGGACCACGCAGGATGCGGCGCAATTATTGGAAGCCCTGCGCGCGCTGCCCGCCGAAACCGTGGGCTATAAAGGACAGGCCGTCTGGCGCGGGGCCGGGGAGGCTTGGCTGGCGCAGCGCGCTAAATAGTGGTTATGCGTCGGGATTCTTTTCGCGCACAACCAGGGCGATATTGTTGATCGTGCGGAATTTCTTCACGCTGAATTCATCGTCACCGAGCTGGATGCCGAAGACTTCTTCGAGCCCGATTACGATTTCCATCAGTTGGACCGATTCCAGGCCCCACTTCTGGATCAAATCGTCGGTGTCGGCGATCTCCGCCGGCTTCATTTTAAGCATCAGGCGGTCGACGAGCATATCCTTCAGGCGGTCTTCCAGGCGGGCGTCGGCCATGCGTGAATCTCCGAAAGGGTGCCGCAGGACTTCTTACTCATTGGGAGTACACCGCGCCAGCGCAACTCGAAAGGCCCGTTAAAAATGTGCCTGTTTGCAGGCGCGCGCATTTTTTGAATCACGAAAGCAGGACAGCGTCGTTAAGAAAGGCCAAGCAGACGCGAGAGACGCACGAGTGCATTAAATTTAGGGACATTGTGCAGCGGCAAGGGTTATTTGGCGTTGCCGGAAAACCAAGACCCGCTAAAAGCCACAGTAGCCTTGCCAGCGCTTCGAGGGAACTCATGGTTCAAATCAATTTCGCAACCCGCGAGGTGAACTGCAAAATCGTTTTCTATGGGCCGGGACGCTGCGGCAAGACGACGAATTTGCAGGTGATTCACGCCAAAGCGCCGACGAACTCGACCGGCGAATTGATCTCGATTTCCACCGAGACGGACCGCACGCTGTACTTCGACTTCCTTCCGCTCGATCTCGGCCGCGTGGCCGGCATGCAGACGAAATTTCAGCTCTACACGGTTCCCGGCCAGGTCTATTACGACGCGACGCGCAAGCTGGTGCTGCAAGGCGCCGACGGCGTGGTCTTCGTCGCGGATTCGAATCCCGACCTGATGCAGGAAAACATCGACTCGCTGACCAATCTCGAGAAAAACCTTTCGGACAACGGCCTCGACATCAAATCCTTGCCGCTGGTGGTGCAGCTCAATAAGCGCGACCTGCCCAACCCGATGTCCGTTGAAGACATGAAGGCCAAGCTGAATTGGCATGACTGGCCCTGCATCGAAGCGGTCGCGGTCAACGGCGATGGCGTCTTCCAGACGCTGAAGGCGATTTCGCAGCAGGTCATCCGCAAGCTGAACCAGGAGCAAGGCTACGCGGACGATCCCTCGAAGAAAGCGGGCGGCCGCGTTGCGCCGCCCCCGCCGCCGCCTCCACCCCCGCCGCCTCCCGCTGCCGTGGCGCCCAAGCCTGCGACTGCGGCGCCCGCGCCGTCCCCCGTGGCTGCGGCAGCGCCAGCCCCGGTTGCCGCGCCGAAGCCCGCCGGCCAGGTGATGAAAGTGTTGCCGCAGGAACAGCCGCCGACCGCGGTGGTGCCTTCCCCTGCCGCCGCAGCGCCGGCCCCCGCCGCCGAAGGCGGCGAAAAACGCGAGTTCCGCAAGCTCAACCCCGTTTCGCTTGAAATCGAGAAGCGCAAGAAGGCGGATGTGGCCGCGGCTGCCGCAGCGCCGCCCCCGCCGGCCGAAACGCCTGCCGAGCCCGAATTTGAAGAAGAAGCGCCCCAAAAGTCCAAAGCGCCCATGCTGGTGGTTTTGCTCCTTATATTGGGCGGAGCCGGATTCGCGGTCTGGTGGTTTATGTTCCGAGGCCACTAATTCGGTGAGTAGTGCACAAAGTGCTGGACGATTGCAACTTTGTAGGTTAGGTAGTTAATACGGGGGAGTGGAGTAACCGGAGCAGCAGGTTCGCTCTCGGTACCCTGGGGAGGTTTGACCATGAGCTTCAGCGAGAAGATGCGGCAAGCCCGGCTGGTATTTTATGAAGAAGATATTGCCGAAGTTGACAAGATTCTGGACAATTTTCTCGAACGCGCCGGCGCAAAGTGCGCGCTTCTGATCGACAAAGAAGGCCACTTGGTGACCAAGAAGGGCTTCACCAAGTCCCTGAATACCGACTCCATTGCCGCACTGGTCGCCGGTTCGTTTGCCTCGACCCGCGAAGTTGCGAAGCTCTTGGGCGAGACCGAGTTTTCGGTGCTCTTCCACCAGGGCAAGAATGAGAACATCCATATCGGCTTGGTTGCCGAACGTGCGCTGGCCGTGGTGATCTTCGACGATCGCACGACGCTGGGCATGGTGCGCCTGTACGCCGAAGAGCTGACCCAGCGCCTGACGGACAGCCTGAACAAGTCCATGGAAAAGCACCGCGGCAAGGACGTGGGCGTGGGCAAGGAATTCGAACAGGCAGCCGAAAAGGCTCTCGACGACTTCTTTGGCGGTACCGAAAAGAAGTAAACGCCGCACCCACACCTTAATTATCAGGTACGCCGGGGCGGCTTGGACCGTCTAATTGGGTATGCCCAACCCCGCGCCGCTCCTGCATCCGCTGGAAGCCAAGTTCGTCAAATTGGCCCTCCTCCGGCAGATGCTCAACCCCAGCCAGGTCAAAGGCTGCCAGGAAATCTGGCAGCGCCGCCTCGCCAAGGGCAATGCGAGCCTCAATCTTGAACAGGTTTTCATGGAGCAGGGACTGCTCACGGAAGATGAGTGCGAGCAACTCTGGGAAGTGATCGCGCAGAATTCCGATACGCAGGTCCGCGGCCAGATCGCCGAACGCCGCGATAGCAAGACGCAGGACTCCGCGCCCACCTCCGAATCGCACAAAGAAACCAAGCCCGGTGCGCTGGCGCCGGATCCGGTGCCGAGTCAGTTGGCCGGATATATGATTACGGGTTCGCTGGGCCGCGGTGGCATGGGCGCCGTGTATCGGGCGCGGCAACTGGCCATGGACCGCGATGTCGCCTTGAAGCTGCTGCCGCCGGACCTCGCGCGCAATTCAAAGTACATCCGCCGCTTCATCCGCGAAGCCCGCGCCGCCGGGCTGCTCAATCACGCCAGCCTCGTGCGCGTGTACGACGTGGGCGAAGCCGACGGACGCTACTACATCTCGATGGAACTGGTCGACGGCTGCACGGTCAAAGATGTGATTCGCCGCGAAGGGCGCGTCGGCATCGCGGAAAGCCTGCGGATCATCGAGCAGGTCGCCGCGGCGCTCGACTGCGCGCACAAAAGCAAAATCATTCACCGCGACATCAAGCCCGACAACATCATGATTCCGAAGAAGGGCCCGGTGAAACTCTGCGATTTGGGCCTGGCCAAAGTGCTCGAAGGCGGCCCGATGCAGGATACAGACACGCACACGCAGGACGGCCACACGATGGGCACGCCGTATTACATGAGCCCCGAGCAGGCGCGCTCGGCGGGCAAGGTCGACACGCGCTCGGACCTCTTTGCGCTTGGCGCGACCTGGTACCACATGGTCACCGGGCGCGTGCCGTTTGACGGCAAGACCACCTGGGAAATTCTGGGCAAGGTGACCACTGAAGCGCCCATCAATCCGGACCTCCTCGAGCCGCTGCTTCCGCCACCGATGAGCAAATTGATCCTGAAGCTCATGTCCAAGCAGCCCTCGGAGCGTCCCCCGAGCGCCGAATTTGTGCGACAGGCCGTGGAGCAGATGCGTCGCGACATCCGCGACGGCCAGGTGTTTGTGTACGACGACGCACCGCGGCACAGCGGGCCGAGCGAAGCGCCAATTCAGGCCAAGCCGCGCAAGGCCTGGCATTGGCCCGTGGCCGCCGGAGCTGCGCTGCTGTTTGCCGTGTCCTGCTTCGCGGGAAGAATCGGCGCGGCCAGGCGTGCGCCGCCACCGCTCGATGCCTCATTGGTGCAGGACCCGCCTCCCGCGAGCCATGAAAATACCGCCGCCAATCCGGGATTGACCAAGCCCAGCCCGGGAATTTCCAGCGAAGCACCCAGCCCGGTTCGGCATGGGAGCGCGGAATTGGAATTGCGTCTAAAAGAGCTTTCGCAGCGTCTGGCGCGCACTCCGGAAGCGTGGCCCGAAGTCCTGTCCATACTGTCCTTCGAAGCGCCGCGTCCCGAAGACCCGGATGAAGTGCGCGACTTACATGCGACATTGCTGGAGAGCGTGCGCCAATTGCGTGCGGCGGCTGCGTCACAGGACCTTGAGCGCCGCCGCGAAGGCGCGCGCGCACTGGCGGACGCAGGCATGTACTTACGCGCGGCGGGCCTCTTTACAGCGCTTCATCCGCTGTATGCGGAAGCGCCCGGCTACACCGATGCCTGTGCCCGCGAAGCCGCCCAATTGCGTGGCGGCGCGCGCGGGGCCTTCGAAGCGCAGTTAAAGGAAGTCGACGGGCTGCTGGAAGCGGGACTTTATGAATTGGCGGCCGAGCGCTTGGAGATGTTCGAGCAGGAATTGAACCAGGATCGCGCGCCGGTGGCGGATGTGCGCCGGGTTATGCTGAAGGCTGCGGACGATCGCCTGAAGAATGTCCTGGCGCTAAACCAGCGCGAAGCGGCTTCGGAAGAGAAGCATCAAAAATGGGTGCAGGCCGGGCTGGCCGAAGTGCATAGACTCTCCGCGAGCCACGATCTGAACGAGGCCTTTAAGTTGTGCGAAGAGCGTTTTGATGCGGATCGCGATATGGAACGGCGTGCTTATGGCGCGGAAATGGAACGCCTGCATTGCGTAATCGATCTATTTAAAGTCGTGCGCCGAACGATTCACAACAATCCCGAGCAGATCAACGAAGCCGATTTCCGCAAGGACCAGCACCCATCCGGCCAGGTCAAAGACATGGACGAGCACAGCTTGATTCTCTCCCGGCCGAATATCGTCGCGACCTTGCGGCTCGCGGACGTTTCCGCCGACCAGATGCGCAAACTCTTCACCCTTGTTTTTAACGGGGGACGCAATGCGCCCAATGACGAGCCGCTGGGCCGGATCGCATACGACCTCGACGGTCCGCGCCGCGCCGATGCCTTGCTCGAATTGATGCGCCGGCCCAAATCCGAAGCACGCGTGCAGGTCCTGCTGGGCAAGCTGGCCGCGGCGCGATTCTACGAAACGCAACGCTTTGCCGAAGCGGCGCTCTTGAAGGGCGAGCGCCTGTGCCAGCAGGGATTTTTTGAGGAAGCCGTGGAGGTTGCGGGGGTGGCGCGCGCGGCGCTGGCCGGGCCGGAATTGGCTGCTCCGGCGGGCGAAGTGCTAACCGACCCCAAACTCGAAGCGCGCGCAATCGCGCTGCTAAAAGTCGCGTATGCCGGGCGCGCCGTCTCCGCGCGTTCCAAGCACATTCGTCGCATTCTGCCGCATGGCGTGGTGGAACTTGAAGAAGGCCCGGCCGAATTGTTCAGCCCCACCGGCGATTGGCATTGGGATGCGGCGCCGACCGTTCAAGGCGATTGCCTAACTTTTGGACCCCAAGCGTTGACGGCGGAATCGGTTTTTTCGGTCGTTGCGCCGGGCCAGATCGAAGTGGAAGTCCAGATTCCTGTGCAGGTGCGCGGCGCTTTGCTTTTGGCCGCGGTGCCGCTTGACCCAAACGGCGCGCCGCTGCGCAATGAAAGCGTGGCCGTGGGATTGGACGCGGGCTCGGCTGGGCCGCAGATATTTCTTGAGCTCGGTGGTCGCGCCGCGCCGGCATGGGGCAAAGTCGCGGCTGCGGCGGGCCAGCGCATGCGTCTGTGGCTAAGGCTGGGCGTGGATGATTTGAGCTGGGGCGTCGAAGAACGCCAGTTGGGTGCTCGCCCGGCTGCGGGCCATGCGCGCTGGGCTTTGCGGCTCGTCGCGCGCGAAGACGTGCAGCTCTTCGGCTTGAACGTGCATGGCGGGCTGAGTTATCCCCGCGAACTGATCGGCCGGGCCAAGGTTGCCGAACGCCGGCTGGCGGAAGCTCTGCTCAAGTCGGATGAAGCGCAGGAACACGCGCTGAAGGAGTTGTTCGCGGAATTCGGCGACCAGCCCGCGCTGGCATCGCGTATGGCCTTGGCTTTGCGCGATTATTGCGACAACCAACTGCGCGTGGAAGAGGCGCGCTACTGGCAATGGCGCGCGTATTTCGAATGTCCGCCGGACCAGCTTCCTGATGCGGCCAAGCCTGCCAAGGATGTATTGAGTTCGTGGCTCTGCCGGCGCTATCTGCTGGAGTGGCCGGTGCCCGATCCGCGCCTGTTACGCAGCGAAGATTTCCGCGATCCGCCCGTACCGCAATAGAATCGATTATGGATTGAGCGGTTCCACGTGGGACTGCCACCATAATTTGCGCGTCAATTCAATGCGCGTGGCGGTTTCGGGCGGGCCTTCTTGGCCGGTGAAAATGATGCTGATGAGGTAGCTTTCTTCGAGCTTGGGTAATTTGATATTGAGCGGCAGGCGCACGAAGGCGTCGACCTTAAACGTCCCCACATTGAGTTTCAGTTTTGATTTATCGCCGCCGGTGCCGGGCGGGATCACGCCGCTGACTTCGAATTTTGCGGTGAGCCGCAGCGTTTCGTTCTTTTCAAAGGCCGGTGCCGCTTGCATCTGCAACGAGCCGGTGAACTGCGCCTTATCGGCTTGGAAGCCCTGGCGTTGCAGGCTCGCTCCGACTTTGGCCCCATCGAGTGTCCATGAGGTGTTCAATGCGGTTGCCGCGGCCGGTGCGAATGCGGCCTGGTCTTCAAGCGGACTGCGGCCCAGGCTGACCGAGAGTCGCAGGGCCTGCTGCGCCTCCTCGGAAAGCTTGCCTTCGAATTGCGTTTGGCCCTGCGCATCCAGGCTGGCCGTCACGACGCTTTTGGCCGGCAACGCTTCGACTTTGCCTTTCGGCGTCTGGAAATTCAGCGCGAGGATGGTGATTTCCGCCTTGGTCGGCGCGCCCTGCGCGTTGACTTCAAGCACCTTGAGTTCGTATTCGGCATCCGCGCGCGCATCGACAATCTCGCGCTGTGCCGGCTTGCCATGCGGTTCGATGACGCGGTAAACGCGTTCGGTGGCCGAACGCGTTTCCTTCCAGCGCTGCCCCACGCTGTAGGTATGTTCAAGGGGCAGGCTGTAATCCTGTGCGTGCGCAAAGGTCAACGTCGCCCAAGCGCAGGTCGCCGTTAAAAACAGCAGGCGGCACAGGCTCATGGCGTGACACCCATCAAACGGCGCACTTCTTCGCAATCTTTGTCGCCGCGTCCGGAGAGATTAACCACGAGCAGCTTGCCGGGGCCGAGTTCCTTGGCCAGTTTGCGCGCATAATGCACCGCATGCGCGGTCTCGAGCGCGGGAATGATGCCTTCCATGCGCGCAAGGTACTGAAATGATTCGAGCGCTTCCTTATCGGTGGCGGTCTGGTACTCCGCGCGCCCGCTTGCCTGCAGCCACGCGTGTTCGGGACCCACGCCGGGGTAGTCGAGACCTGCGCTGACCGAATGCACCGCCGCGGTCTGGCCATCGTCGTCCTGCAGCACCATCGTCTTCATGCCATGCAGCACGCCGGGTTCGCCCTTGGCCAGCGTGGCCGCGTGCTTGCCGGAGAGAAGTCCTTCACCTGCGGGTTCGACGCCCACCAGCCGCACGCCCACGTCTTCAACGAACGGGAAGAAAATGCCCATGGCGTTGGAGCCGCCCCCGACGCATGCGACCACGGCGTCCGGCAGGCGATGCTCTTTCTGCATGATCTGCTCGCGCACTTCGCGGCCGATCACGGACTGGAAGTCGCGCACCAGTGTGGGGAAGGGGTGCGGTCCCATGACCGAGCCGATGATATAATGCGTGTGCCGGACGCTCGACATCCAGTCGCGCATCGCTTCGTTGCAGGCATCCTTAAGCGTGCGTTGGCCGCTCTGCACGGAGACGACCTTTGCGCCGAGCAATTCCATGCGGAAAACATTGAGCGACTGGCGCCGCACGTCCTCGGCGCCCATGTAAACGGTACATTCCATTCCAAAGAGCGCCGCCGCGGTGGCCGTCGCGACGCCGTGCTGTCCGGCGCCGGTTTCGGCGATCACGCGTTTCTTGCCCATGCGCCGCGTCAGGAGCGCCTGGCCGAGCGTGTTGTTGATTTTGTGCGCGCCGGTGTGGTTCAGGTCTTCGCGCTTGAGATAGATCTTCGCGCCGCCGATATCGCGCGTCATTCGCTCGGCCAGCGTCAGCGGATTTGGTCGCCCAACGTACTCGCGGAAAAGAGTTTCTAATTCGGTGAGAAAAGCGGGGTCTTTCTTAGCAGCAAGGTACTCGCGTTCGAGTTCCTCGCAGGCGGCCATGAGGGTTTCGGGGATGTAGCGTCCGCCGAAGCCACCTTCGCCGCCGAAAAAGCCGCGCGCATCGGGTTGCGTGTACGTGTTCGTTCCAGTTGTGGACTGCGCCATGCAAAGGCCTCCTTTGAAGCGCGCCCACTCTACGTCCAAGCGCGCAATCCGGCAACTGGCCGTGCGGGCGCTTCCTTTTATCTGCATTTGCAAGCCCGAACCGGAGCCCTAATTTTGACCAAAGCCATGCGCCATCTCATCAGCCACTCAATTCTGCAGCGCGTCCTGGCGTGTCTCGCCTGCGCCTTCCTTTATACGGACGTAGCCGGGGCTGCCGACGACTCCGCGCACGAGCTGGCCGCCGCACGTGCCGCCTGGAAGCAGACCGAAGTTCTTGAAGTCCAGGCCCGCAAACTGCGAGAAAATCCGGACGCGAAGGTCACCGACCTGATTGACGTTTCTGACCAGACTTACCTGGCCTTCCGCGAAGCCGAGGCGCACTTCCGCAAGGCGCTCGGTGCAGTTCCGCCGAACGCCGAGGGAAAAGCCGAATTTGCGCGCTTTGTCACAGAGTTTCTGCGTTTCCTCTATTCCCAGCAGCAATTCGTCGAAGCGACGAAGGAAATTCAAAGTCTGGTGAATTCGTCTGCGTCCGCCGCGTTGCCCGCGCCTGACGTGGGCCGGCTCTGGCGGCTTTTGGGCGCGCTGCACGAGCAGTCCGGCCGATTGTACCAAGCCTGCGATGCGTACAAACACGCGCAGGAAGCCGACCCAACCAATCCCAAGAATGTGCTCGAACGCGCGGTCGCGCTCAACGCGTGGGAAAGCCCGGAAGAGGCCGCGCAGATTCTCAAAGTGTGGCTGGATAAACCCACGCCGTGCACCGCTGAAGAACTCTCGTTTGGCTGGTACACCTATGGGTACGCGCTGGAGCTATCCGGCCGGCTGGGCCCTGCGCAGGACGCGTACAAGCAGGCGCGCCTGACCGCGGAGAAGGCACTCGACGAAGGCACCGTCAGCCTGGCGGAACAAGCACGCTTCGCTGTGCGGCGCTTGCGCTATCTGGAGCGGAAGCTTGCCGCGGATGTCCCGGCTGCGCTGAGTACGCCAGCATTCCTCTCTCCAAAGTCTCTCTCGGACCCGTACTTTTTTATGAATGGCGCACAGCGCTACTCGGTAGCGTGCGAATTTCAGCGCGTGGGGTTGGAGTGGAAGCGCATCTGGGTGCGTTCGCGACGGGCGTACGAAGAGCAGCGCGAATGGGAATTCGATTTGCCGCTGCCGGACTTTGCGCGTGATTCACTCGGAACGTATTGGCCGATGGGTCCGTATTACGATTTGGGCCCGGCGGTGGTTGCGCTGCGCGCAGCAGTCACGATCAGCCCGGAACTGGCGCGCGCCAATCGCGAGCTCGGGCACTGCTACCTGATCATGTCCGACTACAAATCGGCGCGCTCGTATCTGGAATTGGCCTCGCTAAACGATCCGCTCTCGCCCACGGGTCTTTTGAATGTGGCCGAAGCGCGAATGAACATGGGCGACTATGCGGCGGCGCGGGAGGCCCTTGAGAAATTGCTGGGCTGGGCGCCGAATTTCGGCCCTGCACACCTGCGTATCGCGCGCGCGATTTCGCGGACCAGCAAGGTCGAACGAGACTTGGACGATGCGCTCGACGAAATCGACCATGCGCAGCAGGTCGGCGTGGAAGTCGCGGTGCTCGCGCCGGTTCGGCGCATGGTCCTCAATCTGCGCATCAAAGCCGAACGCGGAGAGAAGCTGCCCGGTGCCCTGGCAGCCGCGGCGGCGCAGGACGCGCCGGAGCGCTCCAACAACACCATTCGCCCCGATCTGCTTTTTGCGCCGATGAGCGATGTGCCTCCCGCCATGCCAAACGACGATACGCATCCCGCACCCTAGGCTTTTTTCATTCGTTTGCGTGTTTGACCCGCGCGCCGGACAACCTACCTTAAGTGCGTATGGCCTCTAATTTCAAAACGCACGGCGGCGTCGTGCCACCTGTCCGGCATCCGGGATTGATGGGGATTGCGCGTGAAGCCTAAGTCCAGCGTGCGGCGCAGCCGCGCGGGTTCTAATAAAGGTGCGGTCAGAACTCCGCTGCCTATTTTGGGGCCGCCTTCCGATAAGAAAATCGCCAGGCAAATTGAGAAGCTGCTCGGAAGCGCGCGGCGCATCGCGATCGTGGCCCATGAACGGCCCGACGGCGACGCGCTCGGCAGTACCGTCGCGCTCTGGCACTTTCTGAAAGCACAAGGGTATGAGGCCCAGGTTTGGGTCGCCGATCCCCTGCCGCATCGCTACGAATATCTCAACGCGCCCGGCTGCTTTTTACGCGTTGGACCAGGTGACCGCCCGACCTGCGATACGTTCATTGCGCTCGACACCACCGACATGAACCGGCTGGGCGTCAGCATTCCCGAATGCTGTCTCAGCACGCGCGTGGTCAACATCGATCACCATTTGTCGAACCTGAATTTCGGCGCGTTGAATTGGGTCGATATTAAAGCCGCGGCGGCGGGCGAGATGGTCTGGCGCCTGGCTTCGGCTTGCGGCTGGCCGGCGCCGCACGCGGCGCTCGAGGCGCTCTACACGGCGCTCGTCACCGACACCGGACAATTCGCGTATTCCAACACGACTTCGCGCGTGCTGCACATGGCCGCGGAGCTCGTCGAACGGGGCATCGATACGGAGACATTCTGGCGGCGCATTTACCTGAATAAAACCCAGCGCGAACTGAATCTTGAAGCCCGCGCACGCGGCAGCCTGGAAGTCTGGTCCGAAGGCCGCATCAGCGCGATTGCGTTGACGCAGAGCGATTTCGCCGCCACGGGCACCGGTCCGGAAGACGCTCAGGACTTCGCGTCGATTCCGCGTTCGCTCTCGGGCGCCGAACTGGCACTCTTTTTCTACGCCGTCGATGGCGGGAAGGCGACCAAGGTCTCGATCCGTTCGGTGCGCGGCCTTGACGCCTGCAAGTTGGCGCAGAAGTTTGGCGGCGGCGGGCACCGCCAGGCCGCAGGCTGCACGCTAGCGCTGGCACTGCCGAAATCGAAAGACCTTTTCCGCCGCGCCGCAGAAGAAGCCGTGCGTAAAGAACTGGGTGCAAAAAAGGAGCCGCGCCGCGCGGCCGCAACACGCTAAACGTCTGAGGGGGGAGGAGAGCGCCATGGGCAGTCTGAAAATCAGCGTTGCACTCTGGTCTCTGGGCAATGCCGCGACGATGGAAGAATTCGAAGCACTGTTGGACCGCGCCGCTTCGACCGGCGTCAAAGCCGTGCAGCCCTGGTGCGTTGACGAAAAGAAGTGGAGCATGGTCTGCGCGCTCGACCCGGACCGCTGCGTTACCAGCGCGCAACGCAGCGCGGTGCGCAAGGCCTGCGAGAAGCGCGGCCTGGAGATCAGCGGCTTCTGCGCGCAGCTTGCCGGTCCGAAAACACTGGGTGGTTTTGGCGAAGAACCCAACCTGCCCGCGCGCCTCGAGAAGACCAAGAAGGCGCTGCAATTCGCCGCGGAGCTCGGCGCGCCCATTGTGACCACGCACATCGGACCGATTCCCGAAAACAAGGCCGACCCATTATACGAACGCTTCAAGCGTTCGACTTCCGAAGTGATGCAGGACGCCAACAAGAGCGGGGGCATCTTTGCGCTCGAGACTGGGCAGGAATCCGCCCAAGGTCTCAAGGAGTTCATCGAAGCGGTCGGCAGTCCGAATCTGAAGGTGAACTTCGATCCGGCGAACATGCTTAAGTGGGGCGTCGTTGACGGGGTCGAAGTCCTCGCCAAGTACATCGTGCACACGCACGCGAAGGATAAGCATCCCGATACCGGCAAGCCCACGGTCGGTCAGGGCGCGGTGCCATGGAAGGACTACATTGCGGCGCTTAAGAAAATCGGCTATCAGGGCTGGTATGCCGTGGAAGACGAAAGCGGCGCCGCGGACGTAATCGACTCGGTGACGTCGGGACGAAAATTCCTCGAGCAGTTTTAGGCGGAGGCCGCGAGATGGCTTCGTTCTTCAAACTGGCCGTGGTGGGGTCGGGCGGCATTGCGCGCCACCACATGAAGAATATTTTAAAGATGGGCACCGCGCATATCGTGGGCCTGTGCGACCTGGATCAGGCGCGAGCCGAGGCGTGCGCGCGAGAATTTGGCGGCAAAGTCTTTGCGGGCCTGAGCGACATGCTCGACAGCCAGCGCCCCGATGGCCTGTTGATCTGCACGCCGCCGTTTGCCCGTATTGATCCGATCAAAGCCGCCTGCGACCGCAAGTTGCCCTTCTTTTGCGAAAAGCCTCCGGCGTTTTCTCTCGAAGAAGCGGTGGCCATTCAGCGCCTCGTGGGCGAAGCGCGCATGGTTCACTCGGTCGGCTTCATGTACCGCCACAAGGAAATCGTCGATCGCGCCCGCGAATTGCTGGAAGGCCAGACGCCGGTTTCTGTGCGCAGCACATTCGTCAATGGGCCGATGCTGGATCCGGAATTTCCCGCGTGGTTCAAGTTGCAAGAACGTTCCGGCGGACCGCTGCTCGACCAGGCGATTCATTTCATCGACGTGCTGCGCTACATTTTCGGGGACATTGACCGCGTCTTTGCGGCCGGCTCGAATCAGGCCTTCCCCAAGGCCCCGGACATCACGGTCAACGACAGCGTGAATCTGCTGCTCCAGTTCCGGAGTGGCCTTTCGGCCACGCATAATCATTCGTGGGCGGCGAACGTGCCGCTTTTGGTAATCGAAGTGCATTGCAAGAGCGCGCGCATTCGCATCGACCTGAAGGAAAATGTGTTGAGTGGTGTCGTGCGGGGGATGCAAGTCAGCTTCAAGCCGAAGGACGATTGCTACGTCACCGAATTGCGGCGCTTCTTTCGCGCCGCTAGCAATAACGACCCGGTGCCGGTGCGCTCCAGTTACGCCGATGCTGTGCGCAGCCTGGCGGTGTGCGTGGCCGCGCAGCGCTCGATCGACACAGGCCTGCCCGAAATTGTTACCACGACCTGACGGAGAACCCATGACGCCCGTCGAGATGCCCAAAGCCAACGAAAACATGACCGAAGCGACGCTGGAACGGTGGCTGGTCAAAGAAGGCGACCAAGTCGCCGTGGACGGTGCGCTATGCGTGATCATCACGGACAAAGCTTCATTTGATATGCCCGCGCCGGTGGCCGGAACCGTGCGCAAAATTCTGGGCCCGGAAAAGAGCCTGCTGCCCGTCGGCTATATTCTTTGCGCGCTGGGTGCGCCGGCTGAAGCGGTCCCCGAGGAATACGAGACCCGCAATCAGGAGACTCTCACGCGCCACCGCGGCGCGACCGTTCAAACCGCGGGCGATGCGGGCGGCGGCCCCGCGCTTGCCGCTGGCGGCGGCGCGGTGCGGGCGACTCCCGCGGCGCGAAGGCTGGCGAAAGAGAAGGGCGTCGACCTGGCCGCGGTCTGTAAGGCGCTCTGCCTCAATGGACCGGTTAACGAGAAGGACATCAGTACTTATCTGGAGCGCGGCAACAAGGCGCAGCAGCAGCAATAGTTTGCGCCCAACTTAAACGTAGTACGTTTAAAGAATGCCTTTGTTGTCGGCTTCGTTCTTGTTCGACTTCGAATACCCCTGATCCTGGCGCTGCTGGTTGACTTCGTGCTTCTTGGTGTAAAGCCGGTGGAAATCCTCCGGCGTAAGTCCCGCCACGAGCGCCAGGCTCGTTAGGAAGTGCATCAGGTCCACGATCTCTACGCGGATATTCTGCATGTCCAGCTTGTCTTTGCTCCACCACTTCCAGAGCAATTCTTCGTCGAGTTCCACGGCTTCGTGCTTGAGCGCGGTGAGATAATTGCGCAGCCAGAGATTGGGCAGGCCGTTCGGGCCCAGATCTTCGCGCGCCAGTGCCTGCTGAATCGCAGCCATGGTCAGCACCTGACCGTCGGGTCCGCGGATATTCTGTTTGGCAAAGATGCCGTCGTTAAGTTCGCCCTGCTTCTTGAAGATTTCTTCGAGTTTGTCCGACATCGGGCGCTCCTAAAAGTTGTCTTCGATCTTGGCGTTTTTCAACAGCCGCTGCCAGCATTCTTCGCGCCGGTGCTTGAGCAATGTCACGAAAATTCGTTCGCGTGCGGCCCGGTAGCGTTCTTCGTCCTTTAATTCGCGCACATCGTCCAGGCATTTGAGAATGTGCCAGCCGTAGTCGCTGCGAATCGGACCGGAGATTTCGCCGGGCTTGAGTTTCAAGGCTTCCGCCAGCGCCGTGCGGTCGAGCGGCAGGTCGTCGGGGATCGCCGAATGCAGGCCCAGGCGCTGGAAGAATTTCCCGCCGCGATCCTTGGTGCCGGCATCGTCGGATTTCGCCTTTACGGTGCCTTCGAAGTCCGCGCGCGCAGGCGCTTCGAGGGCGTCGATCTTTACTTTCGCTTCCTTAAAGCACTCTTCGCGTTCCTGCGCGACGAAATCCTGGATCTTCGGATGGTCCTGGATCTCCCAATTGGGTGTCCACGGATGCCCCTGCCGGTCGCAGACGCGGATAAACAGGTGAGCGAAACTCTTTTCGATGCGTTCGTAGCGTTCCGGCTGGGCTTTCCATTCCGCGCGCATGTCGTCGTCGGTGACTTCCGCGTGGGCCAGCCAGGTCACCCCGGCGTCCAGCTTGAAGCGCCGGTCGGCCATGAAGTGCACCAGATCCGAGCCCTTCTGTTTTAATTGCGCTTCGAGAATGCTGCGCCCGCCGCCCGGAACCACTTTCTCCGCTTCGATGATTCGTGCGAGATAGCTGATGTGAAACAGCGCTTCGCGCGGATCGGCTTCGGCATGACCTTGTGCCTTGCGCGCGTCCGCGACGAGCATTTCCAGCGTGTAGAAATCCAGCAGCTCTTTGAGCGCGTGCTTGCGGATTGCGCCTTGGGATTCGAGCAGGAAGGCTCGGTATTGCTGTCGGGAGAAAGTCTGCCCACCCAGCTTCAACACCACCGACTCGCCGAGCATTTTGGGGTCGGCTTGCACGCCCCATTCGCGCATCAGTTTGTCCATCTTTGCATTTTTGGCCTGAAAGAACTCGTCGCTTTCCATGCTCGCGTCGGCTTTTATTTTGCCTTCGCGAACCAACAGCTTCTTAAAGCCGACCATGATTTCGGTCTGCGTTTTTAGCGTGGGCATGAAGCTGACCATCTGCCGCACGACTTCTTCCGGCGCGGCCGGCGCGACTTTGGGGTCCTTGAGATAAAGCTTGGCCAGCTTAAGCAGCTCTTCCTGGACTTCAGATGCGCCGACTTCGATGTCCGCGGCCTTCAAGGCTTCCTGGGAAAGCATCTGCTCCGCGAAGCTTTTGAGCTGTTCGTCGTAACTCTGATCGATGATGAGCTCGAGCAGGTCCTTTCCAGTGATCGGCTTGTCATTGACCTTGCGGTACACGTGGCCGGGCTCAAGCATTCCGATGTACGGATCGTTGCGGTCTTCAAAGGGCAGGTCCTGCGCGATGGTGGCACGCAGACACAGCGCGAGAATCAGCAGGAGTAAGGCCCAGTTTCGGACGGTTTGCATAGCGTGCTCACCTTAACGATGGTGTATCAAAGCGCAATGGGAGGAGAATCTGGAAATGCGGGTTGGTTGTGCCGGGATCATGGAGGTTGCACTTCATGTGCTTTGTCCGGAAGCTGTACCAATGCGTAGGTCCTGTCTATACAATACGACGTAATTTTCAGTGCGGTTGTTAGAGCAAGAAGGGGCTGCGAACCGCGTTAATTTAATACATCCGTTTTGCAGACTAAGGCCGGACACCTGGATTGAAATACAAGAGGATCGATGCATGCGCATGCAACAGGCCTGGATTTTGGCGGCGATTTGTGGACTGGGATTCCTGCCACATGTGTTTGGCGCCGAAAGCCCCGTCACCGACGATCCGCCAGAAGCCATGCGCGCATTTATCATTGCCAAAAGCAAGGCCGGAGAGCAGCCCAGCGCGCCGCTGAAGGTGCGCGGCGGCGAAAAAGTCGTGCTGACACTGAATAAAGCCGACGAGAAGCAGGTCTTCCTGGGCCAGGACGGTTTGGTGCTACCACCGATCCCGTGGAAGGAAGTCTCTCCAGACGACCTCGCGTCCCTGGGCGAAAAGCTGGCCAAAGACGCCGCCGATTTTGTACTGCTGGCGAAGCTTTATGCGCTCTACCGCGTGAAGGACAAAGCAGAGAAGGCTTGCTCCAACGCCCTTGAGTTGGACCGCGCGGTCGCGCCGGCGGTGCGGGAAATTCTCGCCAACCTCAAGCCGCCGGACCCGCCGCCCCCACCGGTACACGCTTCGACGGGCACCGGTTCGGATGCGGGGACCGCCAGCACAGCGCCCAGGCCATCGCCGGGCCAGAACCAGGAGGGCCGCACGCTGCCGCCCATGCCTGCGGTGACGAAGGTTATCAACTTCGACACACCGGAAGCCGACGCGATCGTTTCGGCGGTGCAGATATTTCCCAAGAACCACGCCATGAACGAGGACGTCTCGAAGCTGCCCGTGCACTCGAACTCGGACAACATCGTCAAATTCCTTGGCGCGGGCAAGAAGGTCCACACCAACGATGACATGTGTTACATCATCGTGCCGCCCAACCAGCCGCGCGTGGATGTGAAGCTGCGTTCTACCTACGAATCGGACAAGGGTCCGTACCCGTTTCCCGACACCACGCCGATCGAAGGCTGGCCCATGTGCGGCGGTCCGCTCGAAGAGATTCAGCGCAAGGGCGACGGCGACCGCCACGCACTCGTCATCGATCCGACCAACAACCTGGCCTACGAATTCTACAACACCCGGCGGGTTGGCAGCGGCTGGGAAGCTGCCAACTGCGCGCTCTTCGATCTGACCAGCCTCAAGCAGCGCCCAGAAAAGTGGACCAGCGCCGACGCCGCGGGGCTCTCGATTTTTGCCGGCAGCGTGCGCTACGACGAATGCGAACGCGGGATGGTCGAACATGCGATCCGGGTGACGGTCAGCGGCACGCGCAAGGGCTATATCTATCCGGCGACCCACGATGCCGCGGGCTCGCAGGATCCCAACGCGCCGGTGATGGGCCAGCGTCTGCGCCTGAAAGCCAGCGTGGACATTTCCAGATTCCCGCCGCACGCGCAGGCCATCGCCAAGGGCATGAAGAAGTATGGCCTGATCGTCGCGGACAATGGCACGAGCTGGTTTATCTCGTGCTGTCCGGACAAGCGCTTAAAGGGGCTCGACGCGCTTTGGGGTCTTAAGGGAACCGATTTTGAATTCGTCCAAGCCACGGGTCCGCATGAAGGCCCGCGTGCTGGGCAGTAGTACGCGTTCCTTATTATTGAAAGAGCGCAAGCACGAAGCGTAATAGGCTCGTAATGCGCAATCTCGGTCTCAGATTCCCTTCACGCGACAAGCGGCCCGGCCTGCGGTAATCTCTCGCCCCCATGTCGAACGAGCAGGAACAAAAGCCCGCCGCAGGTTCTCAAGCTCCCCAAGCGGAGCCGGCTGCTCGGCCCACGCACCATGAAACCCGCGGTAACATGCTCCGTGCCGCCGGAATTATGGGGCTGATGACGGTGGTTAGCCGTGTGTTGGGCCTTTGGCGCGACCGTCTGATGGCCGGAATCTTCGGTGCCTCTGGCGTGAACGATGCCTTCCAGTTTGCCTTCCTGATCCCCAACCTGACGCGCCGGCTGTTCGGCGAAGGCGCGATGACGTCGTCTTTCGTGCCGGTTTTCAGCGACCGCATGGTCAAAGAAGGCCCACAGTCGGCCTTCCGCACCGCTTCAATTGTGATTACGCGTCTGGCGCTGACGCTCTTTGTGGTCTGCGCGCTTGCGGCCGCGATTTCATTTGGCGTGCGCCATGTCGCGCCGCTGAAGGAAAACGTTTCGCTTACCATGAAGCTTTGCGAAACGATGATCTTCTATTGCATCTTTATGAATGTCGCAGCGGTCCTGATGGCGGTGCTCAATGCGCTCGATCATTTCTTTATGCCCGCGCTCGCGCCGGTGCTGCTCAACCTGTGTATGATCGTGGCCTGCAAGTGGGGCCTGGATCTGATGGGCTCCGAACCCGCGGAGCAGATTTTCGTGGTCTCGCTATCGGTGCTCGCGGGCGGCCTTCTGCAACTGCTGATCCTGTTACCGCCGGCGTTCTTGCGCGGCTTCTCGTACAAGCCTTCGCTGAACAAAGACGATCAAGGCGTGAAGGACATTAAAGCCGCGTTTATGCCGGTGGTACTGGGCGTTGCGTTCTTCCAGGTCAACCAGATCTCGGACCAGATGATCGCGCTTTACTTCATCCCGGAGCCCGGCCCGGTGACGATGCTCTCCTACGGCAGTCGCCTGATCCAATTGCCCTGGGCCATCTTCTCACTCTCCGTGGCAACGGCCGCGCTGCCGCTGTTGTCGCGCCACTGGGCCGAAGGCCGCAAAGAAGAATACGCTCGCGGGCTGGGCGCAGCCTGCCGCAATACCCTGTATCTGGCGATACCGTCCGCGGTGGGCTTGTGCCTGCTCTCGACCGACCTTGTGCGGCTGCTTTATGGTACAGGTGAATTCCTACGCAACGACGGCGAAGCCGTGAAGCGCACCGGACAGGTGGTTTTCTGGATGTCGTTGGGCCTGCCGTTCTACGGCTTGAACGCGGTGCTCACGCGCGCGGTCTATGCCATGAAGGACGCCAAGACGCCCACGCGCATCACAATTATCTCGGTCGCCGCGAATCTGGTGCTCAATCTGGTCTTTGTGCTGGGCACGCCGATGAAAGAGTCGGGCCTCGCGCTCGCATCGACGCTTTCGGCGGTCCTGCAGACGCTGCTTTTGTCGCGCGTGATCTACAAACGGCTTCCGCAGACCGATACCAAGCGCGTGACCGGGTTCCTCGGCGTATTGGGTGGCGGCTGTGCGGGCGGTGTGCTGGTGGCCATGGTGGTGTACTCCAAGCTGAGCCAGAACAAGAACCTCGAAGGCTTCATCGCGTTCCTGGTCGCGGCGGCCTGCTCGATCGCGCCGCTTTGGGCGCTGGGGCACTACTATTTCGAAGCCCAGCTCAAGCCACTGGTCAAGGAAGGCGCCGCCGATAATCCGGACCTGTTTTACAACGTGGAAGAATCGCGCTGGCCGTCCGACCTGCTTTTCTTCCACGCGGTATTTACCTGCATCCTGAGCAGCACGGCGATGGGCTTTATGGTCTGGGCCACGCGCGACAGCCTGCAGGAAGGTACGTCATTCGCCCTGGTCGTGCAGCGCGCCGTTGTGCCCGTGGCGATTGGCATTTTGCTGTACGCGATGTTCAGCGGCACCGTGCGCAGCCGCGAATACGAGGAACTCAAGATGGCCCTCGCGCGACGCCGCAAAAAGCCCGCGGCATCCGCGCCATCGCAGAGCTAGACCTTCTTCAATCAACTAAGTCGTTTTAAGTGTAGAAGGTCAGGCGGCGGGAATTGATGTCGAGCAGGCGCAGAATTTCCAGCGTCTCGTCCAGGCTCTCGCCCGCTTCGATGGACCACTGAATAATGTCGAGGTTTTCACCACCGCTTTTGATGCGCGTAACGATGGCCGCGGTGAGATTATTGTTGGTGTGGAATTCGCGTTGCAGCAGCCCGAAGTCTTCTTTGTCCAACTCGCTCCAGAAACGGTCGCCGTTCAAATGCTCGATCCAGCGGTCGCGGCACCAACGCCTGAAATAGCGCCGGGACCAGTCGCGAATGGCATCTTCGCCCAGGTCGCGGCCGGCCTTCTCGGATTCAATCCACTTGTGGCGTTCTGCTTCCTGCCAGGCGAGTTGAAACAGCGTGAGCTGGCTGGGCCCGCTTTGCACGGGTGAACAGGGGGTTGTGCGCTGATCCTGCATCTCGATGCACCTCAACACATAACGCATTGTTAACCCAGCGCACCCCTACGTCAACCAGGCAAAAGGCCGCACTGTTTGAATCTCGGTCGCACTCGGTTAGGTTTTGGCAGCCAAGCGCTGAACAGAATCCGAAGGTTTGCCATGCGTACACGCTGTCCCAACCCCAAATGTCAGCATGAGTTCGACGTTCCCGATGAACGCGCGGGAAAAAATGGCCCATGTCCGGCGTGTGGCCAAGTGATTACGTTTCGGTCGCTGGAGATTCTCCACAAACTGGACCGGCAGCGCGCGAGGCTCCCCGCGCAAGTGCCATTGGACTCCGGTGCGGTGGCGTTCTCAGGCCTGCTTGAAGACGTCCGTAGTCTCTGGAACGTGGGCTCCATGTTCCGCACCGCCGACGGCGCGGGCTTCACGCGGCTGCATCTGTGCGGCATCACCGCGTATCCACCGCGCAAGGAACTCAGCAAGACCAGCCTGGGCGCGGAAGATCACGTGGCCTGGAGCTACCACACGGGCGCGCTCGAAATCCTGCCCGCGCTCAAATCCGCTGGCGTCCAAATCGTGGGTCTGGAACGCAACGCGGCGAGCCTCGATCTGCCTACTGCGCTTGCCGAAGGGAAACTGCGCACGCCACTGTGTCTTTTGGTGGGCAACGAAGTCGCAGGCTTGTCCGCAGAAAGCCTGGCCTTGTGCGACGTGGTCTGTCATCTGTCAATGCGCGGAGTCAAAGAATCGCTGAATGTGGCGGTGGCCTTTGGGATCGCCGCTTACCGCATTGCCGAAGTGCTCGCGCCGAAAACCTGAGGCGCGGCGCAACGGTTCCTACTGCTGGCCTTTGCGCGCCTTAAGGATGTCGTTGGCGTAGCCTTCGAATATGGGCGCCAACTTGCCGTTGAGCACCTTTTGTTCCGCAGTGATCAGCGGGAACAGGCGCTTAACCTTGTTCAGATTTTCCTGATACTCATCAATCGGAGTTTTGGACGGCTCAACCTGCGAAGCTTTGAGCACCACGCCGAAGACAGGTTGAATGATCCCCATGCCCTTATCGAAGACGCCCTTGTAGGGGCTGCACTTGTCCTTCAAATCCTTGATTTTGTCGGCGTAATCGTCGAACCAAGTGGACGGATTGCGCTTGGTCGACAAATCGGATGCGTGCGGGACTTCGGACACGAATACCCGGAAGGCTTCGCCGATCCAGAAATCGCGCATCGCCGGATCGCGGCAGACGCGGAAGTTCTGGATGTTGTCCACGTTTTCGAGCAGGTCGCTAAACAGCGTGTTCAGCTTGCGTCCTGAAAATTCCGCCTTGGCGGCGGCATCCAGGTACTCCTTTTTCGAGTCTTCAAGCAGCTTCGTCCGCGACTTCAATTCGCTGGCTTTGGAGGTCTTTTCCCAAATCTCTTCGATGGTGTCTTGATACTTGCGCAAGAGCACTTGGCGCGCGGACGCGTTCTGCACCACCCGCGGTTCATGTTTTTCTGGAGAAGGCGGCTTGGTCGGATTGGCGTTGGGGTCTGGATCGGGAGTCGGGGTAGCGGGCGGCGGTTCTTCCCCGCGCAGCATGCAACAGGCGACGCAGGTCAAGGCGAGCAGTAAGATTGGCGTGCGCATGGTAATCACCCTGGGCCATTTAAGCGGACGCTGGCAATAAGGATCTATTCATGGATTTCCAACAGTTAAAACGTAGGTTAGGCCACATAAAGTCAGACGCAAATGCGCATTGCGCATTTGCGTCTGAACTGAGCATTAGCTTGAGTTTGTCTGGCGCGTCAGGTTAGAGCACGCGATTGAGCACGCGGTTGGCTTCATCAACCACCAACCCCGACTTGATCGGCCTGGAGAGCGACGCCTGGATGCCCAAATCCAGCGCCTGTTCGCTTTCGGCCTCTTTCAATTCGCGGTCGGAGATCACCAGCACCGGCATGTTTTTAATGTTGCGGGTCTTGCGAACCTTTTCGATCAGCTTCCACCCGTCCAGATTGTCCAGCGAAACGTTGACCACGAATAGTGCCGGGAAGAGGTCGTTGGCCTTCAACAGCGC
>Ga0265314_10001021_pt1 | contig 32629 bp, 23 predicted proteins | sample 4126metaG_FD_203106 | JGI IMG/M metagenome (GOLD analysis project Ga0265314, IMG submission 203106) | Rhizosphere microbial communities from Carex aquatilis grown in University of Washington, Seatle, WA, United States - 4-1-26 metaG | ecosystem: Host-associated > Plants > Roots > Rhizosphere >...
AGCGAGCAGGACGGCATTGGGTGTTTGACCTCGCATCCACACGATAGTATCAATTATGGGCCAGTGGAGGCCATGAGCCGTGATGGACTTTTTTTCCGATGACACGCGTCGCAACCCATACCCCGCGTACGACCAGATGCGGAGCGCCTCGCCCGTCTTCCTGCCGCCCTTCGATTCTTGGATGGTCCTCGACTTCGAGGGGGTCAAGCGGGTACTGGTCGATCATGACGCCTTCAGCTCCGACCTGTCGCACGCGCCAGGCATCGGCAACCCGGGGGAGTGGTTCATCTTCTTCGACCCACCGCGCCACACGAAGCTGCGCGCAATTATCTCCAAGGCCTTCACCCCTCGGGTGGTTGCGAACCTGGAGCCCCGCATCCGCGAGCTTTCGCGGCAACTCCTCGACGACTCGATCGAGCGGGGTGAGATGGACCTGGCCGCCGACTTTTCCGTTCCGTTGCCAATGCTTGTGATCGCCGAGATGATTGGCGTGCCCGCGGCCGACTGGCCGCGGTACAAGCGCTGGAGCGACGTCATCCTCAAGCTCGCCAATACCATCTCGAAAAACGAGGAGGCGGCCCTTAACGTGAATGAGTACAGGGCCGTCACGGCTGAAATGCGGGCCTTCCTGCCGGACTTGATCGCCGAGCGTCGGGCTGCGCGTCAGGACGACCTGTTAACGCGGCTCGTCGAGGCCGAGGTCGACGGCGAACGGCTGACACAGGAGGAGGTCTTGGGCTTCGTTCAGCTCCTGCTTGTGGGCGGTCAGGAGACCACCGCGAACCTGATCAGCAACGCGCTCTTGTGCTTCGTCGAAAACCCGGACCAGCTCGCTCAACTGCAGGCGGCACCCGAACTCCTGCCCCAGGCGATCGAGGAGGTCTTGCGCTACCGCTCGCCAGTTCAATGGATACTCCGTGCGACCCGGCGCGATGTCGAGCTGCACGGCCAGGTGATCCCGGTGGGCAAGCTCGTGCTCGCGATGATCGGCTCCGCCAACCGTGATCCCAGGCAATTCCCCGACGCCGGCCGGTTTGACATTGCCCGCGAGCCCAATCCGCACATTGCGTTCGGGTATGGTATCCACTCCTGCCTGGGCGCGCCGCTGTCACGCCTGGAGGCCCGGATCGCCCTGGCCGATTTCTTGGAGCGGGTTAAGGAATTTGAGCTTGCAAGCGACGAGCCATGGGAGCCGCGCAAGGCACTTCATGTGCTTGGGCCATCGCGGCTGCCGATCGGCTTCAGGCCGGGACGGCGCGCCGCGGCCACGGGCTGAGGTCGACCAAGCAAAAGTCCCCGAATTGGCGATGAGACAGGCTGCCCGATGACGCCACGTTCTTGCCTGATTCCGCCTCGCATGGCATGCTGGCGGGCGTCGCTTGCGCCAATTCAAGAGAAAATGGCAATGAGCACGCCTGTGACTGGATTTGTGGCATGCGTTTAATTGGTCGCGTGCCCCGGACGCAGACACCATCGAACGTTTGGACGGCTAAAAACTCATGCATATCGTGCTGACCCTGTGCGGGTTGTTGCTGATCGGCCTGGTTTTATTCGACGCGTTCGAGGCGATCCTTCTTCCGCGCCGCGTGATACGAGCGTTTCGCCCAACCCGAACGTTTTACTTCGTCACCTGGTCCGTCTGGAGGTGGCTCGCCTGCTGCATACCTTGGCCCCGGCGTCGCGCCAATATGCTGGGCGTCTTTGGGCCGTTGTCACTCCTCGGTTTGTTCGGCAACTGGTTGATCGGATTAGTCTTCGGCTTTGCACTGGTTAGCTGGGGGCTGGAGGTGCCGCTGGAATCGACGACGAGCGAACCCCTTGGGTTCGGTTCATACCTTTACCTCAGCGGCGTTACCCTCTCCACGCTTGGATTCGGCGACGTCACACCAACCGAGCCCACTGGAAGAATACTGGCGGTGGTTGAGGCGGGCGTGGGCTACGGCTTCCTGGCTGCGATGCTCGGGTATCTGCCGGTGCTCTACCAGGCGTTCTCGCGCCGCGAGTTAGTGATTTCGCTGCTCGACGCGCGGGCCGGCTCGCCCCCCAGCGCCGAGCAGTTCCTGCTGCGGATGGCCCAAGCCCGCCACCCGAACGAGCTCGACCCTTTCCTGGCCGAATTGGAGCGCTGGGCGGCCGAATTGCTTGAAAGCCATCTCTCGTTCCCAATGCTTGGCTTTTACCGCTCGCAGCACGACAACCAGTCGTGGCTAGGCGCGCTGACGACGATTCTGGATAGTTGCACCTTGTTGCTCGCTGGCGTTAAGGGGGCCAATCTCTACCAGTCTCAGCTCACCTTCGCGATGGCGCGGCACGCGGCGGTCGACCTGGCGCTGGTCATTCGGACTAAGCCGCCCAAGGTGCCGATCGAGCGCCTTTCGTGCCAGGGCTGGCAAAAGCTTCGCTCCGCGCTCTCGGCGGCCGGCGTGCCGCTCAACGAAGGGCCGGAAGTCGAAAGCAAGATCAACGAGCTGCGCGCGATGTACGAACCGTTCGTCCAGGCGCTGGCCGAGCGATTTCTGCTCGACTTGCCTGAGATCTACGCCGAGAACCGGCGCGGCGACAACTGGCAAGCCAGCGCCTGGATGCCCCGCACGCCCGGCATCGGCCAGCTCGCCGCGACCGACGAACGCGAAGAGCACTTCGGCTAGGCGACGGCCGGTGGCAATAAAAAGAGACCATCGTCGTGATGGCCTCGGCATCGGCCGTCGCGTGGCATTTGCCACCGGTACATCGGCCGTCAAGACGGGTTGTACCGGCGGTGTATCAACACAACGACGGGTTGCTGGGGAATTCTAGGTTGCCAGTTGGAGCCGGTCCAGTGGAATTCCCTCGGATTCGGCGGAGCGGAGGCCCCAGTCCGAGCCAGCGGTGCCTGGGCTGGAGTTCGTTGCGTCTCTCTTTCGCGGTGCGTATGCTCAACGATGTTCCTGATCGAGAAGAGAAACCATAGGACCGAATGATGAACCAATCGCGTCGCGAATTCCTGGCGTCGAGCGTCGGCCTGGCGGCCGGCAGTCTGCTGGCCGGTCGTGAACTGCTTGCGCGAACCGACGACCAGCAGCCGATCGTCGATTGCCACACGCATTTCTACGATCCGACTCGACCTGAAGGAGTTCCCTGGCCTGGTAAGGACGACTCGACACTCTACCGCACCGTCCTGCCAAAGCACTTCCTCGAGCAGGCGGCGAAGCTCGGCGTTACGAAAACGGTTGTGGTCGAGGCCAGTCCGTGGGTGGAGGACAACGCCTGGCTGCTCAAGTTGGCGATCACGAATCCATCGATCGTGGGCGTCGTGGGAAACCTGACTCCGGGCAAGCCGATGTTTGCCGATCACCTAAAGCAGTTCGCGGCGAACGAGATTTTTCGCGGCATCCGCATCGGTCAAGACACCCTCCGCGTTGGCCTGGAGCAAGTCGATTTCGTCGCCGATATTCGTCGTCTCGCCGAGATTGGGTTGGAGCTCGACGTCAACGGCGGCCCGGAGATGCCGGTCGAAGTCGCGCGGCTTGCCGAGAAAGCTCCGGAACTGACGATCGTCATCAACCACTTGGCCAACGTCGACGTCGACGGGGGCCCTGCTCCCAAGGAATGGATGGCCGCCATGCGCGCCGCCGCGAAACACGCGAATGTTTTTTGCAAGGTCTCGGCGCTGGTCGAACACGCGAAACCGAAGTCTGGCGACTCGAAAGTTCCTGACGACGTCGATTTCTATCGCCCGACCCTGGATGGTATCTGGGCAATCTTCGGTGACGACCGGTTGATCTACGGCAGCAACTGGCCGGTGAGCGATCGCTACGCCCCGTATTCGACGGTCTTCTCGATCGTCAACGAGTACGTTCAGGCGCGCGGCGCAACTGTGGCCGAGAAGTTCTTTTCGAAGAACTCGCAGGTCGCCTATCGCTGGAGCCCATCGCGCGGACTCACTTAATCCGGGCATAGTCCTCAATCACCCCCGCAATGCCCGATACGACGCGGGCCATGTGGTCGAAATTGAGTTTGTCAGGCGTGTCCTCGGACGTGTGGTAATAGGGATAGCGGAAGGGAGCCGTGTCGGTGATCATCGCAGCCGGGTAACCCTCTTGCCAGAACGACCAATGATCCGACCAGCCGACACCTGGGAAGACGGACGGAACCGCACCCCCCTGGGAAGGAAAATGGCCGTGCCGGCGGAATGAGTCGATCACGGCGCGCACCAACTCGCGGGAACCGACGTTGCCGATCACGCCGATGAAATTTCCTTCGGAGGGGTAAAACACGCCGAGCGGCTGCGGGTACTCCTGGCTGCCGGGTTCGTTGGTGTAATAGCCAATCGTCTCCAGCGAGAGCACGCACACCAGGTCTTCACGGCGCTGGCGGCACCCTTGGGCGTAAACCCACGAACCCATCGTAGGGCGCTGGAAATAGGGGGGCTCTTCATTGGTGAAGGCCACGAACCGTAGCGTGCGCTCGGGCTTGCTGCCGGCGAACCGTCGCGCCAGCGCCAGCAAGGCCGCCGTGCCACTGCCGTTGTCGTTCGCACCGGGCGTGCGAAGGTACGAATCGTAATGCGCCCCGACAACCACGATTTCTTGCGGCGTTTTCGTTCCTGGCAGCTCGACGACCAGATTCCAGCAGTCGCGATCACGCACCTCATACGTCTGCCGCTCGACTTCGTATCCGGCCGCCGCGAATTCGCTTTCGACGTAACCGGCCGCCCGCACGAGCGATGGGTAGCGGTCGATGTTGCGCTCGCCGATTTCATCGGCCAATTTCTCGACATCGCGCCGCAATTCGTCGCGAAGCGAGCGTTGGGGACCCGCCAGTTCAGCAAGCTCGCCCGTGTAACTTTCGCCGGGCATGGCGATCATCATCTGCCAGCACGCCGCGCCCGCAATCGACAGCAGGATCACGAGGCCGAGCAACCAGTTCCAGCGTCGCCGGCGCTTCTTTGGCGGTGGCGTTTCGATTTCCACGAAGTATCCCCTCTGAGCAGCTCGGGCCGCGTTAGAATGGCATGCATGCGGTTTGCTTCGACACGAACCCGCAGCGTAAGCAAGGCATTTGACTGCCTCGCTCGCGCTTCGGGTTAATGTACGAAACGGAAGACGGTCTCATTCCAGGAAGCTCGCAGTATAGCGTCCCCCGGCGTTGGATGGTGGAAAGGAGCCCTTCGTCTCCACGACCTCAAGGGGAAACACCCTTCAATGGTTGAACTTCGAGAATTCATAAGAGGCTCTTGCGGGGAAAACGAACGAGCCGCGTCAGCATTCCCTGCTGACGCGGCTGAGTCCCGCCCGCCGACTTCCGTGATTACGGTGGTCCAGTCAACGGAGTTTCGTCGCGGCGGCATCTGGACACGGCACAACCACAGCGTCGAGCGGCTGAATGGAAAATCACCATCTCGGAGGGGTCAGCCCTGGCCAGGCGAGTGAATGTGCTGCTAGCGCTGATTATTCATATCCAGTTTCGCCCGCCATTCGTCGGCCTTCGCCGTCTGGCCGGTGGCGACATAGAAATCCACAAGCCGCCGGAGAGACTCGGTCAGGCGGATCTCGCGTTGAGTCGGGAGCATGGTTTCGCTTTCCTTCAGCTGTTCGTAACCGGCGACGAGCAGCGGTTCGGCCTCGGCATATTTTCCTTGTTGAGCCAATGCCTCGCCGAGCATCGATTGGGTGTCGGCGATCTTCCATGGCGGCACAGCCTGGTCTGAACCAGCCTGACCAGAGCCACTCACCAGCTTCGCCGTGAGTGTCAGGCACTCGCGCATAACGGACTCCGCATCGATCGATTTCTTCTGCTTCAGCAGGTTGCGGCCGAGGTGGGCCAGTTCTTCCGCATAGCTTTGGGATTCCGCACCCGCACGTTCCTTGACCACAGCCAGCCACTTCCGCCGCCACGTTTCGGCGTCGGCGAATTTTCCCAGCGCTTCATGGCACTCGATCAAACTGCCGACCATTCGTGGGGCATGCGCGTGCAAGAACTTCTGCTTTTCGATTCCTTCGGCGGCCTGCTGAAAGAGCGGCAGCGCTTCATCCGTTTTGCCGCATTCGCGATACATCGCCGCCAGGTTGTGCAGCGTGAGCAGAGTGTCGGGGTGCTCGATTCCGAGCTGTTTCACTTGAGCTTCTCGAATCATTTCGAATAGCTCAACTGCCTTGAGAGGGTTCCCGGCGGCAGAGTACGCGCCGGCCAGGTTGCCCATGGTCCGGAGCGTCGAGGGGTGATCGATTCCGAGCTTGTTCACCTGGCCGTCTCTTACTTGCTCGAACAGCTCAATCGCCTCTGGTAAGTGCGCGGCATCGAGGTGGGTGATCGCCAGGTTGTTCAGAGTGACGAGAGAATCGGGATGGTCGGCCCCGAGCTGTTTGACTCGCGCCTCGCGCACCTGTTCGAAGAGCTCGATGGCTTGTTGCAGCTTGCCGGCGCCGCGGTACGCCGCGGCCAGGGCGTTGACGGTGGTCAATGTATCCTGGTGTTCGGCTCCGAGCGTCTTCAGCTTGGCATCGCGCACCTTCTCGAGAAGTTTGACCGCTTCGGACGACCTTCCAGCGGCGTAGTACACCACCGCCAGGTTGTTCAGCGTGGCGAGTGTCGATGGGTGGTCGGCCCCGAGCTTTCTCAGCTTGGCGTCGCGCACCCGTTCGAGAAGTTGAATCGCCTCAGGCAACCTCCCGGCCATCCGGTACGCTGTGGCCAGGTTGTTTAGAGTGACGAGCGTGTCCGGGTGATCGGCCCCTAGTTGCTTGATTTGCATTTCCCGCACTCGTTCGAAAAGCTCGATGGCCCGCGGTTGATGACCGGCGGCCTGGTGAAGCACCGCCAGTCCGTTCATCGTGGCCAGTGTCGATGGGTGATCGGCCCCAAGCTGCTCTAACTGCGCCTTGAATGCCGTTTCGCGCAATTCAATGGCCTCGGGCAGTCGGCCCGCCGAATGCAAGGCACGTGCCAGGCTATTCAAGGTGGCCAAGGTCAGCGGGTGGTCGGCCCCCAATTGCTTCATTTGCTCGTCCCGCACCCGTTCTAATAATTCGATGGCCCGAGGCAGCTTGCTGGCTGCGTGGTACGCCATCGCCAGGTTGTGCATGATGGTGAGCGTTTCCGGATTCTCGGCGCCGCGCAGCTCCGCGCTGGTATCACGCAGAGACTCGAGCAACTCGGTGGCCTCGTGGAACTTGCCATCTTCCAGATACGTCAGGGCCAGGTTGTTTTGAGTGCCGAGCGTGAAATCGTGGTTGGGACCCAGGGAATCGCGAAAAGCTTCGTAGGCCCAAGTCAGGAGCTCCGCCGATTTGCCATAATCGCCGATTCCCCGAAAGGCATCGCCCACAGTCCGCAGGATCGACGCTTGCACTTCTCGCTGGCCAGGAAACCTGGCGTCGATTCTCTCCGGCGTCAATTCGGCCGCCGCACGCTCCAGTAGCTCCTTGACGGTTGGGTTTTCCTTCGTCTCGAACCCGCCTCCGAGTTGTCGCAGGGAGTTGGCCTGCTCCGTGGCGTCGGCCTGTCGCAGCAAGTCGTGCAGCAAAAACGAACGCACCGCTTCGGCGATCTGTTTCTCGGCGACGGCCCTCTTTTCATTCGCTTCGGCAAGCTCCTTTCTTTTCTCGGCCAACGCGCGCTGCTCGTCGGCCAACCGACGTTGCGCGGCCTCGCGATTCCTGGCCTGACGCTCTTCTTCGACCGCTCGGGCCTCCGCGCGCAGGGCATTCGCGGCCCGCACCAAGCCCCAACTCGTTCCCACGATGCCGCCGACAAGCGTCATCAACAGCAGGCCGGCCGCCACCACCGGCCCCTTGTGCCGCCGCAAGAATTTTCCCAGGCGATAGCGCGCGCTCGGCGGACACGCTTCAACGGGCTCGTCGTCAAGATACCTCTCGATGTCGCGCGCCAAGGCGTTCGCCGTCTCGTAACGGCGGGTGCGGTCCTTCTCCAGACACTTCATCACGACCCAATCGAGCTCGCCGCGAACCGCCTTGGTTAGTTTCGTTGGCTCCGTTCGGCGCTGGGCCGCGACGCTCGCCAGCGAGTCTTTCGACTCCGACAGCCGCGTACTCGGATTGGGTGGCTCGACCTCCCGGATCAATCGCAACATTTCATCATAGGCCGCTTGCTTGTGCCGCTTGCGATCGATCGGCGTGGTTCCGGTGAGCAATTCGTAAAGCAGTACGCCCAGCGCGTAGACGTCGGTTCGCGTATCCACATCCAACGCGCTCAGTTCCGCCTGCTCCGGACTCATGTACTCCAAGGTGCCGACGATTTGGCCGAGCTCAGTGTACATCGATCCTTCGGTGAGCTTGTGGTGCAAGGCCTTGGCCACGCCAAAATCGATCACCTTCGGGACGGGCTTACCGTCCTGGATCTCGACCAGCACGTTGGCGGGCTTGATGTCGCGGTGGATGATTCCCTTCTGATGGGCGTGCTGAATCGCGTGGCACACGGGTACTAGTAGCTGCAGCCTTTCGTGAATTGGCAAGTGCAGCTCATCGCAGTACCTTGTGATCGGGACACCCTTGACCAGCTCCATGACGAAGTAGGGCCGGCCCCTGGCAGTGAGGCCGCCGTCGAACACCTTGGCAATGTTCGTATGGTCCATCAAAGCGAGGGCCTGGCGTTCGGCCTCGAAGCGACGCACCACCTGCTCCGATGCCATGCCGGATTTGATGACCTTCAGCGCGACCCGGCGTTTGACCGGCTCAATCTGTTCCGCGTCCCACACCGTGCCCATGCCGCCCTCGCCAAGTTTTTGCAGCAGGCGGTATGGGCCGATACGGACGCCGATCGCGGCTTCCGAGCTATTTCCGACGACGACCCAAGGAGTGTCGTCGGCCATGCGCGCGGGAGGCGGCAAGGTTGCGGCGGTGTCTTCCTCCGGCGCCGCCAAGGCACTGCTCGACTCGCTTTGGGCGGCAAGCAAGGCCTCGACGGCGCCACGTAGCTCAGGTTTGCCCGCGCAAATCTGAAGAAAAGTGGCCCGCTCCGCGGCATCCACTTTCGCCAGCGCCTGGTGCAACAACGATTCTTCCGTCATGGCGTGCCTCGGTAGCGTCGCTGACTGGTCAGACTACAAGTGAGGATACCGGGCTGGCCAGGGACGAGCAACCTTCGCACCGTTTGCCCTCAGCCCGCCACCAGTCGAATGCCGGTTGCTGACGAGCGACGCAACGAACATGGTCGTTTCTCAAGGACGAGGCGAGCAACGCGAGTGTTGGCTCGCGGCAGTGGCGCTAGCGCTTCGGTTCGCGCGGATCTCGTCCGGAGAGCCGGCTATGGAATCGGGTGGAACATGAAGACGTGCCCTTGGCACATTTTTTGCGTTTTCAGCTTATCGGCACTGGGGCGGCCGAGAATTTGTCCCTGATGTGCTCCGTGTGTGCGGGTTCGGCTCGCAGGTGTGCGGATTTGCCCATGTTGTGGCGCCAAGAAGTCTAATTCGAGGCGCCGGCTCAAGCGGTGATCGACGGCTAAGCTGAGGCTCGCCGAAGAAATGACCATTTCAAGGAGTGCCAATACCTATGTCCGGCCCGATGGATGCCCTTCCTCTCTGGGGATTGTTTGGAGTAACGATTGTAGTCGTTCTGGTTTCGATCGAAGCAGGGTACCGGCTCGGCCAGCACCGACGTCGGCATTCCGAGGAGGAAAAGGAAGGGCCGGTCGGCGCCATCGTCGCGGCAACGCTCGGCTTGTTGGGGTTCATCCTGGCATTCACGTTTGGCCTCGCGGCGTCGCGATTTGACGCCAGAAGACAAATTGTGGTCGACGAAGCAAATGCCGCCGGCACCACGTATTTGCGTGCCGGGCTACTCCCTGATGGCCGGGGAGTGAAGATCCGCGAGCTGTTGCGCGATTATGTAGACGCGCGTCTGGAAGTGGTTGAAACGGGAAACATCGACAAGCTGTTGGAGCGCTCGGGTGAGCTGCACCGAGAGCTCTGGAAGGAGGCGGAAGCGGTGGGACAAGAACACCCCGACTCGATTGTGGTCGGGCTCTACATTCAGTCGTTGAACGAAACGATCGACATTCACGCCAAGCGGATTCTGGTGGCCGTCCGGAGTCGTTTGCCGGGAATTCTCTGGGGCGTACTCTATCTGGTCACCACTCTGACCATGGGGGGAGTTGGATATTATGAAGGGCTCTCAAATTCGAAGCGGACACTTGCACTGGTGGTGCTGGTCTTGACCTTCGCTGCCATCACGTCGCTGGTGGCCGATCTCGACCGACCCCAAGAGGGGCTTTTGAAGGTGAGCCAGCAGGCAATGATTGAACTCAGGAATACGATGAACGAAACTCCCTGAATCGAAATTTCAATCGGCCGCTCGAACCACGAGACTCGAAAACGCCCAGGTACAAGGCTCGTTGCCCGACTCCGCAATCAGGCCAATCCTGCTGCCGCCGTCGGGCGGGAAGCCGGTGTAAGTGGCGAGCTTCTCGTCGTTGATAAGGAGCTGCGCGGATTTGCCCTTGGTCACCACGCGTAATTCGTTTACCTTGCCCAATCCCTTGCGGATGCTCTTCGGCGGATCGAGGGCGTTGACGACGGGGCTCATCCCTTTGCGAAGGCGTTTGATGAAGACAGCGCCGTCGGACTGGATGAGGAACGTGACGTAATCCTCTGAGCCCGAAGACCAAAAGATGATGCCGGCGGGCTGGTCGGTGTTGCCCTTGATTTCGGAGACCTTGACGCGGATGTCGATGTCGTCGAACAGGCGACCCTGATAGAACGTGCGGTGCATCAACTCCGGTGCCAGCTCGAACAAGAATTCCTTGTCCCGCATGCGTTGGATTTTGTCGACGCCGCCCCAGGCCGGATCTGCCGTCGAGAAGTCGTCTCGCAAGAGCGTGCCGTCGCTCGAAGCGCCCACGCTGGCACCGGTGGGCCCCTGACGAACGCTCAATTCTGAGAAAGCCCAGGCACACGGTTCTGCGCCCGACTCGACGAAGAATCCAATCCGGCTCTCAGCCGCCGGTGGAAATCCTTGGAAGTTTGTCACCTCTTTCGCATTCACGAATGCCTTGGCCGACCTGCCACTGGTCACCACACGCAATTCGTTGATCTGGCCAAGCCCGGCATGTATCTGTTCGTAGACCGCGCCGTCGTTCACCGGATTCAGCCACTTGCCGCGCGTTTGTCGCCCAATCAGAAAGCGACCGTCGGATTGAACGCGGGCGACATAGTAATTGTCGTAATCCTCCGCCCAGAAAATCAGTCCCGCGCTCTGGTCCGACTCGCCCTTTTCTTGAACGAGCTTGACGCGGATGTCGACATTGCCGAACTCGGCGCCTTGATACAGACTGGTGTGAATTCTGTCGGGCGGCAACTCCAGCACCATGCGGTTGTTGCTCACGCTCTTCACATCGCTGAGTTTTCCCCAGCCCGTGGCCAGGGTGGCGAAGTTGTCGGAGAAGAGCAAATCGCCTTCGGCGCGGAGTGAACCAGCACCCAGAAGCAATACACCGACAACCACCAGCAGCACGTGTCGCATGCAACGGTCCTCGAAAATGGGTCGTTCTGATCAGCCTCGACCTCGAACAAGTCCCTATTTTAGCAACGCCGGCGCCCGTCGGATACGAGACCGAGGAACCAATTCCGCGGTTCTCCCATCACCTGGGCCGCCGCCAATCTCGGCCCGTCGAAGGGCATCGCGCAGGCGGTTAGCCACTTTTTCGAGCGTGCCTTGAGCAGTCCCCGTGGGGAGATTACTTCGATCACGGCGCCGAAACGCTATCTGGCTTGTGCGATACGAAGGCCCGATAGAGCAGCAGGTCGTAGACGATTTTCACGCCGCCGGCCACGAAGAACGGCACGTTGATGGTCCCAGGATGAGCAAGGCAGAAGCCGGCCAGCGTCGGCGAAATTGCCGCTCCCACCGATCGGGCGACTGTCGTGATTCCCGCCGCCGCCGAACGCTCATCCGGGTGAACGACGGCCATCGTGTACGATTGGCGGGTGGGCACGTCCATCTGTGAAATGCAAAACCGGATCAGCAGCACCGTGACGGCCAGGGTCAAATTCGGCATCAACGGAACCAGGATCAACAGCACGTTCGAAGGCAAGTGCGTGAAGACCATCGTGTTGATCAAGCCAAATCGCTTCGCCAAGGTCGCCGCCCCCAATGCCGAGGCCGCCGCAAACAAATTTGCCACGAAGAAGATGCTCCCCAGCACTGCCGGGTCCAGGTTGAACCGGACGTGGAACCAGTAGGCCACGATGCTCTGGATGATGAAGCCTCCGCCGAACGCATCGAGGGCGAACAACGCCGAAAGCCGCAGGACGACGGCGCGCGAACGGTGCAAACCCAACCAGGCCGACCCCTGATGATCGTCGCTTATCCTCGGCGACTCCGCGGCGGGACTCAAGCGAGTGAAACCAACGGCCAGAAGCAGGCCAATCACCGCGTACGCAACGACGAGCGGTCGGTAGGCATTGGATTCGGCCGCTCCTCGCGCAAGGAAGTAGTGGCAGGCAAATCCGCCAAGCAATGCTCCCAACGCCGCCGCGAGAGAGCCGACGAGGTTGTACCAGGCGAAAACGGCGGTGCGCTTTTTATCCGGGATCGTCTGCGTAAGTGCCGCCTGTTCAATCGAGAGGAATGGCCCCACTTCCTTGTCGCTGGGGCTGAGTACGCCGATCGTGGCGACGATGACCAACAACGAGAAGTTGCCGGTGACGGCGAACACGCCGCCGACCAACGCCATGAGCAACGCCCCCAGGATCAGCATTTTCTTGCGGCCAATTCGATCGGCCGCCGTCGTGATCCAAAGAGAAATGACCGTATCGCCGAGCAAGGTCATCGTGAGCAGGAAGCCGATCTGCTCTTCGCTCAACCCCACGGCCTTCAGGTAAAGCACGAGCACAACCGACAGGAAGCCGTAGGCGAACATCCGAACGCCGCGAGTGGCGAACAGCAGCAGGCCATCGCTCGTGAGAACACGGTGATTGCGGCATCGGTCATTTTCCTTCATTGACTGCGCTCGTTCGTGCCCTGCGCTGATGACTCCACCAATCAGGCTGAGCGTCATGCGTTGCCCGCGCATTGCGAGCCGGAGGTGCCTCGGGTTCAAGTCTACTGGCAACAGTATGCGGTTACCAGCGCGCCCAGCGCGTAACGGCTTTCGGAAGGAAACTACGAAGAGCCTGAGTTCGGCGCGGCGGAACAAGGCGAGCTGTCGCTCACGATTCCAGCGGCGTGCATCCAAGCGTATAAGCCGGCGACGGAGTAGTGCAGAAGCATTTCGTCCCAGCGGACGACCGGTCGGGGGAACAAGCCCCTCGAGAATTCCTCGCCCAGAAGCTCACTCGGCCACAAACGGCATGTGGCCACTTCTTTTTTCGGCGGGGAAGCGCCTGGAACCTGGTTGGTTGGTTTCGTAAAATCTGATCGGTCCTGGTTTGGCTGAAATCGTAGCCCGCAAGTTCGTCCGTGGAATTGCCACGTAATCCGTAGATATGTTCTTTGTCATCACGTTCTCGAGGTCTTCAAGGAGGTTTCGCGTGATCCGCTTCCGCACCCCGCTGGTTCCACTGCTCGCGGCCACCGGCCTGATCGTGGTCACGGCGCCGGGCCAGTCGCTGGCGTCAATGTCGTACCTGCTTGATGTCGGCAAGGAACAGAACTTCACCGATATCGGCTCCGACGACAAAACCAGGCCGGTCGTCGTCGCGGATTTCAAGGAGTTGGGCGGCAAAGCCATCAAGGTCGCATTCTTCAAAGGCGACTCCGTCGGCGACCGCGTCGCCAAGGTCACGAACTGGAAACCATTCACCACTTTGCGCCTGATCGTCTTCAACCCGGGAAATGAGACCGTTACGCTCGGACTGAACATCTTCCATGCCCGCAGCACAAATTACGCCACGCGCATCGAACACCCGCTTATTCTCGAGCCCGGCAAGAACGAGCTTGTGATCGGCGTCGGCGAGCTACGAAACACCAACGGCTCCGCACCGGTCCTGACCGATATCCGCAAGTGGTACTTCGCCGACGCGGAGGGGAAGGGGCCGACAGTTTATTTCGGCGACATGGTGCTGGAAGGGCAAGGCATACCGGGGGCCCCGACACAGGTGCTCGGCGACCCGGCCCGGTTGGCGCGCATCCGCACCGCCACGATGCCCAAGATCGACCATCCGATCTTGTTCGACACGCCGGAGGCAGACGCCATCGTATCGGCCCTGGAAGTGTTCCCGCCTGACAACCCTTGGAACCTGGTCGTCGAAGACTGGCCGTTGCATCCCAACTCGAAGAATATCATCGAGTCGATCGGGGCGGGCAAGAAGTTCCGCTACAACACCGACATGGGCTACGTCCTGGTGCCGCCCGGCCAGAAGATGATCGACGTCAAGCTCGGCTCGGCCTCCGACGAGTCGGACAAGGGCCCCTACCCGGTGCCAGACAACACGCCGATCGAGGGCTACCCAGCGAATTACCAGGGCCTGACCCTGGACGAAGTGCAGCGCAAGGATGAGGGGCAGATCGACCGGCACGCCTTGGTCGTCGATCCGACGAACCGGATGCTGTACGAGTTCTACCAGATGCGCAAAACCGACAAGGGTTGGACCGCCTCGGGTGCGGCGATCTTCGACCTGAAGTCGAACAAGCTGCGGCCGGACGGGTGGACCTCAGCCGACGCCGCGGGCCTACCGATTTTTCCCGCGACGGTGCGCTACGACGAGATCGAGCGTGGCATGGTCGAGCATGCCATGCGCGTGGGTGTGGGAAAAACGCGCCGGTCGTACGTTTCGCCGGCGACGCATTACGCCAGCAGGGATACCGACCCCAACCTGCCGCGCATGGGCGAGCGCCTGCGGCTGAAGAAAAATTACGACATCAGCGGCTTCTCGCCCGCGGCGCAGGCGATTCTGAAGGGCCTGAAGAAGTACGGCATGTTCGTCGCGGACAACGGCCTCGATTGGACCATCTCAGTTGCGCCTGACGCGCGCATCCCGCTTTTGCACGAAGAATTCAGCAGGATCAAGGGTTCGGCATTCGAAGTGGTTGAGAATCCGTAGCGTGGAGTTTCACGAGGTACCCCATGAAACAAAGGCTCTGCTTGACGGTCGTGGCAATGTGGCTGATCGGTATGACGCCCTTTACGGGCCGGGCGGAGGACCTGCTTCTTTTCGATTTCGAAGAGGACGCCGATCTCAAACCCTGGACGAACCTGGAGCTTGCCGACGCCAAAGTCAAGGAGCCGGCCGCCGCGATCGAACGTTCAGCCGACATGGCCACGGCGGGGAAACACAGCCTGAAGATCACTTTCGGCGGCGGTACGTGGCCAACTCTAACGACCACCCGCGTGCCCGCCGACTGGAACGCCTGGCACACTTTCATGGCCGACGTCACGGTGAGTCGCCCGTGCGTGGTAGGCTTCACCGTGCTGCAAGAGCACAGCCAGCGCGGCGATGGCTATGAGGCCGCGACAAGCCGGTGGACCCGGACGTTCTTTCTCAAGTCCGGCACGAACCCGATTTCGGCCGCGCTCAGGCCCGCCGTCGGCGACGCGATGGATCCGAAACGCGGCGACGTCGTCGGCTTCGAAATCTTCATGTTCAACCCGCACGAAGGGGAATTGATCTACTTCGACAACATCCGGCTATCGATGACGAAGGCGGAAGAACTTCCAGGGAAGCAATCGTTCGCGGTGTCGGGGACCGATTGGGTTTTGAACGGAGTCAACTCGTCGGGTGTATTGTCGGCCGGCGCGGTCATGGAGCTGGGAAAAAAGCTTGATGTCGACTGGACCGCGATCGAGGACCGCACGGTCGCTCAGCTCGAGGAGGATTTTGCGGCACAATATGGCGAGCTGAAGAAGAAACATCCTCGCGCGATCCTGACGATTTTGCGCGACGGCGAAAAAGGCTACGATCCGACAGCTCCAGACAAGACATACTCGGGTTGGAAGGATGCCTATTTTTCGAGCCACGGGCCCGACGGCATGTATCGCACGCGCGCCGAGAATCGCGGTCGGGCCGAGACGCAGGAAATCTTCATGCGCCATCGCAGCCCGCTCATGCGCGTGGACCTGGCGAGCATTCCGACGGGCTCGCAGATCCTGGCGGCTCGGATGATCGTCGTCCGCGCCACCGAGGATCGCGACCCCGGGAAAAATCCCACCATGTGGGTCGTCGAACCGTGCAACCGCCCGTGGGAGGAAGACGAGGTGAATACTTTCCAGTACGCCAAAGATCAGTTTTGGAAGGAGGTCGGCGGCTTTCACTGGACCGACGACCCCGATTTTCTGCCGGTGTTCCTGGCGCATGGTCCTGGCCGGGCCAAAGTAAACTGGTGGGACTTCACTGAGGCCATCCGCTTCTGGACGAGCGGTGAACACCCCAACCACGGTTTCATGCTCCACGGCGACTCGCGCGACTACATGAACGGCTATACCCGCGAGGCCAAAGACATCAAGAATCGCCCAGCCGTGCTCGTGATCTACGAGCCGAAGTAGCCGGGCGACAGACATTGGGCGAAAGGTTTCACGCATTGGGACAGCGATTTGGCGGCGAGGAAAGGAAGCAGCAGGCGCCAGCCGACATGGTTCAGCGACTGCTGTGTCGCTGCTACGCCCACCCACGTCGCGCGACCGTTTCTGGCAGGCGGTTCAAATCCAACTCCAACCGCCGCTTCGGTTTATCGAACTGTCAGGGTTTGACCACCGGCCAAGGGGCGGCTCTAATCGCCGTTGAGTCTTGACTCCCAACGGGAATTCGGCCATGACCGCAGGCACTCGACAGAGCAGTTCGCCCTTTGATGATTTCGTCGAGCGGCTAAAACGGACGCCGCCATCATGCCTTTCCAATTGTGTGGTTGAACCTGCCGAGTTGCCTGAATACTGGGACAACAATCCGACGTCGGCGTGGAAAACACGGTGTCATTGTGGCGGTGAAAAAGGCCGGTTGCTCGGCTTCTCTCTCAACGACTTCAATCCGGAATACGACGGCCCGCTTCTGCTAGTCAGTCCGTTGGCTTTCGAGTGCGCGGCGTGCATGGAAAGGACAGCTTTCCTGGATACCGACATTCATGGTTACCACGCTGACATTGACCGACGAGCAGGGATTCGGGGCGGGTCGTGCAAAATACGTGGTTCGGGTGAGCCCACGGCATTTCTTTGTCCTGGATGTGCCAACAACCAGTTCACGCTTGTCACGGCGTTTGTCTTCTGGAATGCCGACGCGCTTGCCGAGGAATTCGAACACCGGTGCGAAGACCTATTCAATGTTTTCCTGTGCTACGCCTCGTGTTGTCGGTGCGGCGGTGTCACGAAGCCTACGGACTTCGGAAAACTGTGACCGTGGACCACCCCAACCGAGGTGTCATGTTCCAAGGCGTCGCCCGAGGCTAGACGATCGAGCGCACTCGAACCGCTTTGGTTCTGCCCGCCCTCTCCAACGTCATCCGAAAGGTCGTCATGGGACACAACCATCGCTTGCTGCTGGTTGCCATTCCGTCTCTGATTTGCACTGCCTTGTTGCACTCGACAAACCACTTCAGCCTAGTAGGTCGTCGAGGTTGATTCCGCCCGCGACGCCAAGGATCGGTCGCATACTGCTCGGGTCTGGGACGCCAACACCAGCGAAGACGTGCTGACCCTCAAAGGACATTCCAACGGAGTGGTGTCCGTGGTGTTCTTCCCAGGCATTGAGAGGGTGATCACGGGAAGCGCGGATTGTACCGCCCGGGTGTGGGATGCCCGGACCGGGGGACAGTTGTACGAGATCGGCAACACAGGATTCAACGGCTGTTACGCATCGGTCAGCCCCGACGGGTCGCGGATCCTCACGACGAACCACCCATACGTCAAGTTATGGGACGCGAGAACGGGGGACGAGCTCGTCACACTCAAAGGGCACGCTTACTGGCCGCATTGTTCCGCCTTCAGCCCCGATGGGAGCCGATTGGCGACTGGTTTCGAAACCGCCGACGACCGGCGGTTTACTCGATGGCTTCTCCCAGGAGATACGTCCACACATTCTCGTACTCCGTGTCCTTGATCACCGACGTGTGCGGCGACTCTTGGGGGCGAGTGCTGGTGAGCAATCGGCTGTGGCCAAATGGCGCTGGCGCTTTGTCGACGTTGATCACCTGATATCGCGGGAGCAGCTTCATGGCCCGATAGTTTTCGAGTTGCTGTGGGTAGGTGCATCCGTGTCCCTCGTCGTGACTATGCACGAAGCTGAAGAAGCGGTTTAGAGGGGTTGCGGACGGGCTCGAGAACCACCTGGCGGGCTCTTGAAAGTGAATATTGTAGTCCTTCGGCGAGCCGAACATGAGTACCCGCGCCACCTCGTGCTGCATTCCCAGAAGCGCGGCATGGCCCCCGCCCTGCGAACCTCCGGATAGAACCAACTTCCGCCACTCCAGCGAGCCGTTCCTGTCCAAGAATTGATCCCAGTTTTCCTTTGGATGGGTGGCAGCCAGGTGCCTGACCACCTTCAACAGCCGATTATGGATCGAGTTCGGTTCATTGACCCCCAGTTTTCCGAACGGAACTTTTCCGTAAATGATATTCTCCCGGGCCTTCAAAAACGCGTCGGGGTCGGTGCTCTTATGAAAAACTGACATGCTGATAGTGCTCGGATAAGCGAGCGAAACGAGATGAAAACCGCGGTCGGCGGCGAGACGGCAGAACGCCTTTGCGTTGTCCCCTTTACCACCGGTGCCTGGCAGGAAAACGACCAGCAGGTTTTTGTCGGCGACCGACGAATTGCGATAGACCCGGTGTGCCCAGCCGTCGCCGCTGAATTGGTTAATGCGGCTGTCCGTGGTGGAAGGCACGACGTCACGCACAACGAGCCTTGGGTCGCTGGTGTCGGCGGACTGCCCCTGGCTCACAAGCGCAAATTGTGCCCCGAGCAGGAACGAGGTCAAGACGGCCGTTTTCATATCGCTACTTTTCGGTGCCGACGTCGATTGAAAAGACGCGGCAGGGTACTGTCGGGTTGTTCCGCCAACGGCTCATGCCAGGGGCATTGTAGAGCGGGGTCGGTGCCGCAAACAAGCAAGTTTCTGGCGCTGTGCGGCCGTCATCGTCCGTAGATTAGCTTGCTGCGCCAGCTCGAAGTTGGTGAATCGTTCCTCGACCCGCGCCTGGCGACCGCCCCCCTCGATTGGTGTCGCACCCCCGTACCACTTCACGGAGAACTTGACCGGGATGTGGCACTGCCCCTGACGCCGATGACAAGCGCCGCGTTCATGGTATTTACCCTGTACATGATCCCTGACCCGGCAACGACGCCGGTCAAGCCGCTGCGTCAGGCGCTATTCGGCATGGCCATCGCAGGAGTCTACGGCATGCTCCTGGTACAGCATGTGGTGTACGGTTTGTTCATCGCTTTGGCGATCGTCTGCGCCCTGCGGGGCGTGGGTTTAAACGCCTGGGCGGCATGGCAGTCGCATCGCACAAATCAGCGAGGATCGCCTGTGCTTCAGCCGGGGATCGCCGGCAATGCGAAATGAATGTCGGCGACTTGAAGCGCGCGCCGGCGCGGACCGGCGATCGCCAGCCGAGTGACTGCGGCACTCCGCGTGATATCCCCAAGAATCTGCTCACGCTTCTTGAGCTGCTAAGGAGAACCTGATCGAGCTGGGTAGCACGGTCAAACTGACGAGCATTCGCTCGTTCTTGGAAAAGGCGAAAGTCTCAGGTAAAACTGCGCGCTTGGTCAAGGAATTACTGGGCCTCACCGAAGCGCCTGACACGCAGAAATGTCAAACCGGCATTCCGCGCGCCCTCGAATATCGCCTTGAGCGCGCCGAAAACTGGGACAGCCGAGCGAATCGTCTTTGAACTGCCCGACGTACTGACGCAGCGCATGCGACACGATAAACTCTTCCACAGACCGACCTCCAACCTGGAGCTCCCATGGGTGCCGCCCTTCAACTCGATTACGCCTACCGGTACGCCCATCCTTCCGAACTGACGAAAGTTGGACCGGAGTTAGGCCTGCGGTTGGCGACTTTCGGTGGAGCGAGCGCGGAGCCGGCGGAGCACCCTTTCTTCTTCGATGGTCGGGTGCGGCAGCCGCACGTCGCGGCAAGCATGCTCTTGACGCTGGCGAAGGTGGTTTCGACCCGTTTCTGGATGCCGCTCAATCCGGCGTTGCTCGATCCCGTCGTGACGAGCAGCGAGGAATTGCTTCGCTTCGAGGGGTTCAGCTCCTGTTGTGGTGCCTATGCCCGGGCCGATCTCGAGGCGTCCACGTTCGAGGCCGACATTCAAGGACGCGGCACGACGAACGTCGATTTCAATTCGGCTATGCGCGGCGCCTTGGCGCAGGTGCGAAATGGCGATGCGGTTCGCCTCGCCGTCGGTGCCAAGGGTGTTCACCTGACGCGGGCCGAGGGAACCGTGGTCGAAAAGAAGGTCAAGCTTCCCGTTCGCTGGATCAAGGGCTTCACGGAGGTGCAGGCCTATTTGTCAGGCCTGAAGCAGCGCTTCGCGATTCCCGCCGCCGAGGCCCTGCGCTTTGTGCGCGGTCTACCCCGTGGGAGCAGTCCCAAGCAAGCATCGTGGGTGACGGAGCTCGGCCGTGGCTTACGGCTCTCACAGCGCGAGACCAAAGGCGCCGTGCGTGTGACGGGAACCGACCGCATCCGGATACTCGAACCGATGCTCATGCACGCCAAAGAGCTGCGCGTTTGGGCAGATGACAGCGCCTTCGTCAGCGCTTGGGAAGTCGTGTTCCCAACAGGCCGCTTCTCGATCCTGATCAGTCCAGAGCTGTCGCGCGGCTTCTCCGGCGAGGGCCAGGCGCTCGAGCGCCTTGCGCACCACGACTCGAGCGCCGCGTTGCCGCAAGTCAAGGCCGCCTTGCGCTGGCAAGCGCGCATCGACGCCGCCGAAGTGAGCACCCGCTCCGGCCTGAAGACGGAAGAGGTTGCGTCGGCTCTCGCGGTCCTGGGCAGCCGTGGCCTCGTTGGTTTCGACCTGGCCCGCGGCGCCTACTTCCATCGCGAGCTGCCATTCGACATGGACAAGGTCGAGGCCCTGCACCCGCGGCTGCTGGATGCGCGAAAGCTCGTGGCCGCGAAGCTGGTACGCGTCGTGAGTCAGACCGCCTCCGGCGACCTGCGCGCCGAGGCCTACGTGCAGGGCACCGACGTCGAACACCGCGTTCGCCTGCAACCTGAAGGCGACAAATGCACCTGCCCTTGGTACGGCAAACACCAGGGCGACCGCGGACCGTGCAAGCACGTGCTGGCGACGCGGATCGTTGTTGAAGGAACCGAAGAATAGTCTTCACGTATTCGAGCACGAACATGAGCCCCGTTGAACTTGAGTCGATTTTGCGGAGCGAGTCAGCCGAGGGTTTTACCGAACGAATTTTGCCGTTAGTGGCTCACGAAGACAAGCATCTGGCGAAGGCCGTCATGGCGCTCAAGCGCGTGGCCGAGGAGGAAACAGCCGCCATCTACAGGTCCCTCCACGTTTTTTCCTCGGAAAACAAGGATCTGCAAAAGGCCACGGCTTTTGAAGCACGAATCCAGCTGGCGATTCTGGCCTTTTGCCCGTGGAGCGAAGCTCGCAAAGTTCCTTCCTACATCGTTACCTGGGCAGGGCGGATGAATTTCGCCTGCTTGATCTTTCAATTACTCAGGGCACGAAAGCCAGACTGGTTGGAACGATGGGTGAATAAGGAAATCGAGTCACGCGCCAGGGATCAACGCTGGGTTGACTGGAAGTTGCTGCGCCTGTTGATTCGCGAAGGGCTGTGTCCCAAGCCGCAAAGTGAAAACTACACTCTCGGAATGTTGCGCGGGCTGTTCTCGTACGACCGGAATCAGTCCCTCAAGGAAATCCTCCTGGCCGATCCAGGATTGTTGACTGACGAAGTGTGGAGGATATTCGAGCTGAGTCCTGTCCGGGAGACAATCCTGCAAGTCTCGGACATAACCTATGTCCCTCGCGGGAACTACCCGTGCTCTTCCTGGTCCAAGACACTTGTTGAGCTTTCCGTCGAAGGCAAGCTCGACCGCCAACGGCTCCTGAGCGCATCGCTCGGCAGCCTGCAGCGCAACACGGATGCCCGCAATACCGGCTGGTTCCACAAGTTTCACGAACTCCTGCAACCCACGACGGAAGAGCGTCAAGGTCTGCAATCGACCTACCTGCAGCTGCTCAGTCATCCGGTATCGGGTGTTGTGGGTATGGCACTCGACGCCCTCGCCGTGCTTCAAAAGGCGAAAATCCTGGATCTGCCGGGTTTTCTGGATGCGGTTGGACATGTGTTTTATCTGCAACCCAAAGCCCAACCGCTCGCGGCAGTGAAGCTCCTAGGCCGTACGGCGGCGCACAAGGAACATTTACCGAAGTTGGCCGAGGCGCTGCTATCGGGGCTGAATCATCCCGCCGTCGAGGTGCAAGAAGCGATCATCGAACTTCTCGACAAAATGCGCGACGAAGTCGCGGACGTCATCGCCGCGACCTTGCCGACGCAAGTGGAATGCCTGGCACCTTCGCTGCAAGATCGAGCCCGCAAGTTATTCGTCGATGAATCCGCGGCGCCCTCGGCCACCACGAGCATCAACAGTGCGCCTCCGGGATCCGAGGTGATCGAGCAGGCTCGCCAAATTCCGTCTCCCTGGCGTGAAATGGCGGGCATCGATTCCCTGTTGCGGGCCATCGACGAAACCGGTGAAATATCGGCCGTATCATTCGATCCCATGGCCGTTCCGCGCCTGTATCCCGACCAGCGCGTCCAACCGATCGCGACACTCGACGAATTGATCGAACGGCTGACCGTGGCCATCGAAGGCTTGGACGATGCGATCGAGTTCGAGTTGCTGATCGATGGCCTGAGCCGGCTTTGCGATCAGCGCCCGGAGCACTTCCAGTCCCACGTCGCTCCTCTGCTACGACGAATTGAGAAGTTACTGCCCGCTCATCCGTTGATACCGCTGACCATGAGGGTGGGCGGACTGCGGTTTGCCATGTTCAAGCTCGTCTTGAACTGGTGCGATCGAGACGTGCGCCAAAGCCGCGAAGACAGCGGCGCGATTTTCGGATTTCTGGATGAACGCCTGGAAATCGTGGCTGGGCGGATTCGCAACCGGCAGGCGGCGCCTCTGCTGGCGTGTCCAACACATCGACAGGGCTGGATCGATCCACGTGAAATGGCCTCACGTTTGCATGCCTACCAGCGGATCGAGCAGGAGCCGGCGAAACACGACTTTGTTCAGGGATTGCTGCGACTGGCTCCGGATGGCCGTCTCGAAGCGATTGCGGAAGCGGCAGCCCTGCGGGGGGAATATGCCAAGTCGTTTCGTTACGCCTTGGGCGGACCGCTGGAGGAAACGACGCTTCCTTTGGCGGTGCTCATCGCAGCCGGCCGCGCGCGAACACCGTTTGCCGACCTGACGGAACTACAGCTACTCACTGACTTGGGGGGCCCCGACGCTTTGCACCCCGCACGGTACTCCTGGCAAGTGAATCACTCCGGCGCCGACAGCCAAACACATTGGGTCAAACTGTATGTCAACGTGAAGCCTGACATGCCCTTGGCAGAAAAAATACGCGATTTACCGGCCACATTGATTCATACGTGCAGTCACGCATTTGACTTCGCCTGGGATAGCCAGACCGTGCTGAATCGCTGGCTGGCGACGGTCTGGCCAGCCAACCTGGATTCGCACTTTTCCCTGGGAGCGAAGATCCGCGCCGGCCGACATTCTCAAGTCACCGTGCTGCGACAACGGGCTACCTTTCTCGGCCCGTTGTTCGATCCCAATGTGCCCTTCACCGAGATGGCGCAACTGCTCTTGGCATGCTGCTTGAATGAGCAAGCCCCCGAAGTGACCGGCCTGGCCGTCGACGCCCTGGTCGAGCTGATTCGCGATGGCCGCTGCATCGGCACGGAGCTTGGCGACGTTCTCGGGAAGATGATACCGCATGGTTTCATCAAGCTGAATCGCCTGACAAACCATCTGGAGACGGCGGCACGCGCATCGCCGTTGCATGCCCATGTCTGCGGACAAATCGTGCAAACGGCTTGCGCTCACCTTACGGAAGCACGGAAGGACTTGCACCACTTATTTGGGCCACTGCTTGAGTGGTTATCGGCCCTGGAGCAAGGCGTTAGCGATGGCCTTCGGCCGATGCTGGAACAATTGACCTCGGGCAAGACGGGTGAGCTGGCGAGGAAGCTGCTGGCGCTCCATGGCACGCCGAACAAGCGACCTGCGTTGTTGCTGGAGGCGCTTCAGGGGCGTCTGCAGCGAGCTGAGAAATGGGCCAACAGACTTTGATCGACCACAGAGACCTGTCTGAACTGGCGTCCCTGGCATCACTTGAAGAACTGACGATCGGACTGCTGCGGGAACTGCATGGTGAAGACACTTCAAAGAGATGAATAGGAGAAATCCATGGTACGAATCGTTTTGGCCGTCATTACCGGATTTTTTGCTTGGGCGATCGTGTGGGTCGGAATCGAGAAGATTCTTTCGGCCATTTGGCCGGAGGGGTACGGCGCTCATCAACTCGCGTTCGAAGCGGCCGTTGCCAATGGCGGTCAGTTCACAGCCGACACGACCCTTCTTCTCATGCATATTGTCATCGGTTCAATCGTCTCGGTGATGTCCGGATTTCTGGCCGCGCTGATCGCCCGTGAAAACAAACGCGCGCCGCTGGTCCTCGGCTTTCTGCTGGTGGCCTTTGGTTTGCTGAAAGTGGTTCTGTCGTGGCCGTATGTTCCCATTTGGTATCACGTTATCTTTACGGCGCTTCTGATTTCAATGACGATCATGGGCGGTAAACTGAAAACCACTTCTTAGCAATCTCGGCAGGAGGAACAACCTTTGGGCACTCCCTATGACCCCTTCGCCCAACAGTACCGCCGCTCCAAGGAAGCGCCCTTTCGGCAGCACGTCGAGCAATACACCCTGCGGAAGCTGATTGGCACCCTCCAAGGGCAATCGTCGCTCGACCTGGCTTGCGGTGAGGGTTTCTACTCGCGTCTGCTCAGGGGCTGGGGGGCCGGCACCGTTGTCGGGGTCGACCTGTCGCTCAACATGATCGATCTGGCTCGTCGCCAGGAGTCAGCCCAGCCGCTCGGCATCAGGTACCATGTCCAGGATGTCCGCGCGCTCGACCTGGGGCAGCAGTTCGACCTGGTCGTTGCCGCCTTCCTGTTCAACCACGCGCGCAATTTTGACGAGTTTCAGGAGATGGCCCGCGCCGTGGTGCGACACCTGGCTCCCGAGGGGCGGCTTGTCGCGGTCATCAGCCGCGGGGACCAGCCCGTGAGCGCCTATCCAAAACTCACCAAGTACGGCTTCAGCAAGAGTACGCCTGGCGAGTTGTTCGAGGGAGCACCGATCACCATCACCTTTCACGTCGATCTCGGCGACTTCTCCGTCGTGAACACCTGCCTGAATCAGTCGACGATGGTCCGGGGCCTCACCGCCGCGGGGCTGAACCAGCAGACCTGGCAGCAGCCGGTGGTTTCTCCGGAGGGTGTGGCCCAATTCGGGGAAGATTATTGGGAGGACTTCATCGAGGAACCGGCCTTGATCTTCCTGGAGGCCCGACGATAAGCCAGGCACGCTTCCGCCGGAACCAATTGACGTCGAATGCCCGCGCTTGGTGCACTGCCGCTGCCCCCCATCGCGCCGTGCGGATGGAATGCGATCTTTCACTCCGCACCGATAACACGTAAAGCCGCACTCGCCGAAGTGCGGGCCGACTCGAACGGATCATCTCGCAGCTCGGATATTTCCGGCGCAGCTTGCTTGGCGGTGGGTCCAAGGTTGCCTAGTGCGGCGGCTGCCGCGGTGCGCACCACAAGCTGTTTATTAATGATCACGCTGCTTCGCCGAGAATTCACGCGAGCCCTTGTAACACCCGTCGGGCGCGGTACAAGGGAGTAAAGAGCGAATTTCCGAGCATTGTCGTCTTTCGCTCGGCGAATGAATGCCCTTTCGCTCCAGCGAACGGCGACAGAACCTTTGGACACGCCGGATGCACTCGATGCTTCAGTCGAAACACGGCAGACGAGTGCCCAATGACGCCATGCCGCAACGGGATCGCCTTCTCCGACAGCGGAAAGGAATATTCGGCGGCGGGCTGCGCGGTATTCTTGGCGGCGGGTTACGCGGTATCTTGTTCGTTTGCGGGGGCCTCATGTTGGTGTCGTGCATCGGCCTGGCCAGCGCCATTCAGTTCGCCGACGATGGCCGAACCTCGGTTGGCTTGCCACGGGCCGACGCGGAGGTCACCTCCCTCACTCCGCCCACGCCGGCAATCGAAACCGGCGGCGTCGAATTCGCCGAGGTGGCTCTCGAGCGCGGCCTGCGGCACGTCTGGCCGCGGCAATCACGGCCGATGCGTCTGCCCGAGTCCTTCGGCTGTGGCTGCGCCGCGTTCGACTTTGACAACGATGGACTGCAAGACGTACTGCTGGTGGCCGATCCGCACCCCGTGCTCTATCGCAACATCGGCGGCGGCAAATTCGAAAACGTGACCGCCAACTCGGGCCTGATCGCGGCCCGCGCCGATTCACTGGCCGCCGGCGACCTCGACCGGCCGAGGAAGCGCCGCAGGCACCGTCGGCAGGAAGACGCCCGCTGGACCGGCGTGGCCGTCGGCGATTTTGACGGCGACGGCTGGCTCGACCTGCTGCTCACGGGATTTCATCGGCTGGCGCTGTTGCGAAACGACGGCGGAGGTGCGTTCAGCGACGTGACGGCCCAGGCAGGGCTCGACCCAGCCAACCACCGGCATTGGAGCTCGAGTGCGGGCTTCATGGACCTCGACGGCGATGGGCGGCTCGATGTGGTGATCTTGAACTTCGTCGTCTTCGGACCGAACTGGCCACAATACTGTGAGCTCGTACCGGGCGTGCGCTCCGCTTGCCCGCCCCAGGTCTACCCGGCGGAAAAGGGTGAAATCTGGCGAAACACCGGCCAAGGCGCAGCGCTTTCGACGGCGGGCTGCGCGTTCGAGTTGGTCCCCGAGTCGGCCGCGATGAACGATACCAGCGGCGTGGCGCTGGTGCTCGCGTTCACCGACGTCGACAACGACAACCGGCCCGATTTTTATATCGGCAACGACGGCACGCGCGCCGACTTCATGCACAACCTGGGCGGCATGCGATTCAAGAACATCGCCGTCGAGATGGGCGTCACCGTGGGCCCTGGTTGGATACCCATGTCGGCCATGGGGGCCGATTGGGCCGATTTCGATCGCGACGGCCTGCTCGACTTGACCGTCACCGACTATCAAAAAAACTGCTTTGCCCTGTTCCGGCACCAGGCTCACGAAAAGGGGGACGGCACGACCTCGCACAGTTTCGAGGAATTCGCCAAGCAAACCGGCATTGCGCCCGCGACGCGCGAGCGGCTCGGTTTTGGGGCCAAGTGGCTCGACTTCGACAACGACGGCTGGCCCGACATTTGTTACGCCAACGGCCACGTCTACGACAACGCCGGAGAAATCCACGCAGGCGAGACGTTGCGGCAGGCGCCGATGCTCATGCGCAGTGTTCCTGACGGCGGGCTTCGCGGTGATTCTGGCGGCGGGCTGCGCGGTGTTTCTGGCGGCGGGCTGCGCGGTGACCATGGGCGCCGCTTCGTCGATCTGGTGCCCGAGCTCGATCCGGCGTTGGCCAAACCGATCGTTGGCCGGGGTTCGGCCACGGCCGACTTCGACAACGACGGGCGGATCGACGTGCTGATCGTCGACCTCGAAGGCGCGCCGCTTTTGTTCGAGAACCGTTCGCGGACCGAGAATCATTGGGTCAAGTTCGATCTCCGCGGGGCCGGTCCGAACACGTTCGCCTACGGTGCCCGCGTCACAGCTCAGGCCGCGGGGGCGACTTGGATTGGCGAGGTCTCGCCCGCCTCGAGCTATCTGTCGTCGAGCGATCCGCGAATTCACTTCGGCCTTGGTGAGCTGACCGCGCTCGAAACCGTCACGATTCGCTGGCCCTCGGGCAAAGTGGAAGTGATGCAAGACGTGCCGGCCGACCAGATTGTGCGCGTCGTTGAAGGGCGGGGGATTGTCCCGTAGGATTGGTACGGAACGCAGTCGTGGCGAAGGCGGCTGGCCTGCCCGCTACCACCCATAAAAATTATGATAGACCCATAGGTCGAGCCCATTTCGCGGGACCCACGCAGTCTTTGGCCTCCGACGTTCCTTGAAGACATCGGTTTCGCCGTCGATGACGATTCCGGGGTTGGATCGGCGTAAAGCTTCCAATGCCCGGCGGCAACGATCGACTTCGCCCTCGCGAACGAACATCTGCCCGCCATCATCGAGTGGCAACAGGGTCGACGAGTAGCTCTCATTAAGGCGGCGCGCACTGGAATCGATGTGCAACGCCTTGAGACGCTTCAGTCTGAGCAACGATTGAAGCCACGCCGCCGACGCAATTCGGTGATTGTCGATCGCAAGTTCTTCAAGGGCCTCCATCGGCGCTAATGCCGCCAAGCCGGCTGCGGTGATGGACGTCCCGGTCAAATTAAGCGACTTCAGGCGTGGAACCACGGCAAGCCGCGCAAGGTCGTCGTCGCCGACGGCCGAGCCTTCCAGGTTAACGGTTTCGAGCCGCGGCAGCGCCGGTAGGTGTGCGAGAAGCTGCAGCATGTCCATGTTCTCAAGGTCGTCCGTGCTTTCTCCGTCTTCTTCCGTGCTGTCCTCTTTCATGCCGTCTTTGTCGGACGATGAATCCGGCGGATAGTAGCTATTCAAGCCGAGCGCCCGCAGGTTCCCCAGGTCAGCCAGGCACGCCAGATCCTCGCTTCGGTAGCAAAACCCTGTCAGGCAGAGCCGCTCAAGCTGAGTAAGCGCGCCAAGGGCCGCAAGCCATTCGTGCGTTTTTACCTCATCATAATCATTGTACCTCTCGAGCGTGAGCGATTTGAGGTTCGTCAGCACGGTGAGGGACGCAAGGTCGTCGCTACCGAGATCCCAGCCCTGCAGGCAGAGTCGCTCGAGTTGAATCAGCTCACCAAGGGCCGCAAGCCATTCGTGTGTTGATTCCACATCGTCGTCGTGAACGAGCGTGAGCGATTTCAAATTCGTCAGGCCGTGCAGGCAGCTCAGGTCATCGCTCCCGAGAACTTCGCACTCGTCGAGGCAGAGTCGCTCGAGCCGAGTTATTTTTCCAACCGATGCAAGGCAGGCATGCGCTAACTCGTCGTCGGCGCTTGCGAACTCGATGCGCAACATTCGTAGTTGCGACATTTCGCCCAAGGCGGCCGCCGTCTCGGGAGTCAATGCGGACTCGCCGACGACGAGGTAGCGCAAATCGGGCAATCGCCGCAAACGCTCGAGCAACTCGTTATTGGTGTCGTCGAGATATACGCCGACGACGCGGCGACGAAAGCGATCGGCCCCGACCAGATCGAACCATTTCGGTCCCCATCGTTCCAAATACAAATGGAAACCTTGACCGGGCGTGGAAATGATTGGGTCTTGCACGTTGGCACGCTCGCGCAGTGCGGCAAACCACGCGCAGGGCACCGCCAGCAGCGCCACCGCGGCCAGCATCATCCGCAGGCTCCATCGCAAACGCGGCCGATAGCGGCGCAGCAGCCATTCGCAAGCCAACCCCGCGGCGCCTAGCATCACGAGCCACATCGCCAGATTTCCCGCCAGCCGAGCCGCGCTAAAATTCCAATCGAGCAGGGTCATTGAACCGTACCCGAACAAGCAGTTGCGCCAGCGCCAAATCAAAGGCCAGCCGTACAGCGGATTCCGCAAAACCCCCCCCATCATGCCGCGCCCCATTTCCTCGCTCAAGTTGGCAAGCACGATGGGCGCCGCGACGACCATCAAGACGATGAGTGTCAGGAGCCGCGGGCGAAAACTATACCGGCACTCATAGCGGCGCAGCAGCCATTCGCAAGCGCCCCCCACTATGGCTAGCATCACGAACCACATCGCCACGTTGCCTGCCAGCCGAGGCCCGCTCCACCGCACCAGGTCGAGATCCATGCGCGCGGTCGCGCCACCGCCTGGCGGCGTGGAACTGGGGTTGAATTTGCACTCGTACCAGGTCAACGGCCAGCCAAACGACAGATTCGGGAGCGGCAATACCTGCCGGATCGCTAAGTTGGGTGGCAATTCGTCGCGACTCAAATTGGCGACGACGATCGGAGCCGCGACGATGCACAACACGATCAGTGTAACGAGCCGTGGGCGGTAACGTGAGAACGCTCCTGCTATTGGACCCATGACCATTCCTTTGCCCGCGTGCAGTGCCGCGACAACCCGTTCCGCACTTGATTGTAACGCGCCATCGGCCCACCATGCCAATGTGATGTGGCCCGATGTCCGAACACACCCCCGTAGCCCGCCGCAGTTGCCAAGAGCGTCGTTGAGAACGAGATGGGAATTGGGTAAACTAGGGTCGTGAGCAGCGCCAAGAAACTTAACCTGGTTTCGGTTGACGATTACCTTGCCGGCGAGCTGGACTCGCCGGTCAAACACGAGTACCTGGGTGGCGTGGTTTACGCCATGGCCGGGGCGCGCAACGCGCACAACATTATCGCCACAAACACACTGGTCGCTCTGGGGAGCCGCCTGCGTGGCCGGGACTGTCGACCGTTCAACTCCGACACGAAGATCCGTGTCCGCCTGCCCGCCCATGTCCGATTTTACTACCCCGACGCGTCGGTGATTTGCCGGCCGAATCCGCAGACGGGCTCCTTTCAGGACGAGCCTGCCGCCCTGGTTGAGGTCCTCTCGCGCCGCACTCGTCGCATTGACGAAGGCGAGAAGAAAGAGGCTTATCTGACGATCCCCTCGCTGGGAGTCTATCTCCTGATCGAGCAAGACGCACCGGCGGTCGTCGTCTTTCGTCGAACCGAGCATGGCTTTGTCCGTGAAGTGTATCAGGGACTGGATTCGGTGCTGCCGATTCCGGAAATCGAGATCGACTTGCCGTTGGCGGAGATCTACGAGTCGGTGGAGTTCAGCGCCGAGCCTGAAGAAGACGAAGTGGGGTGAGGTCTTGAAGGGTGTTGGTATGGAACGCCCACGGGGCGAAAGCGGCCGGCCTGCCCGCTACCAGCCATAGAAGTTACGAAAGACCCATGAGTCGAGCCTGTTTCCCGGGAAACCCCACACAGTCGTTGGCGCCCGACGTTCGTTGAAGACGTCGGCTTCGGATGACTGCAATGAAACAAAAGTGGTTGGTTGACATGGTCCTTTCGTGCCTTGCATTTTCACTCAAATAGCCCTCAAAACGCTTCAAAATCGTTCAAATCGCGTCACTTTTTCAAGATCTCGTTGCTAAGCACGCGGCGGCTGCCTCAAAATCTCCGGGGAATACGCATGCCCGCCGACCTCGCTCATCGGTTTCTTGCTCCCAAGGAACATCTCCCTGGTCGGCTGGGGAGCTTTTGGCTTTGTAGACTTGGAACGTGACTCAAGCTGTCGCTGGCGCGCGGGATTGGGTGTGGGAGATGGCCTCAGCGCTCGCGTTTGGCGTCGTCTTGAGCGGTTGGCGCGCAGCTTTCCCGTTCCCGACAAAAGCGGTACGGCTCGCCGGACGGCTCAAGCGTGTGGTGTCGCGCCGCTTAGGGCGCTGGCGGTAGCTCGATGGCCGGAACAGTCCTGCCGGTGCCTGCCAATTCCAGCTTGGTCATCGGCAACAGCTCAAAGCCCATCTCCGACGCGCGACGCTTCAGGCCAGCCATCACGCGTTCACGATACCGCTGCTCGTAGTATTCCATCCCCGCGTCCACGTACGGTTTGCCGTACTTGATCATGCGGTAGACGATGCGCCCTAGCTTGTGCGCGGTGGCCGTGACGGCTTTGGGCATGCCCAGCCGCGACTTCAGGCGACGCAAGAACGCGCCCAAGGCGCACTTCCCTTTCGCCAGGGAAAAAGCGGCCAGCCGCAGGATGTTGGCCGCACGTACCGCCTTCTTCGGCCGTTGGCCAGACAGCCTCCGTCCACCCGTCTTTTTGATCCCCGGACACAGGTTCAGCCACGAGGCGAAATGACTCTCCGTCGGCCAGGCACTCATGTCCGTTCCGATCTCCGAGATCAGGTCCAGCATGTTGTAACCGCTCTTGAAGCCGTCGAGCGTCGTCAGGTCCACCCCGGTGATCTGAAACAGGTATTGCCGCACGTCAAAGCATGGCGCATTGGAGCTGCGTTGCACCGGCCTCTTCTTGAGTTTTAACCCGCCGCTCTTGTCTTGGAATTTCTTCAGGTGCGATTCGATCTGCTCGTCCACTTCCGAGACCTTCGCGCGGTAATAGCGGTAGAGATCCACCGCCTGCTTCAGGGAAAACAGGTGCTCGTCGCGCCAACTTCCCTTGCAGGGATAACGCGATCGTCTCCGCGTTGTTGTGGCACCGCTCGTGCCGCAACGCCGCCAGCTTCTTCGCGTCGCGCTCGCCACCAAGGATCGCCTCAATAATCCGCGTTCCGGTCACGCCGGTGACGTCGGAAATCACTTCCGTGAGCTTCAGATTCATTTGCTCCATGGCCTTCTGCATGTGTTGAATGTGCTGCGCCTGGTATCGCACCAGCATCTCGCGCTGCCGCATGTACGAACGCAGTACTACGATTTGGTCCATGGGCCGGAACGCGCCGGCCAGCAGACCGAAGGTATGTAACTGTTGAATCCATTGACAGTCCAACACGTCGCTCTTGCGTCCCGGCACCTGCGCGAGTCGCCGTGGATCGACCACCTTCACCTCGATC